>ORJL010615866.1_pt1 | contig 20167 bp, 14 predicted proteins | sample 1779941 | NCBI WGS metagenome assembly ORJL01 (sample SAMEA104232317, study PRJEB22302) | groundwater metagenome | biome: forest; feature: aquifer; material: groundwater | place: USA | collected 2011-08-07 | depth 5.8 m | reverse complement strand
CTGGGTGCTATGCCTGTATTTCATGGGGCTGAACCTTTCCAACCGGCAGATCGCCCAAGAACTGGATCTGAACAAGGACGACGTGCAGTACATGACGGAACACCTGCGTACGGGCATCACTAAAAAAAACAGCCGGTGACCCTGTCCGGCGTGGTCGAATGTGACGGGGTCTATATCGTGGCGGGCCATAAAGGCCAGCCGGACAAGGTCGCCGAAGCCGGAAGGGAACCGCGTTGCCGCCGCCTAAAAGGTGCGCCGGGGCGCGGCACGGCGGCGACGGAAAAGCCGCCCGTCTTCGGCATGATCCAGCGCACGGGTGAGGTCGTCATCAGGATGCTCGACAACGTCCAACAGGCCACCATCAAACCCTTGATCCTGCAAACCATTATGCCCGGCACACCAATCTATACCGACGAATACAACATCTACAGCCGCTTGGAAGCGTGGGGCTACCCGCATAAGACGGTCAACCATTCGGCGGGTGAATATGCCCGTGATGAAGACGGCGACGGGTTTTGCGAAGTCCATTCGAACACCATGGAAGGCTTCTGGTCGCTGTTGCGTTCCTGGCTGCGCCCGCATCGCGGCATTTCACAAGCCAAGTTGCCGCTGTACCTGAGCTTCTTTGAGTTTGTCCATAATGTCAGAAAACGCGGGAAAGGTTTGCTTTTTTCATTAATCGCTGTTTTAGTTAAAAAGACCCCGAAACCCATATAGAGCCTAAATTTTAAGCATTTAAAATCAATTAGATAAAAGCATATAAAAGCCGAAATTAATTCACTTTTAACTGTAACCATTTGATTATCTGATAATTAAAAAAGTCAAATGCGTTTGCCCTGCTATGTATATAGGATTTATCACTAAGCAAGAAACATTCTGCTATAGTTAGCAGATAAAGGGCATTAGGTTATTTTTTATGAGTCATGAAAGCTTTTGGTTTCGAACGTTGTTCAAATTAAAGATATACGAAGTATCTGGGGAAAGTTTTCAACGATTATTCAATGATATAGCTAGTTATCGCTACCCTAGCTTTCAAGCAGTTGCGCCATATGGCAATCAAGGTGATGGAGGGAATGATGGTTGGATTCCAGAAGAAAACCGTTACTGTCAGGTGTATGGGAAACAAGCTAATTCTAAAACTAACCTGCCTTACATCCTGAATAAAGCGACGGGTGACTTTGAAACACAAAAAGAAAACTGGGGACAGATTGATCGCTACCATTTTGTCTATAATGACCGATTTGATGGCGCACCATCACCCATCGGACAAGCGTTGCTAGCTTTAAAAAACCAACATGGCTTGATAGAAGCCAGTGTATGGGATAGCCGTAAGCTGGAACAGATGTTTATGGAGTTGGACAAAGGCCAAAAGGAAAGTATTTTGTTGGGAGGCGTTCCTTCAGATATTCCAGATTTTATTGATCCAAGAATGGTCGCTGAATTATTAAAACACTTAGCCGATAATGCCTTACAAGATATACCACTATTAAAGGAATCAGCCCCCGATTTTTATTCAAAAATCGAGCTAAATGGATTAAAACCACCCATATCGGATTTTTTGAAAACATATTTTTATCAAAGCCAAGATGTGGACGATTTTTTATGCACACGCGATATTGGCCTTAAACAAAGTATAGCAACGGAAATGCAAGAAATTTACAACGAAAGCCGTGCGGCAATCCCCAACAATGCAGATGATGTTGCCAATACCCGCTATGTTTGGATGATGGAAAAGCTCATCCCTAAAATGGTAAGTCATCCGCATTCGCGTAAAGCCTATCGTGAAGCCGCACAGGTCATACTCGCCAATTATTTTGAGATTTGTGATATTTATGAACATCCCAGCACAATTACTTCCTCATAAACACGTTCGTTTTTGTGAATCCTTAATTGGATTGGCTGGTTATATACGTAAATTATTGGATAAACCACGAACAATAGACGAATTGTACTCAATGCTAAACGGCTCAAACTCCGCTTGGCTTTATAAGCCATCTTTTGAACAAGTGGTGTCTGCCGTTGTTATCTTATTCGCCATAGGACAAATTGCTGAAACAGACAGCAATAAGTTACACCTTACTGATAATACGCTTAACGAATTAAGTTTTCTGAAGATTCAGCAGGTTAATCATAAAGTAAATCAACTTAATGCAGTGCAATTGTATTTGCCTAGAGGTTCAGGCAACCATGAAGCTCATTGAATTATCTGCAAATAAGCCCAGTTTCAAAACCATTCACTTTAATAGGAATGGTTTGACGCTTATCCGAGGCTCAACAAATAAAGATGCAGATGGTAGCGGTAATGGCGTGGGAAAAACTTTGGCTCTAGGTTTGGTTCATCACTGTTTAGGGGCACAGGTACAATCGCTGTTAAAAGAAAAAATACCCGATTGGGTTTTTGCTTTGCGCTTTGAAATTAATGGGCAAGAGCATTGTGTGTTACGCAGTGGTGACGGCAAGATTTTATTATTAAATGACAAAAAGATTTCTTTAAAAGCCTATTGGGAATGGCTAAATAAAAGTGGCGCGTTTGCTTTATCAGAAAAAAAAGATTTTTTAACATTTCGTACTTTAATAAAACGCTTTTCCCGTTATCTGAAAGAAGATTGTAACGATCCAATTAGAACTTACAAAGAGCAAGATGTTGAAGCGTATTTAAGGACATTTTTCTTATTGGGCTTAGACTATGGATTCATTTCTAACAAAAAGATTTATAAAAAACGTTTAGATAACTTAAAAACAACGATTAAAAACTGGGAACATGATCCGGTCTTGCATGAATTGTTTCGTGCTGGTCATGAGCCAAAGCTACGATTGGAATGGCTAGAAAGAGAAATCCCTGTACTCGAAAATAATTTGCAACACTTTGATGTAGCAGAAAATTATCATGACCTTCTTGTAACCGTTCAAGATAAAACCAATCAATTACGTTCATTAGAAAAAGAAATAAATACCTTACAATTTCAATTGGGCGGCATTGAAAAGCTGCTACAGCAAAAACCTGATATTTCAAGAAATGATTTGCTGCAACTATACAATGGTATTCAGGGGATTTTTAAACCGGATGTTTTAACGCATTTTGAAACTGTAGAATTATTTCACCAAACCTTTTTTGCAAACCGAACCAAACGCTTAGAAACTGATAAAACCCAGTTAATGCGCGAGATAGTTAAAAAAGAACAAGAACGAGGATTACTCGGCAAGTCACGGGATGATTTGCTGAAATATTTACAAGGCAAACGGGCTTTAGATGAATACACGGCATTAAGCAATCAACTGGCAACTTTTAAAGCGGAAAGAACAAAATTAGAAGATTACTTAAGCTTCATCGACAAACGGAACGAAGAATTGCAACAAGTTAAGGAAGTTATGTTGCACGAGGACAGTCAGGCCAGCGACTATGTTAAAACTAGCCCACATGCTACCTATAATGCTTTTTTTCAAAGTATTGCGGCTAAGCTCTACCCTAAATTAACTTCTGGAATAATCCTGGAAAATAACACGGGCGACAATCAGTTACGCTATCAGCTTAAAGTACAAATTGAAGGGGATAAATCCGACGGCATTGGTGATGCAAGAATACTTTGTTTTGATTGGTTATTACTGATGCGTGGGCAAAATCATACGATTGATTTTTTATGGCATGACAATCGATTATTTGCTGATATGGGGGAAAACCCACGAGCGGCTTGGTTTAAAGAAATGCTGGATTCAACTACTGATAAGCAATACATAGCAAGTATCAATACTGAGAATTACGAAAGCATGAAAAACTACCTTGACGAACCTCACAAGCAAGCCTTAGAGAATTCCATTGTTTTGGATTTGATGGATGACAAACCAGAAAATAAATTGCTTGGTATACAGTTTGGCTAAGACTTCAAGAAGCTATTATTCACCCTAACGAGGCTTGTACCACACGGATTGTGGCAAAATCTTAAAAGCCATTGCACCAACAATACCATCAGTAAAGGCGACATTTTTTATTATATCTATGGCATCCTGCATTCGCCCGAATACAAACACCGCTTTGCCGCCGATTTAAAGAAAATGTTGCCGCGCATTCCCTTTGCGGGCGATTTTTGGGCGTTCAGACTAGCGGGGCGGGACTTGGCAAACTGGCATTTGCACTACGAAACCGTAGAGCCTTAAATCTCTAGGCGTTTTATCTTCCTTTGCGTCGCCCCAACTAAATTTTTATCAATTACCTTTTTTGAAATGCAAAAAGCCACATAGACAGGCCAAGACTTAAGCAAAGATCAATGGCGAGGGCGGGGTAAATCTCTAAGGCTTAAGCCAGCCTTTGCGTTGCCCTAACCGTTTTTATCCTTCCAGAGAATTGAATAGAAAAAGCCCACTTGTGGCAAAGGATGAAAACTTGGTTGCAATAGGCTTTTGAAAATTAAAAAGGTACTACCAGACCCAATAAAAACCTTGAACGACTCAAAGGCGCGGTGCTTAGGAGGATTTTGGAGTCTTATAGTCTCGACAACAAGTCAATAATGTATCGATATTATTGTATTTATAGCATTTCCCTTGTCGGTTGTATTAAACCTTGGCAAGTGCTAGCAGGTGAAATGTTTAAGCACCATAAAAAGAAAGTTGATGGCGGTTTGAACTCAAAAAATACCGCTTTGTAGGGGTAACATTGATAGGGTGACGGTATTTTTGGCGGTATATTAAAATCACAAAAACAAAGAATCCTTTAAAATAAAGGCTTGCAAAGCCGCATTATATAGAGCCTTGGCGCGGGTTTTTTATTGTCCAATGTCCGCGTTACAGCTTGCCCCCTTGGTGTTCGTCAGACAGGGTGAACCCAGACAAGCCTAATGGGAACACATTGACGTTGAAGCTAAAGAATGGCGGTATCTGGTCACTAAAATCCAAACACCGCACATTGTGCCGTTATCAGCCAGGGCAAACGCATTTGGCTTTTTTATTCATTACAAAATCAATGGGTATAAAAAACGGTACAATTTTTGATTGTTTTGCGTGTTTATAACACATTGATTATGAATGTGTTTCGTTTTAATGCGTTCATCCTAGGTAACTGGGGGGACGCCGATAATAACGATGAGGGGGGGGATGCTTATATGGTTTATGGCGGCGTAATTTAAAACCCAGAAAAGGCCGATACTGTTTTGGCTGGCAAGGGTGATGCCCGACAAGACCGTGCCGCTGAGGTTGTCGGGCCGTTTGCCATACACCTTATCGCCTTGGCAGCTGTTTTTCAGTAGGTGGAAGTTGGCATGGGATACGCCATGCCAACCCGGTTTCGGGACGTTGCCGTTAGCCAAAGCCTAAGTTTCGGGCGGCAACCCGTCAGCCACATAACCTAGATCCTGTGCGCCCTGCCGGTTGTAGCCCGCGTTGAGCAATGCCTGGTTGAGCTGTTCTTGCAGATAGGCCAAAGCTTGTTTGACACCCGCAACCGACAAGCCTAGCCGCTCAACAACTTCCCCGCGAATTTCAGGCGCCCCCGTTTGTTTGTCCCAACCCAGCAAATTGCAATTTTCATTTTGGTCAACCAACAGGTTGTACAGCTCCCATTGGGTGTTTTTGATATTGCCAGGATCCCAGTAGCGCACCAGTTTCCAAGGGTTTTCGAAATAGGATTGCACATGATTAGGCTGCACCACGGGGCCCGGCACGATGAGCGGTTGATGGGGCGTAGGTTCGCCAGTCGGGCTGGTCAGGCGTTGGGTGATGTCAAGATACCAATTGTACTTGTCTTGGATATAGTTGGTGTCCAGCGGTGCGGTGATGTTGTCATCCGACACGAACAACACGCCTTGGCGTTTGCTCTCCGCCCCGTGCCTGATGACGTGTGAGAGGTCTTCCCCGGCCAGCGGACGGACATCGTGGCCTTGGATGAATTTGGCCAAGCTGGCTTGGTCGTTTTCGTCGTATCCTGCCAAGCCCAATAGGGTCGGGATCCAGTCCACATGCGTGGTGTGGGTTTCCACAATGCGCATTTCCTTGCGATGGTTGACCCTAGGTGAGGAAATGATGGCGGGGACGTGGATGCTTTCCTGATACGCCCCGTGCCATTTTTCCAGTTGCCCGCCGTGGGCACCCGCCAATTCGCCATGGTCTGAAGTGAAGACCACGATGGTGTTCTCCGCCAAACCGCTCTCGTATAAACGCTCCAGGACCGCGCTGACTTCCAGGTTCACCAAATATTGCAAATACAGGTAAAACTCCAGATAACTGCTGTACCAATCTTCGGCATCTTTTTGCATCTTAAACGGATAAGGCGAAGGGATGACGGCGTTTTGACCCCGTAAGGTAGTCAGGGCCAACTGGAATTTGTAAGAATAATCGTATTGGCAGTCGGGCTTGCCTTTCAGGTCAGAAGACCAACTGGCGGGCAGCTTGACCTTGTCCAACTTGAAGCCACCGGGGTTAAGCGGCACGCGGTAGGTCGCGGGTTTGCCGCCGTAGGCTGGCGGTTGGCTATGCCGGCCTTTGGTTGGCGCACCGTAGGGGGTGATGCGTCCAGGAGGTCGGGCGTTCTGCGCCTCAGGGTCTGGAGCCTCGACGCCGGGCCGCCACGGGAACGGGTACGCACCTATATCATGCGGGTTGACAAATGAGGCCACCGCCAGCCAAGGCCGTTGGTCGAAGGTGGCGTTGGTGGCGTTGTTGCTGTTGATGATATTGGCCTCCACACCCAACGCTTTGCGGCGCAGGAAGGTGTTGACCAAATCGGTGTAGCTTTTGTCACGATAAACTCCGAGGTTAGGTGTGCCAAAACGTTGGTCGGAAGGGTAGGAATATTCCCAGTTGCTAAAGCCCCATTGCTCCAAATTAGCCATCGGGGGATTGGATAAGTCCCAGCGGCCAAAATAATGGGTTTCATAGCCAGCGGCGCGGAACCAGTCGCCCATGGTCGGCACGCCATCTTGCGGTAACCAGGGGAAGGCCGGGTCGGTGTCCACCTTGAACATGCCTTCGGTTTGGGTCACGCCGCTGCGCGCACTGTATTGCCCCGTCATGATGGTCGAGCGGCTGGGCACGCAAGCGATGCTGGACGTGGTGTGGTTTTGCAAGGACACGCCGTGGTCACGCAACAACCGGAATCCCGGAAACAGGTCGGCATAGGGATTGTCTTGCAGGTCGCCTTTTTGGAAGCGGAGTATCTGGTATAAAGGGTCGAGCGGGTCGTCGGGGTAATGCGGTGGGTAACGCATTTGGTCGACTAAAATGAAGAGGATATTGGGTCTTGTCGTATTCATGGCCATCCTTCCTGAGTGAGAAAATTTATGGGCGGGCTTTACGTTGAGCCCCGTTCATTTTTTTAATGCCCGGGGAGTATACTTTTCGGGCATGCACAGAGGTAGTGAATAGTTAACATTTTAGAAATATATTTTGGCTCCTCAGCCGGATGGGGCATGTTGCCATGTCCGCAAGGTTCCACTGCCATTCGGAAATAATAGCACCGGCAAAACGTTAGGGACGGGGTGGCAAAACCCAGTCTAGCTGGGATTCGATCCCCCCCTATCAAAACCGGTAACTCCCATCTTTTCAAGCCGATGTGTCAGATTAAGTCGAGACTAATATATTTAAAACCATGGATTGCTTGGTAACTGAAATCTTTTCACTGGCCTAACTATTTTATCAATGTCGCTTGGTGCGGACACAGATAAATCCATCGGGGTATTTTTGTCTTAAGCCCGAAAGCTTGAAAACTTGCTTTGCCTAACTATGCTTGTCAGATGTCATTATTAAACCAATATCCAGATGCCGCTTATCGTCATTAATCATGGGTATTTCCAACTGGAGAAGCGGAAAATGTTATTGGAAGTCGTTTTGTTATTGTTCGGCATTTTGCTCTTACAGCCGTGCATACCTATTTTGTTTGAGCATAAACCCGCAATTAAGCTGGACAATCTCAAGCGGGTTTTTATGGCGGTATTGTATGTGTCATTGGTAAGGCATTTTGCATCCATCCTTATCCCAGCGATTAGGGAATATGGCTCACCCTATGAAGGCATTATTTCCATATCGCACATATTTTATTTCGATATTGGCATGGTGCTTTTGTGGGCAGTGTTGCTTATCCGATCATCGCTGCACTATATGACGCTTATCCCGACAAGCTTAGCGTTGGTTGGCATTCCCAAAGATTATGCCTTGCCTATACTCTACAGAACCCTCGCTCAAATGGGGCTTCATTATCAAGAAAATATTGCCCAAATTACCTTGCCTGAGCAAAACATCGATATTTTTATCGAGTTGACCCATCAGGAATTGCGTTTTCGGGTGGACAAAACCATCGACAAAGTCTTTCTGCAACGCTTATGCGAAGCCTACCAAGAACAATACCGTAGCGAAAAATTACCGTTGAAAAAAATTCGAGCCAGCGTGTTTCTGTTGCTGGGTTTGTTTCTGGTTCTGTGGTGTGTTTATGCCTTAGCCGCAACTTTTCTTCAAACTTACTTTCCTGATTGGAAAGGCTTTTTCCCCGCCCTTAGCCTACCCGCGCAGGTTGCCAGATGAATCAAAATATCAAACCGCTTACCGCCTTCATCGTGCTGCTATTTTTTGGTGGCTTGTTATGGGGGAAATTTTGGGCTAATGGCGTGGCCTTATCGGTATTCACTTTTTCCCACATGCACAAGCATCCTGACGGAACTGCTTATATCATGCTGGATAATCAGCTGTATGGCTTTAATGAACAAGCCCAGCCAACCGGAAAAATAGATTTGTCACGTTTAGGCATAGAAAGTGGCTCAGCGATTACCGATTTTGCATTTTTTGCCAATGGTGATTTGTTAATTCATCGGAGTTTCAAACCATTTGAGTTTGTTCATAGCTTACAGCGCTATTTCCGTTTTGAAAATCAACAAAATACTCTGAGTCCCGATGCGACTGACGGCCTACATCGCTGTAATTTGGCGACCTATCAATGCCAAGCATTTTCCCAACCTGCCATCAATCTCAATGATACCTTCACCTTAGCAATCGATTGGCAAACCGATCACGTCTTTATCGCCGACACCTCACGTAGCGTCTTGTATTTCTATACGGGTTCGGGGCAAAAACTGGATAGTAAAGACGGTTTTTATTTCCCGAATCAAATCCAATTTCAGGACAACCAGCTGTATGTCGCGGACACCAATCATCATAGCTTGGTGACGGTGGGTATTGATGGCAACCGTTTTGGGCAAATTCAAAACTCCTTAGATACCGATGTTCATCCTTATCGAAAAGAAGGCGATGTCTGGCCTTCGGCATTTCTGTTAACGGAAAACCAGCGGTGGGTGCGCAATGCAGACAACAATATGGAATATGGTGGCGTTTATATCTTTAAAACTAATGGTGAATTTGTCAAACGGCTGAATTTGCCTAAAGGTGCGGATTTGTTTTCCTTACTGCAACTGGGCAATGCGGTGTTGGTCAATGATTTTGATTTAGGCAAAATTTACCAATTTTCGCTAGATGGTGAGGCCTTACCGGATTTTCCAACAGCGGTGTTCCAACCATTGTTAGATGAATTGCAGGTCAAAAAGCAACGGTATCGGAATTTGGATTTGGGTTTCACTGTGGCCTTTGCGCTGAGCTTTTTAGTAGGGGTTGGTTTGGCCTTATTCCAGCAATCCCCATCAAACCAACAAATGCCTGAACCCGACATTATCAGCGTTGTTCCAGATAATTTGGCAGGGCAGCAAATCTATTGGCTTAAGTTTCGTTTTATGTTCAAAATCAGTTTAGTCATTATGGTTTTATGGGTCACGTTTGCATGGGGTTTAATGATGTACGTAAATTGTTACCTTGGAAAACAAAGTTTGATGGATTTTTTCATACAAAACTTCAGTATTTTCTTTGTTTTTATTTTTTTCATCTTTTTTATGTTTCTTCAATTGAGAAGAAAAATCGGCATCAGTGAAAAATATTTCATTATTGTCCCGGCTTTTGGTAAAGCCGTCGTCTGTCCAAAAGAGCAAATCCTTTACAGCAATTTAGCCGCAGTTGTCGGTGGCTTAGCATTAAATTTGGCTCAATTACCAAAGATGTTTACCAAAACCGACATTGCTGATTGGATTTATCCTGCTATCAAACAAGGCCGTTATCTCGACAATACTGAATTACAAAGCATTTTGTTAAAGAAAAAGTCCACACAAGCCATTGTTATCGTCGCGGTTATTATGCTGATGGCGATGTTTCTTTATTTAGGTATTAAAACTGAAAAAATACTTTAATCCGGTAGCTTAGGGTGAGAATCAATTAATCGCTACCTTTCTGTTGGTAAGCATCTTGTAAAATCTCTTCGGCACTACGGTCATGTTCAGCCAAAGCTTCGGCCCTCAGAATAGATAAGCCTAGGCCGTGGCCTGCACCAATCCCTTCGAAGTACCAGGCATTTTGGTCTTTTACCGATTTGATGGTGTCAGGGCAGGAGGGGAGTTTTAGGGTGTTGCGGAAAATCTCGCAACTGAGGGTTTCCTCATGCTCAGGATAGTACAGATGGACAAACCGCCCGCCATCTTTACGCCGTTCTCGGCGGATGTCCAAAATCCAGTTTTCCTTAAACAATGATTGTAAGGTGGCTGAGGGAATTTGTTGTTGCCAGGCTTGTTCGCCGCCTATCTCGAAAGGCAGCCAATTGAGTTGGTTTGCCGCCGCCAGTTGGTCTAACCATTTCAGCAGTTTGTTATCAATGTTACCGCCGCTGGCGGTTTTGTCCGTCGGTAGTTTGCCCATAAACACCATGCAATGCGTGGTGTCGCATAGCGAGCCGCTATCGCCTTTATCATGATGGCGATGCGCACCGTGGCTGCCGTTCCAGGCGATGACCGCACGCATGGCGGCCCGTGCTTCGCCTGTGAGGGCAGGGGCTTCGGCGTTGATGACCGCATCGGTGTAGCTGAGGGTGTCGGTTTCCAAAATCGCTGGCCCGTGTCCAGGTGGTTCATGCAAGATGCCGTTCACCAGCCGTTCGGGGCGGCTACCGTGGGCGCTGGAAATCAGGCGGTATTGTCCGCATAGGCTAAAACGGCTGTCTGATCCAGGCAATTCGGGACATTCTGCGCTGGCTTCCCAACTGTTGCGCGGGGTTAGCGTCAGCAACCGGACACGGACGGTGGCTAGGTCTACGGGATAATCGTCTTGCCATTGTTTGAGGATGGTGGCGGCCCAAGGCAAGAGTGCCGCGCCGCGTAAACCTTGCTGGCGAAATATTGCCAAAAAAACCGGATGCGGTGAGGGCCATGCTACGAGCAAATGCCCGATTTGGGGCTGTCCGTCAGCACTGGTGACGCTGCCAGTTTTGACCATTGCCTGGATGTGTTGAATGACGTTTTTATCCGCCGTGCGTTGGCCTTCTAAAGTCGAGCCTTCCAATACGCCGTTTTGGCTTAGGCCACGGAAATAATCCGGTTGCGAGAGCAACGCCGCCCGCATCGTCAACGCCAGTTCCGGCAACGTGGCTTGCACGGCAAAACTGCCGTCGGCCTTGCGTTCACCTAACAAAGCCCGCCAGTCTTGTGGTTGTTGCGGTTTATCGGGCGGTACTGAGTTGCCTTTGATGGCGGATAACAAGAGGCGGTAACGCGGGTGTTGGTAGTGTTCGCTGCGTTGCAGCAATTTGTCGGTGTCGCTGGTCGCCAGTTCTTTGCCTAGCGTTTCGGGATCGGCGTGTTGCAAAGCCGCCGCGTAGGGGATTTTTAACAACGATCCGGGCGGTAGCCGGATGTCCTGATTGCCGCTGCTTGCCACTATCCGCGCGGACGGCAAGCTTATCAATAAATAGGCGCGGCTTCCTGCCGGGCCGGAATTGTTTCCTAGCAAGGCTTGCAATTTAGTCGGTAAGGTACAGGGCGTGTCAGGCCAAACGGTGTTGGCTGCCAAGCGTTTGAGCAGTTGGCGGTCGGTGTTGTCCAGCGCTTGGCTTTGCTGCAAGCGCGTTTGAAAATCTTGCAATTCTATGGTGCTGGGCGGCCCGCTTTCAAAACCTGCCAATTCACCGCTAAAGTGCATGGCGGCGGCTTCCTCAGCCCAAGCTGGCAAGCGTCCGCCGCAAGTCCGGAAACTGGTTTCATGAAAAAGCTCGTGGCGTAAGTACACGCTGGCATCAAAACCCCCTTCCGGTTCGGCGCGTAGGTAAATGCTGCCTGGTCGCCAACCGCCGGCATGATGGGTCGAAAATTGCGCTTGGGTCAGGGCGGGGAAGATGCGCACCGGTTCCTGTTCGCTAGGGATTTGGTAGCCTTGGGCCGCCAATTCGGTGAGCGCCGCAGTTCCGGCTTGTTTCAGTCCGGCGTGTTGGCTGAAAAGGCCAAACAACAAAATGGCGGCCCCGGCATCATAAAGCCGGAAGCCACAGGAGCTGCGTTTAGCCAAGCCGCAAAAATTAAACCGTCTGAGATTCACAGAGTTAACTGAATTAAAAAATTGTCCACGAAAATCACGAAAGTCACGAAAAAACTAGCGCAGGATGAGGGTTGAGCCAACAGTAGGGGCATTACGGCGGCATAGGTGGAGCAATGCAGGAGCAGCGTAGCGGTGTGCCGAGGCTACCCCATCCTTAACGTTTTGAGCATACTAAGGAATGTGCATAAAATAACTTAGTCGAATGCTAAAGCCGTCTTTTCAGGGACGGCGGTATAGTTCCACTGCCTAAGGTGTTTATCGAAAACAACGCGCATGGATTCTTTAAATCCTGCCGCCACTTTTCTGCCTGTTGCATACGCTTTATCAAGCAAGAATGCAGGCGGCCACCTTTAACCCCGCCTTTGTGGAGGCGTTGCCTATCGGCTCTTTTATCAGTTGAAGGCTGGCCAGAATAGTGTTTCGGCTTGATGCCACGCACAACCGTATCGCGCGGACATCCAAACAGCTGGGCAATGTAACTGGCTCCGCCATGGGGCAGTTTTAACGCTTCAACCCCCGCATATGACCGCCTGCTTTTCTCGGATAGGCGACTATACAACCCTTGCATTTGTTCTTGAATAGCGTTCAATCATTTTCAGGCTTGGAAAGGCTTATTTTTGGCTAAATTGGCTCTATATGGCTTTTGGGGTCTTTTTAACCAAAACAGCCAATAACGAAGACAGCAAGCCTTTACCGCGTTTTCTGACATTATGGACAAACTCAAAAAAGCTCAGATACAACGGCAACTTGGCTTGTGAAATGCCGCGATGCGGGCGCAGCCAGGAACGCAACAGCGACCAGAAGCCTTCCATGGTGTTTGAATGGACTTCGCAGAAGCCGTCACCATCTTCATCGCGGGCGTATTCACCCGCCGAATGGTTGACGGTCTTGTGTGGGTAGCCCCAGGACTCCAAACGGCTATAAATGTTGTATTCGTCGGTATAGATTGGTGTGCCGGGCATAATGGTTTGTAAGATCAAGGGTTTGATGGTGGCCTGTTGCACGTTGTCGGGCATCCTGATGACGACTTCCCCGGTGCGCTGGACCATGCCGAAGACGGGCGGCTTCTCCGTCGCCGCCGTGCCGCGCCCCGGCGCCCCTTGCAGGCGGCGGCAACGGGGCTTCCGTCCGGATTGGGCGACCTTGTCAGGCTGGCCTTTGTGGCCTGCAACGATGTAGACTTCGTCGCATCCGGCCACCCCAGATAGGGTTATGGGCCCTTTTTTTAGCGATGCCCGTGCGCAGGTGTTCGGTCATATACTGTAGATCGTCCTTGTTCAAGTCCAATTCTTGGGCGATCTGCCGGTTGGACAGGTGAAATACAGGCATAGCACCCAGGCCGACAACGGCTGGTGATGCCCCGACAAGACCGTCCCGGTCAGGTCGTCGAAGCGTTTGCCGCAAGCCTTGCACTGGTAGCGTTGGCAGGTGCGTTGCGGGCTGCCGAAGCCGCGCCGGATCGTGTCGCCGCTGTCGCAATGCGGGCAAGTGACACCATCAGCCCAACGTAACTGGCGGATGGTGGCATAGCATTGGGCTTCGCTGACCAGTTGTTTGATGGTTATGATTGAGGTTTCCATCAGACTATTTTATCAAAAGACCTCAAAACACATATTGAGCCAATTAGATATTCAACAAGTTACCAGATTTTGGGTTTGCCGACATAAACCTTAGGATTGCACTAATTTTAATAAAGTGATTTTTTTTCCGAGCGAATCACCATTGGGCAAGCCAGCGGGCAGCAGCGGGTAGTCTTCGATGATGGTCTTGCGCCCGCCGATGACATCGCCTAGCGTGGGGTTGGCCAGATTGTCCTTGATATAGGTATCGAGTTTTTACCGGGCGGGTTTGGGCGTTTTGCAGGATGGTGGGGTCAAAGCCCGTCACCCAGCCTTCCGCGTCATTGGTCGTGCCGCTGGCGCCGAAGCTTTCGCCAGTTGCTGCGGGTCGATGCCGCTGATGGCGACGGCATCCAAGCCTTTTTGGTAGGTATATTGCTTGTAGCTGGGATCCATTTCCACCCAACTGTCGGCATCTTTGTTTTTCGCCCCGCGTGACGGGATGAAGTCGATGGCCGCTTCCACCCAAACATGTTCCAGGCGGACTTTGCCGGTCTTGCCGCTGCTGGTCACGGCGGTGACGGGGATGCCGCCCTAGGCGGCAAAGGCCATCGCGGCGTTGCTGTCGGTTCGGCATGGTGTTGTTTGATTCCGTCCGGTAGGTGGTGGTATTCCAGGTGCTTACGGGGTTGTGCAAATTCGGCTTCGGCCTGTTGTGCTTCCGTGTCCAGTTTGTCGGCCTGTTTGAGCAGTTGGTTGGCTTCGTCGGACTCATCCTCGCCGCGGTCGGCTTTGGCATGGGCGCGCCCATGCCAGTTCCCGTAGGCTGTCCAGGGTGTCGGGTTCGGCAGGGCGGGTGGCTTGGGCGGCGGTCGGTGTGGCTTGGCTTTGCCCGACGGCGGCGGACACCGCCGGGTATAGGGCCGTCCATAAAAAGAAAAACAGGGTGGTGCCGGAAATCGGGCGCAGGCTACGGGCTAAACGCTAACGCTCTGTATTTCTTCGGTACATAAATTCCATGAGCCGTGCGAAACTGTTGGTAACAATGGGGCCTTCGTAACGGAATAGCCAAAACGCCCGCCATTCGCCATGTTCGTCCACGGTGGTGGGGTCCAGCAACAAAAACGCTTTTTCAATCCAGTCCACGCCAATGGCCACCGCATTTTTCAGGCAAGCGGTGGGTATGTCCACGAGATTATTGGCAAAATGCCCGCCTTCCCCCAACGGTTCCGGGGTCATCAGCACCTCACAGCTTTGGTACATATAGTCTTCTTCTAGCCACAAGCGGACATATTCTGGATCAAGTTCGCGCAAATACGCCACGTTCTCCACGGGCAACAACGGAGGCTGTTGTTCAATTAGCCAGCCGTTGCTGATGCTTAAGAATTCACGGTAGGAAGGCGGGAAGCGCAAACCCAAACGCGCCTCGGCGGCTTGAATTTGGCTTTCTGTGGCGGGAGGGTAGCGGAGCGAGTTACGCATGATAGCCTGATGGGCGATGCTTAATTCGGTTTCTGGAAGTTTTTCCATTAAAAAGGTCAGCCTTTCTCTTGCCTCCAACAATCTCCGCTCACCTTCGATGTTTTCATGTGTGTCACGACCCGGATAACACAGCATGTCCGATATTACTTTTCTGCTTAGCTCAAGCTTAAGCGTTTGATTTTCCAAATTAGCGATGTAGGGCCTGAATTCAGAGTAAGCCAATCCATATTGCAAGAAAATTTGTTTAATAAGAAACAATTGGCTGTTGTCCCATGTGTCAAGAAAGTGTTTCCAACCTACATCGGAAACGCGCAATTCGGGTGGCATGACTGGATTGGCATAAGTTGGGTTAGTCATATCTTGCTCCTCAAGAAAGTTAGTCAATCATTAAAAGTTCTCTTCAAAATCATCCGAAGGCAAATATACAGGCACTTCTGGCCGAGGCCAACATTGGCTGATGCCGCCATTCTTGTCGGACATTGCTCCGAAAGTAGAGCCGCCAAATGCTTTTTGCACTAAAAAGGCCGTACCGGGCTTATAGGCAAAACAGGCGCGATAAAACGCGCCCAGTGTGCTGCCCTGCTTTTGGTTTTGTTTGGCATCAACCAATTTTAATGACACCGCTTCAGGATAAAACGTAGATCCACCTTGGACGGTGCTAAAGAATGGATATTCATCGCAATTGAGTCCGTTGCGTGATTTTGGATCGCCGCACGGAGAATCCTCAAGGTTACCAACAAATTTTTGATTGTTATACCAACTTCGGCTAACAAGAAGTTGCTTAGGGCCAGATGGAGTGTAGGTCAAATTAGCAATCCCTAAGCCCAGATATGCAGACTGTTTTTCCTCAATTGCACCCAGGATATGTGCCGACAGCTCGCTGATATCCACACCATCAGGCGTGGTGTCGCCTATGTAATAAACATAACACTCACCCTTGCGGGCTTGCGCCACCGCCGCCGATGACGCAAAGACGGCCACAAGCGCCGCGATAGGCGGGCCCAATGCCTTAGCGGGCCCAGGCAAAGCAATCACCAGAATGCCTGCCAATAACAGCGCAAATATCAGTGTGTTGGCAAAATTGGACACAGGCACCTGTTCCTTCTGGGCTTGGCCGCAAAGCCCCTCATCGGCATGGGCGGCGGGGATGGCGAACCCCACTACCAGATCAACCGCCGAACCCGCCAGTGCCGAAAGCCCTTGGAAAGACATGGCTTCGGCAATTTCACTTGCCATCGCTCCGCCGTTCAGACCCCCGGCGATACGGTAAGCACCCGCCCCTGTGCGTGGGTCGGTGAGGATGTAGCCTGCCCCTGTCCAACCGTTGATGGAGATGGGGCGTTCATGGATTTGTGCTTCCAGACCAGCGTTGACGGCGTTACGGACATCCGTTTCTATCTCCGGCGACAAAACCGCTTGCGCTAAGGCTGTATCCAGATTGGCCGTGGTGATATGGTACAGCCGTTGTCCTTGTCCTAGGGCGACCGTCAAGGCTTTGACTGCCGATACGCCTTGACCCGGATATTGGTCGTTGGCAAGGTGGCTTTCCGGTATTTCATGCTCCCGCGCGGACAAGGCCATGCCCAGTTGTGTGGTCAGGCGTATTTTGGCGTCAGGGTCATTATCCAAAGGCACGAGGCTTTGGGCGCTGGCATCGACATCAACTTGGAAACCGTTCAATTTCACTTGGGTCGGGATACCAAAGCGGTAATGTGGGGTCAGGCTAGTGCCAAAAAAGCCAAATGAAGGTGCCGGATAGGCGACGGCTTGACCCAGCAAGCGCAAATAATCCAAATGAAAGTCACGGCGATGAAAATATGCCACCGCTGCTTGATGCAGGACACTGGCCGTGGTGCGGACGGGGGATTTGCGTAACTGCTGCTCGCTATAGCCTTGAAAATCTATGCCTATTGCCAGGAATTCACCCGCCAGATGGGCGTTGCGGGCTTCATGGACACCGCCTGTCAGGCGGCTGATTGTTGTGGTGCTAAACACGTCCTGCCCCATTGTAAAGTTGCCGCCCCGCAAGATCGGTTGGCCATCCAGCAGCAACACCGCCGTCAACCGGATCAGATTGCCGGGTAAGGTTGAAGGCAAATCCGCAGGGGTCAACGCTTGTCCTTGTGGGACGGTGGGCAGGTAGCTTTTGATGGTAGTCCAATCGGCATCGCTGGCAGGGGCGAAACCTAAAGTCAAACGTTTTGCCGCCAAGGCCGGAAGGCTGGTTCGGTAGCTCAAAATAGGGCTACCCACCGAACGGGCCATCTCGTCGGCATACAAGTTAAAACTGAATGAACGGCGCTGGCTTTCCGGTAGGGAACTGACCGCCGCCGCTTGCGACACGACTTTATAAGGCAATGATCCGACCAGGATAGGGTAAGTGTCATCAACCAGTGTTTGCAGCCTGCGCCAATCTTTCCCGGCACTTAACACTTTATCGAACCATGTCTGAATTTCCGTGTTGGCCTGTTGATAGGCTAGTTCCAAAGCCGCCACATTGACACCAGTGACCCAGCCTTCTTGGTCGTTGCTGGTTGTGCCAATATTGAACATATCAATGAAAGCTTGGGCATTGAATGGGGCATCCTGCCGAATGTCCACATAGGCCTGATAATCAAATTGCTTAAACGCCGCATCCAAAGGCACCCAGGTGTCGCCCTGCTTGTTCACCGCCCCGCGTGAGGGGATATAGTCGACAAAGGCCTCGACCCAGACATGTTCCAGCCGGAACGCGGCGATCTTGCCGCCTGACTTGACCGCTAGGGTGGGGATGCCGCCTTGCCCCAGCAAGTCCTGGGCGGCTTCGGGGGTGGTGACGCCGCCGACCCAGTTCATGACTTGGGAGGCGGGGACTTGGATGGTGCCGTAGGCGTAGCGGGCGGGGATGTTGGACGCCCGCAGCAGGGCGACCAAGAGGCTGGCGGTGTCGAAGGCGTTGCCGCGCAGGGTTTGCAAGGTCAAATCGCTACCTTGGATAGAACCGTAGGTGGGCAGGAATTCGACACTGTTCCTGACCCAGTTGTAAATCTCCACGGGGTTGTGGTGCAGGGCGGCGGCCTGTGCCTTGATGGCGTCGGTGAGCGGCGCGTCCTCGGTGGCGGCCAGGTCGTCGGCGGTGGGCGTGGCGCCAGGGTCGTTCTGGGCGAGCATCCCCGGCAGCAGCCCGTTGGCGGTGACCGCCACGGCTTGGGGCGGGCGCACCAGGTCGTCGAGTTCTTGTTTGCTTTCTTTCGGCGCACGGACGTTGCCGTCGGGCGTGCCGAATGGCAAGTGTTTGGGGTCAAACGGTTGGTGCTGGCGGTGCTTCTGCTCCTTGCCAAGGAAGTCCGCCATGGCTTTCAGCTGTTGGCGGGCGGCGGCTTTGTCGTGGTGCCCGTGGGCGGCCTTGAAACCCTGCGCCAGTTGTTTGAGCTGCTTCATCTTAGCGCGGTACCCGGCCAGGGCTTCGGCATGGCGTTGTTTGATGGCGTCCGGCAGGTGGTGATCTTCCAAGTGCTTGCGGGTCTGTGCAAATTCGGCTTCGGCCTGTTGTTCTTCCGTGTCCAGTTTGTCGGCCTGGTCGAGCAGTTGGTTTTCTTCGTCGGACTCGTCCTCGCCGCGGTCGGCCTTGGCGTGGGCACGCCCGGCCAGTTCCCGTAGGCTGTCCAGGGTGTCGGGTTCGGACGGTTGGGCGGCTTGGGCGGCGGGCGGTGTGGCTTGGCCTTGGCCTTGCCCTTGCCCTTGCCCGACGGCGGACACCGCCGGGTACAGGGTCATCCATAAAAAGAAAAACAGGGTGGTGCCGGAAATCGGGCGCAGGCTACGGGCTATAGCAACCCCAGCTGCTCCAAAAAAAGAAAATATAAAAGTTACAGTCTCAAGATTATCCCTAAAGCAGCCATACCACCGCCACAATTTGACTCAACATCAATTAATGCATACGAAATCAAAAATATTTTACTCTGACCCCAATTATTTCCTCGTTTTTAAAGCATTGAAATTAAGAACACCACTCCCAACCTTAAAAAAATAAGCAGTGCCAATAAATCAAGAATGGCTAAAAAACGTTCTTTAGGTGTTGAACGGCTGTTCATATTGCGTAATGTAAAAAAAATCGCTCCGGCATGAATAATAACGAACAGCAATGTGGCTGTAATAATTATGAATTTCATGGCTGACCGACTTTTGTAAAGTTCAGAATTGCAAGGGCAACAAGAATAATGCCCATAACAACTCCTCCTGGAACAGTAAAACCAGCGACACCAAGCCCTTGAAGTAGCGTAGCTAGACCGCGCATTAAACCGAGTGTAGTGGCTGATCCTTTGAATACGTCCTGAGGATTAATTAAACCTTCGGACAGTAAAAGTGATAAATCAATAATGGCTATATGCAAAGCGAGGGATATGAGAAAACTGGCAATAACTAGTGATCCAATACCATTAACATAAAAAAACATACCAAATATACCAGATAGCGCACCTGTCAGAGCTAAAGCTCCCCCATTCCCCCCACCCGAAATTTTGTAAGCCCCCGCCCCGGTGTCCACATCGGTGATGATATAGCCCGCGCCCGTCCAGCCCGGCACGCTGACCTGGTCGGTGTGGGTGATGACTTCCTTGCCCGCGTTGAGGGCGTTGCGGATGTCGGTCATCGTGTCACTGTCATGGTGGATGTTGCCCAGTATAGCGGATTGGTTGGCGGGGGTGATGTGGTAAATCCGTTGCCCCGCCGCGCTGGCCTTTTGGATGGCCTTGACGGCGGAGATGGCTTCG
>ORJL010061025.1_pt1 | contig 20180 bp, 18 predicted proteins | sample 1779941 | NCBI WGS metagenome assembly ORJL01 (sample SAMEA104232317, study PRJEB22302) | groundwater metagenome | biome: forest; feature: aquifer; material: groundwater | place: USA | collected 2011-08-07 | depth 5.8 m | reverse complement strand
GGGCGACGCTACGTTTGCCTGTGAGATGCTCCCACGATCCGTCCCCCACCCTCGCCGTAGCGAGGATGGGGCACCCGACACGGGCGCACCGCAACCTTGGCGCAATCTTCGGAAACGTTTTGACAGCTCTTAGCGCGCTCGGTATATTCGGCCCATGCGTCACTTGGAGGTCAGCACTTCCGCCGGAGCAAACCTGGGATGAAAATCACGGCGGTCATTCCTGCTCGTTTTGGCGCCGTCCGCTTCCCCGGCAAGCCTCTCGCCCAAGAGACCGGCAAGTTCCTCATTCAACACGTGTACGAAGGCGTCGTCGCTTGCTCGCGGATGGATCGGGTCATCATTGCGACGGACGACGAGCGGATCGCGTCGGCCGTTCGCTCCTTCGGCGGGGAATTCCGCATGACGCGCGGCGACCACACCAGCGGGACCGACCGCGTGGGCGAGGTTGCCGACGCGCTCGGGTGCAAGGGAGACGACGTCGTCATCAACGTTCAGGGCGATGAACCGGAAGTCACGCCCGGGGTTTTAGAGAAGGTGATCGACGCGCTGCTCACCGGCGGCTCCGCGTGTCGCATCGCGACGCCAGCCACGCGCTTCGCGGACGATGGTCCGAAGTCCGGGCCCGGATCGCCGGTCGATCCGAATTGCGTCAAGGTCGTGCTCGATGAAAACGGTCGAGCGCTCTACTTCTCGCGCAGTCCGATTCCGTTTCCGCGCGAAGCGGGCGGCGCCGTCGACCGACCGTCGCGATGGCTTCTGCACATGGGCGTCTACGCGTTCCGCGCGGAGACGCTTCACCAGATCGTTCACGATGTCCGCCCGCGTCCGAGTGTCCTGGAGCGGGCGGAGTCGTTAGAGCAGCTTCGGTGGTTGGAGCGGGGTCTGTCGATCGCGGTGGCGGTCGTGGATCACCGGTTCGTCGGGATCGATACGCCCGAGGATTACGCGGCGTTCTTGCGGCGGTATCGGGCAGGGGCACAGCGGGCGGGCGAGACAAGGACCGGTGCGCAAGCGATGATCGCGTGAACGTCGTTCACGTCACGGACTTTGTCGAGGAGGACGGCCCCCTCAGTCCCCCTACGTAGCTGGAGGGGAAGAGGGAGAAGAAAGGTCCGCACAGCGGACCCTACAAGACGGGCGGACCCCCCTCAGTCCCTCCTCAACGCGGGGGAACGGAGGAGCGTTCGATTGCGAAGATCGGGATCGAGGACGGAAGGGAAAGCGGTTCGAGTCGGGGTCGAATGGGCGGAGGCGTCTCCGCCAATGCGATTGCGGGAACTCCTTACGCCGAGGTGGACAAACCTATGACACCCGAAACAACCCTTTCGTCGCTTGGGCACATGTCCGAGGAAACCGAGTTCTTTACCCCTATGCCCCCGGGCTACGTGCCCGGAAAGACCAAGTATGTCGTGGTCTTCGGCACGGTCATGAGCGGTCTGGGGAAAGGCATCTTCTCCAGCACGCTCGCCAAGATTCTGCAAGACAAGGGGCTGACGGTGTCGCCGATCAAGCTCGAAGGATATCTGAACCGCGACAGCGGCACGCTCAATCCCTATCGTCACGGGGAGGTCTTCGTCCTCGACGACGGGATGGAAACCGACATGGACCTGGGCACCTATGAGCGGATGCTCAACCAGGATCTGTCGCACCTCAACTTTACCACCAGCGGTCAGATCTTCTCCGCCGTCTTAGAGAAAGAGCGCGAGGGTCGCTATCTGGGCCGTGATGTGCAGATGATTCCGCACGTCACCGGCGAGGTGAAGCTCCGCCTCCGCGAGGTCGCCGTCGCGTCCGAGGCCGACGTGGTGTTCGTCGAAATCGGCGGGACCGTCGGCGACGTGGAAAACGCCTATTTCATCGAGGCCGTGCGCGAAATGTCCTTCGAGGAGGGGCCGGGGAACTTCTGCTTCGTCGCCCTGACGTACGTCGTCGCACCCCAAGCGCTCGGCGAACAGAAATCCAAGCCCGCACAGTTGAACCTCAAACTCCTCAACGCCGCGGGGATTCATCCGCACATCATCGCTTGCCGCGCGAGCTCGCCGGTGACCAAGAAGGTCCGGGAGAAGATCGCGCTCTTCTCCAACGTTCCGATGGACCGCGTGTTCTCTATGCACGATTGCGACAGCGTGTATGTCATTCCGGAGATGCTCCGCGGCGCCGGGTTGGATGCGGCCGTGGTGGATCTGCTGGGACTGAAAGAACGCGTCGATTCGGAACGTGAAGAACGGGCTCGGAAAGTGTGGTCCGGGTACATTTCGCGGTTTCGTTCGGCGAAGGATTCGATCAACGTCGGGATCATCGGGAAATACACCTCGGTGCGGGATAGCTACGCCAGCATCATCCATGCGTTGGAGCACGCCGGTACGCACTTCGGCGCCCGCGTTCACTTGCAGTGGGTCGACAGCGCCGATCTGAACGAATCGAACGTGGCCGAGAGTCTTCGCGGACTGCACGGCGTGATCGTCCCCGGCGGGTTCGGGTTCCGCGGCGTGGATGGGAAGTTGGCCTGCGTCCGCTACGTGCGCGAACAGGGCGTTCCGTATCTTGGATTGTGCTACGGAATGCAGATCGCGGTCATCGAATACGCTCGGCACGTCTGCGGTCTCAAGGACGCGAACAGTACAGAGATCGATCGCGACGCCGCCGACGCGGTGATTGATCTTCTGCCGGAACAAAAGCGGATCGAGGGGTTGGGCGGGACCATGCGGCTGGGCGGGTTCGATGTGGCGATCACGCCGGGAAGCGTCGCGTCGCGTTTGTACGGCGGTGCGGACCGGGTCCGGCTGCGATTCCGCCACCGTTACGAGGTCGAACCCAAATACATCGCGCAGCTCGAGGAACACGGGCTGGTTTTCTCCGGGCGAAGTCCGACGCAACCGATCATGCAGATTCTCGAACTGCCCGAGGATCGGCATCCGTTTTTCATGGCGACCCAGGCGCACGCGGAACTGACCAGTCGCCCCTTGCGTCCTGATCCGATGTTTGTGGGTCTGGTTCGCGCGTCTCTTCGAGCGGCGGGCGTGACGGTCTCCAACGCGCCTCCGGCTGATACTTCCGCCCCAGAAGAACTGCCGACTTCCGATGCGCTAAACCGCGAACTGACGTCGGCGTGACTCGCTCCCGTGCATGCGCTCCCGTCCCCGTAGGGTTCGCTGTGCGGACCTTTCCGCGCCCCCGTCCTCGCGCGATCCGCGATCTCGATCCGCTCGATTGCGTGTTCCGTCGCTTTCCGTCCACGCGCTACCAGGGCAGCAAACGCAAACTCGCGCTTGCGATCGTGCGCGAGCTGGCCGAACTTCCGTTTCACACCGTGCTCGACGCTTTCGGCGGAACGGGATCGGTCGCGTATGCGTTCAAGGCGATCGGGAAGTCCGTCACGTACAACGACAGTCTCGAGTTCAACCGCCAGATCGGGCTCGCGCTGATCGAGAACGACGCCGCAACGCGGCCGCTGCATCGCGTCGACGCGCTCGGTGAACGCCGAAGGGACGTCAGATACGGCGACTTCATCGAGCGCACCTTCAGCGGGATCTACTTCACCGACGAGGAGAACCGTTGGCTGGACACCGCCGTCGGGAACATTCGAGGAATCAAGGATCGCTTTCAACAGGCGCTCGCCTGGTTCGCGGTCATTCAGGCCGCCATCGCCAAGCGCCCGTACAACCTGTTTCACCGGAAGAATCTCTACATGCGCCTGGCGGAGGTGAAACGCGGGTTCGGAAACAAGCGAACCTGGGATCGTTCGTTTCCGGAGCTGGTCCGCCGCTTCGCCGAAGAGGCGAACGACGCGGTGTTGAAATCGGGAGGCACATGTCGGGCGATCTGCGCCGACGTTCTCGACGTGGAATCGGATTTCGATCTCGTTTATCTCGATCCGCCGTACATGAACTTCCGCGGCGTCGGCGTACCGTATCGCGACTTCTATCATTTCCTGGAGGGATTGGTTCGCTACGACGAATGGCCCGACCTGCTCGATGCGAAGTCGCGACATCGAGCGATGGTCCGCGACAGGGATCCCTGGTCCGACGCGTCGAGCGTTCGAGATGCGTTCCTTTCGCTCTTTCGGAAGCACGGCCGTTCGATCATCGCCGTGAGTTATCGGAGCGACGGCGTCCCGTCGGTCGATGAACTCGCGCACATGCTCCGCGGCGTGAAGCGCCGCGTGCGCGTCGTCGAGCTGGGCGCATATCGCTACGTACTGTCCGATAACCGCGCGACCCGCGAAATGCTGCTGATCGGAACGGACTAGGATTTCGGCGACCGTCGACGTCATGCACGGTCGGAGTGTCGGCGACTCTGAACCGTCCCACCCATCCGCCGCCCGGTCTCGGTTTTCGCGGGGACGAAGCGCCGCGCTCGGTTGCGGGACGGTGGCGGTAGGTCCGTGTTGCAGCGGATACTTTACCGCTTCAAGCAGCGGAGCGTCGTCAACCGATAGACTAGGGTTACAGGTAGGGAAAGTCCCTAGCCTGCTGAGGTGGCGGAGTCCGGGTTGATCGGCCCGGAAGGGCGCGGGATCACCCGCGACCTCCGCGGCGCGAACAGAGGGTGCCGCCCCGATCGTGGTGTCCGTCCGCTCGCGTTTCGTCCTTGTGGCAGCGGTCGGGGTCAAGCCGTGCTGCAAGCCCAACCTGGTATGTGACGATTGCATCGCACGGTTTTCGCTGCGCTGAGCGCGCTTCGCCTTTCGCGGCGAGGGTTCCGCTTGATGCCTGGCGAGTCGGGGAGTTTCCATGCCGTCATCGTTTTTTGAACGTCTGAACACCGGCGGGCGATTACCTACGCCGCCGGCGGTCGTTGTGCGGCTCCTTGAGCTGACCCGACGCCAAGACGCGACCACCAAACAGGTCGCGGACACGATCGCGCTGGATCCGAACCTCTCCGCGAAGATCCTCCGTTTCGTGAATTCGCCCATGGCCGGGGTGCAGCGACAGGTTACGTCGATTCAACAGGCCGTGTCGCTTCTGGGGATGCGCGGTGTCAAGATGATGGCACTTTCCTTCGCCGTCGTCTCCAGCGCCCGCGACACCAAGACGCGGGGCTTTGATACCTCCCTGTTCGCGTTGCAATCGGTCGCATGCGGCGTCGCGTCGCGGATTCTCGCCAACGCCACCAACGTCGCGAACGCGCAAGAGGCGTTCTCGGCCGGGCTGCTCAGTCAGATGGGGCGTTCGATTCTCGCCTCGTCGTTTCCCGAGGAGTATGCGGCGGTGCTGTCGAAGGTGTCGCGTGCCCCGATTGATCTCCCGGAGTTGGAGCGCGCCGCGTTCGGCGAGACCTACGCGACGGTCGGCGCTTACATTCTGCTGCAATGGGGACTTCCCGAGCCGCTTTGTCTCGCGGTCCGGGCCTTCCGCGATGTCGATGCCCAGCCCGATGCACCACCGCTCGCGAAAATCCTAGAGGTGGCGGAACTGGCCGCAGCGTTCATCTGTCCGGCCCGGAAGGACGAACCCTTGGATGCCCGCCCGGTGCTGGACGCTTGCAAGCGGCGGTTCGCAATCTCGGAAGAGAAGAGGCAGGCCGCGCTCGCGGAAATGTGCCACGAGGTCGAAGCTCTGCGGACGCTCATGGAACTTCCCGCAGGGACGCTGCGGTCGTCGGAGCAGATCGAAGGCGAGGTGCGCGAGCGGATCGCGGAATTGAGCCTCGCGATGCATTTCGAGAACCAGAGCATGGCCGAGCAGCAGGAAGACCTCATGCGCCGCGCGACCACCGATCCGCTCACCGGCGTGGGTAATCGCGCCGCGTTCGACGCACGACTGGCGATGGAATTCGAACGGAGCGCGCGGGCGGGTCAGCCGTTCTCGCTTTTCATGATCGACGTGGACAAGTTCAAGACGTTCAACGACACCTATGGTCACGTGGCGGGCGACCGCGTGTTGCAAGGGCTCGCCAAGGTGCTTGAGGCGGAAGTCCGCCGAGTCGACTACGTTGCACGGTACGGCGGAGAGGAGTTCTCGGTTATCCTCCCGGGGCTATCCGCCGCGGGGGCGTCGTCGCTTGCGGAACGACTACGACTTGCGGTGGAAGGCATGGAAGTGCCATGGGACGGTCGCAGCCTGCGGGCGACGATTAGCATCGGCGTCGCCGTTTTCAATCAGGCAGGGGGGGGGGACCGCGCCGCGCGATTGGTCCAAGCCGCCGACGAGCGACTCTACGCCGCGAAGTCGGGCGGACGCAACCGCGTCGAAGTCGCGGAGGGCACCGGCGTCGCCGCGAAGGCCACATCGGTCTGACCGACTGGAGAGTCGGTCCCACGCAGCAACGTCATATTCATTCCACGAAGCGATTTCGCTCGGACAATGTGCCACTGCTCTGTGCGCAGTGGATGGCGCGAGTGCGTCGGGGCGTGGATGATGGTTGGCAATGGGTGCCGTCCCACGCGCGAACGGGCGAATCGAGGCGACGGCTACCGCGCACGCTGCATGGCAACGACTTCCACGCGCCCGTCCGATCGGACGCGACGGGAAACGTATTGCACGCCGCACAATCTTCCGGACGCCGGCACGCCGAGCTGTCGCGACAGATCCGCCGTCGCTCGAACCTCAGCCGCGCGCTGCGCGAGCAACCTGCCCTGCGCTCCGCGCTTCCCCGGCGGCGGATATCCGATCCCCACGCCGACGATCCCCGATCTGCGTCCAGTCGCGGCGGACGCCGTTCCCGGTAATCCCGTTACCGCCACGGTCTGAATGGAAGTGTACGCCGTGAATCCGGCGGGGGTCGCGGTTGTGCGGACACCCGGTCCGATCACGTTCGCCACGATGAACAGCACGTAAACGTTCATGGTTCTCACCTTTCCGATCGGACGCCATCCCGGTCGTTCCCAGTCGTGGGACACGCGACCGGGCGGAAGGTTAGGCCCGCAGAACCGGCAGTCCGGTCGGTTCGGGAACGATCGTGATGGCGATGGACTTGAACGCCGGCGTGCGCGATTCGGGGTCAGCGGCGGTCGATACCAGGACGTTCGACTCCGGGTAGTACATGGCCGCGTTGCCGGCGCGGATGTCGAACTCGCGGACCAGGATGCGGCTCATGCCTCCCGTTGTGCTGTGGATGGACACGTGCTGATCGACGCACAGACCGAAGCGGGCGACGTCGGCGGGGTTCATCAGGATGACGTCGCGCCGTTCCTGATGACGATACAAGTCCTCTTCGTCGTAGACGACGGTGTTGAACTGCCCCTCGCTGCGGATGGTCATCAACCGCAGATGGCGTCCGTTGATTGACGGGCGATCGTCCGCCCGATTTGGGATCGGCGTCACATGGAACTTCGCCCGACCGGTCGCGGTTGGGAACTTCGGTTCATGCAGGGTTCGTCCGGCGATCTGGAATTCTCGTTTGGTTTCGTCGATGCGGTCGACGGGTTCATATCCGGGCACCACCGCGGCCATCGCGTGGCGGATCGTGCGATGCTCCTGCATCGAGCGCCAATCAATCGGTCCGTCGTCGCCGAGCACGCCCGCCGCGAGTTCCGCGATCGTTTCAACTTCGCTTCGCGGCCCTTCATGTCGCGAGGGTCCGCCTTCGCTGAGACGCACGAAGTTGAACATCGACTCCTGCGTGGTGGACTGCGCCTCCTCGTCGCGGGCGAGCATGGGCAGGATCATCGTCTCCTTCGCCCGTCCCCAGGCGTGACCGGTGTTGAGCGTCGTGCTCAGGTAGCAGACTGAATCCATTCGCGCGAACGCCTCGCGTGTCCACTTCGCATCCGGCGTCGCGCCGAACAAGTTTCCGCCTAAACACCACGCGTTCCGCAAGCGTCCCGCGTGTGCCGCTTCGAGGCACGACAGCGTGTCCAGGCCCTTCTCCGTCGGGAGTTTCGCGCCGAAGTGTTCCTCCAGCCGCTTCATCACCGCGTCTTTCAGCTTCGGCGTCACGCCGACCGAACCCACGCCCTGCACGTTGCTGTGACCGCGAATGGGAAGCAGGCCCGCGCCTTCCTGGCCGACCATCCCGCGCATCAGCGCCAGGTTGATGATCGCCCGGATGTTGTCCACGCCGTGCAGATGATGCGTCACGCCCATCGTCCACGCGAAGATCGTCTTCCGCGACGCGGCGTAGGTCCGCGCGACGCGATCGATGCTCGCTTGGTCCACGCCGCTCCGCTCGACGATCGCATTCCAATCGAGTCCCCGAAGGTGTTCGCGGAGTTCATCCCAGCCGTCCGCAAAGCGCCGGGCGAAGGCTTCGTTCGTCGCCCCGAGTTCATCGATCCGCTTGGCGATTCCACAGAGAAGGGCGAGATCGCCGCCGATGTGCGGCTGGAGATATTCGCTGGCGATCGGCGATCCGAACAACAGGCTGCGCAGGTCGGAGGGCACGGCGAAGTTGACGAGTCCCGTTTCGCGGATCGGATTGACGACGATCACCGAACCGCCGCGGCGTCGCAGCTTCATCAGGTTTCGCATGAGTCGCGGATGGTTCGACGATGGGTTGCCGCCGATGAGGAAGAAGCAATCGCACTGCTCCACGTCGTCGAGCGTCAGCGTAGCCGTCCCCGATCCGATCGCGCCGGACAGCGCCACGCCGCTTGCCTGGTGACAGTAGTAGCTGCAGTTGTTCACGTTGTTGGTGCCGTAGATGCGGGCGAACAGTTGCAAAAGGAAAGCGGCTTCGTTGGACGATCGCCCGCTGGCGTAGAAGAAGGACTCGGCGGGCTTCGATTTTTTCAGTCGATCGACGCCGCGTCGTATCGCCTCGTCCCAGGAGATGACGCGATAGTGCGAATCCTCGGGGCCGGCGTAGATCGGAGCGACCAATCGACCGGCGGCTTCGAGTTCTCTCGGCGTAAACCGTTGCAGCTCGGCGAATCCGTAGGTCTCAAAGAATCGCGGTTCGATGCGTCCGCGCATGTCGGCGGCCATCGCCTGCATGGACTTCTTGCACACTTCCGGGAAGCGCCCGCTCTCGTCGGTCATTCCGCCGGACTGTCCGCCCATGCCCAGCGCGCAGGTCTTGCACGCGTTCTTCGTGCTCATGGCGCGCAGAAAGCGGATGATCCCGCCGGATTGTCGTGCCATCCGCCAGGCATACAGAATCGCCGGCCAACCGCCGCCTTTGGTGACTTTTTTCATGATCCAACCCGACCCGAGCCCGCGCGTCGTGGAATCGCCGGTATCCTAAGACCCGTTCGACGCGCTCACCAGCGCGACGGACACGTGCGCCCCTCGCACGATCCGTCCCCCACCCTCGCAGTAGCGAGGATGGGGCACCCATGCACCGGGACCGTTCATCGCGGCATTTGATCTTTCGGCGGAAGAGGTCCACCATAGCGTTCGTGGTGCGGACCAACAATTCATCGCCGAGGGTGCCACTGCTGGCTTGCCCACCAGTGGTCTTCGTCTTGCTGACATCGTTCGTTCCGCGGTTGCTTGCTCAGGAGGCCTCTCGGAACGAACCGGCTTCTTTTGTCCAACAACAGCGCGTCGTCGACGAACAACTGCGCCGCGAGTTCGACAAGGAACTCGGTCCGGCCGCGAAGACCGCGTTCGACTGGGGCGGATGGTACTCGGTGAACTTTTTCATGTTCGATGACGGCGTGGAAAGCTCACGCACGCTCCGCCGACACGATCTGCGACTCTGGAGTCGCTTGTCGTTAGAGGACGGCGCTCATGAGTTCTATCTTCGAGGTCGACTGAGCTTCATCGACTTCAACAGCGGCGACGCCTACGACGGGAACGACGACGACTCCGAGGGACCGAATCTGGAGCGAGGCACCTACACCTTCAATCTCGCCCGCGCGCTCCGTCAGGAAGACGCGAAAGGCGCAGGGCCGAACCTGATCGTCACCGCGGGCCGTGATCTCGTCCAATTCGGCGATGGTCTCGCTCTGGCGACGCCGCTCGATCACGTCGCCGTTCGGGGGTTTCTCTCCGACTGGGAATGGACCGGACTGGTCGGGAAGACCGTCGGCAGCAGTCAGGACTTCGACCTCTCCCGAACTGCAACGCGCACCCGGCGGAGCTTTCTCGGAACGGAAGTTCGCTATCGCGGCTTCGAGCGACACACGCCGTTCGCCTACGCTCTCTGGCAGCGGGATCACAATAGCGAAGCGTTCCCCGAACCGTATCAGGGCTACGGTTACGACTCCGCGTACTTTGGCGTTGGCGCAATCGGCGAGTTGGTATCGCGACTGAGATACGCCACCGAATGGGTCTACGAAACCGGGCGCGGGTACAGTCAGAGCAGCTATCTCGTCCGTGACGATATCGAAGCGTGGGCCTGGCGCGCGCAATTGGAATATCTCTTCTCCGGCGCGACCAAGCCGCGAGCGTCGATCGAGTACATCTTCGGCAGCGGCGACGGCGACCGCGGCGCGAGTCCCACGAACACGTTCGGCGGCAACCTCTACGACGGCGGCGATTCGAGCTTCATCGGGTTCGGGTATCGAGACACGGGGCTCTCCTTCGCCCCGCGATACGCGAACCTGCACATGGGCCGGACCGGCGCTTCGTTCTATCCGTGGCCGGACGATCGGCATCTCCACGGCGTCGAGTTCGGCAGCGATCTGTTCTTGTACGCGAAACACCACGACGCCGGTGCCGTTTCCGATCCCACGGCCGATCGTGCGTCGAACTATCTGGGCTGGGAAGTGGACTGTTTCGCGAACTGGCGGATCACGGCCGACCTGGCCTGGACGGCGCGCCTCGGCGCATTCTTTCCCGGCGACGCCTTCTCCGACCGGTCGGCGCGAACGTTCCTTTTGGTCGGCATGACGTGGAGCTTCTGATGCAAATGATGCGTGTTGCGCTTGTCTGCCTAGCCGCGATCTCTGTTGTTGGTTGCACGGGGCGGAAGAGGAGCTTCCAACCTCCGGTCGATCCGGCCACGCTCGACGACGCGGCGTTCCTGCACTACCTCGCGACGGTTCCGGTCGTGACCGTCGACGAGGGCACCCGCGGATTGTTGCTCCTGATCGGACCGACGAAGGACTTCCCGACCTTCGAGGCTCGAACCGCCGAACTCGAACGCCGCGGGGCGTATCGTTCCGCTTGGCACCTGTCCGCGGACGACGTGTTGGACAAGGGCACGCTCGCCTACGCCCTCGTGCCGCTTTGCGATACGCCCGCATCCATCAACACCACCGCTGCCGGCATGACCGGGATCGCCGATCGCCGAGCGGCTCTGCAAGTCTGCGTCTACCAAGAGTTGCTGACCGCCGGGGAAACGACCAGCGCCGTCACCGGCGGCGAGTTCCTCGCTGCGCTGGATGCTGCGGAACGGATCACCACAAGGCGCGGTGGAGCCAAGAAATCGCCGCGTCCGTAGCCGATCGTCCAAAGTATCCCGGCTAGCAGGCCGGCCATTGCAGGGAAAGTTTATTTGCTTTCAGCGATTCCGGGCTTGACGGGCTGGGGATCGGACGGCACAATCTCCTCTCGGCAAACACGGAATCGAGGGAACATCGATGGTTGGACGTAAAGAAAAGCGAACCAGGCGAGCTGTGGACGCGGTCGCCACGAAGTTGGAAAACCGCCCCATCAAGGAGTCGGAACGCCGTCGTCGCGACGTTCGGATGATGGACAAGCTGAAGGCCGGCAAGTTGCCCTATGTGCCGGCCGTCATGAGCTGGCTCAGTCGGAAGCTGGACAAGCGAGCTTCGCGGGTCACGGCGCAGGACGTGAAGGCACTGCTCGGATAGTCTGTACCGGATCGTTGGGATCGGCCGCGGCGAGGGGAAGCGCTGGGCGTCCCGAGAGGTGGGTGGGAAGAAGACCAACGGTCGGCGTCGCCGGCCGTTATTTTTTGCGCTCGTTTCATCCGCTCGTTGGCCGCGCGACAGATCCCGTTACGCACGGTCGGTCATCCGTCCCCCACCCTCGCAGTAGCGAGGATGGGGCACCCAGAGGGCTACCGAGAAAGGGCCACTGCCCCATCTCCGGTGAGGCGTCGTTTCAACGCCGTCTGTGCCGTGTCGAAATCCTTGGCGGTCGGCGGGGCGTTGGTTTCCATCATTCGCGCGAACGCGTCGAAGAGGTAGCTCGCGTCGTGCGGACCGGGGCTGGATTCCGGGTGGTATTGCACCGCGAGGATCGGATGTTCGCGATGCACGAACCCTTCGAGGGTTCCGTCGTTGAGATTCACGTGCGTCGTTACGCCGCCGACGTTCGTCAGGGAATCCGGGTCGACCGCGAATCCGTGGTTCTGCGAGGTGATCTCGATCTTCCCAGTCCACACGTTTCGCACCGGATGGTTGGCCGCTCGATGTCCGAACTTGAGCTTGAAGGTCTTCGCGCCCATCGCCAGCGCCAAGAGTTGATGGCCGAGGCAGATGCCGAAGATCGGCACTCTGCCTATCAGACCGCGCAGCGTCGCGATCGCATACGTCACGGCGGCTGGGTCGCCGGGGCCGTTGCTGACGAACACGCCGTCGGGGCGATCTTCGAGGATTTGCTCGGCGGTATGCGTCGGCGGGACGACGCGAACGCGGCAACCCAGGTCGACGAGGTGGCGCAGGATGTTCCGCTTCATGCCGCAGTCGATCGCCACGACGCGCTTGGCGTTCATCGCGCGGCCGCGCGGCCGGATGAACTGCGAGTCCAATCCGAGCGACCACTCGAAGCAATCCTTGGGCGCGACGCATTGCACCAGGTCGGCGCCGGTCATCGAAGGGGACTCGCGGGCGAGTTCGACGCATTTCGCCGGATCGTGGATTTCGGTGGATAGGACGCCGCGCATCGCGCCGTCGACGCGGAGTCTCCGCGTGAGCGCCCGCGTGTCGATGCCCGTGATCCCGATCACGCCGTGATCGGCGAGGTACGCTTCGAGCGACTGCGACGAGCGATGATTGCTGCTTCGGGCCGCAAGCTCGCGCACGACGAACCCCGTCGCCCAAGGCTTACTTGCCTCGACATCGTCGACGTTGATGCCGTAGTTCCCGATCAGCGGATAGGTCATGGTGACGATCTGTCCGCAGTACGAAGGGTCAGTCAGGATTTCCTGATATCCCATCATCGACGTGTTGAACACGACCTCCCCGGTTCGCGTCCCGCCGCGGCCGAAGGCCTCGCCGATGAAGACCGTTCCGTCTTCCAAGGCGAGAAGGCAGCGGGGTCGCTTCTGCAACCGCTGGGTGGGAATGATGGGTTCCGACGTCACAGGCTCGAAGTCTAGCGCCGGATCGGGTTGTGTCCAGAGAGTGTCGAGCGGCGCGCGGATTCCGCGGCGGTCGGGGCACAACCAACGATTCTGTGCGATGGGCCGCGATTCGGAGCATTGTCGCACGAGGTGGGGCCGGGCTGAGCGGCCGTTTTGAAGTGGCGACGGAAAGTGGGTTCGTTTCGTATATTTCACTTTCTTGCGGTGCCACGGTGTGGCACTGGATGCGAGATTCGTCCCGTCGACCCGCATACTCCGACAACACCGGGCTTGGGCCGGGTTTGCGCGGACGCAGGCTCCCCGTGCAAGAGCACGGGGGACGATCGGAGTTTGTGAGAAATCCGCCGATCGACCGACTGGAGAGTCGGTTTCACACGCGGGGTTAGCGGGTCGGCTGCAGCCGGCGCGGTTTGGGGGTGGGAGGAGGGGAATTTCAGATTTCAGATTTCAGAACGAGGAAGAAAGGTCCGCACAGCGGACCCTACGAAGAACGATCGCGCGGCGGACGTGCCACCCGGCGAAGCAAGGTCTGGAGAGCCGACCCTGCGAGGATCGTCGGCCGTCGCGAGCCGGTTCCGGTGGCGACGCGGTGGAGGGGGACATTCTTGGTAGGATGTTTGTGCCGCGGTCGCGGGCGAGGGCGCGGGGCGAGGTTCTTGGGTTAACGAATGGGAGGACGCATCATGGCCGGGAAGGTGGAGCCGATTCCGAAGGATTATCGCGGGGCGACGCCCTATCTCATCATTCGAGGAGCGGCGGCGGCGATTGAATTCTACAAGAAGGCGTTCGGGGCCACGGAGTTTTTTCGGATGGACGGACCGGGCGGTCGCATCCGGCACGCCGAGATCCGGATCGCCGACCGCGCCATCATCATGCTCGCCGACGAAGTCCTCGAAGAGCATGGGGCGGGCTCTGCCGAGGAGGGTAGGGCGGGCGCTGCCCGCCATTCTCCCAGTCCGCAGTCCCTCGGCGGCACGCGCGTGTCGATTTACATCTACGTCGAAGACGTCGACGCCCTCGCCCAGCGCGCCGCCGCAGCCGGCGCCAAAATCAAACGCCCCGTCGCCGACCAGTTCTACGGCGACCGCTCCGTCCACCTCGAAGACCCCTTCGGCCACTCCTGGTTCTTCGCCACCCACGTGGAAGACCTCACCTCCGAAGAACTAGCCAAACGCGCGGCGGCGAACGCGGGCGGAGGGTAAAGGATGTGTCCCGAGAACGGGGGTACGCACCAAGTACCGGTTCCACCCCATTCCTGTCCAAGTTGACACACTCTACCTTCAAGGCTAGTTTCCCGGAAGCAGCATCAATTTACGATCGAACGTGGCTTGTAATGGAGGAGCGAGAATGTCTAATCGCTTGAATTCGATCCTCGTGCCGACTGTCCTTGGCGTTCTTCTTTGCGGGTGCGAGTTCGAAGGCGGTCGAAGGCGCGACCGTCTGGAAGGAACGCAAAACCCATACAGTTTTCCTCCGGCTGCATCGAACGCGGAACCCGTGGACGTTCGGGTTACAATCCGAAAGGCGCCGGACGGTAGCCCGGGTCAGATCGGATTGGAAAACCTGCTGATGGCCTATGCGAGTTCCTTGGCCTCGAAAACCAATTACATGAACATCGTAAGCACCGACGACGGAACCGCGGGGCAGGCGAAACACCGCCTGGAGGCGAAGATGCTGTACTTCGACACCGTCGACGAACTCTCGACCGAGACGTTCAATTGGTACAGCGTCGACGACCCGAACACAGTGGCCCTCGGGATTGAGCGGCGTTACTCCGATGATCGCTCAAAGAAGCGAAAGCTGCGTTACGAGGCCAAGATTCAACTCGCGCTCAAGCAGGACATGGACGAAAAGACCAGCCGAACGGTTTGCGAGGGAATCGGGACTGGGAGCTATGAAGAACCGCCGGGAACGACGGTCCACACAACGGGAATCTCGAACTCGCTGGTTACATGGGCGAAATTCGAAGAACGAGAAGGGAAACTGGTCAAGGGGATGGTTCCGGGCAAGATCGAAATGACGCCCAAGTCCGGCGGGACGGAGACCAGAATCACGCACGATGTCATCGAGATGGCCACTTTCCAGGCCTACAAGGACATGCGGAATTGCCTCGAGTCCAAGCTACGAAAGTAATCCCAGTTGCGCGGAGCAGAGATAGATTCCAAATATGCATCCGTTCGTCGATCTTGTCCGCCCTTGGGCGGAATTGTTGTACTTCGCCAGTGGGGTCGTTGTTGCGATGGCCGCGATCCGGGCGTTGGCGCAATTGAGGTTGATGAAGCAGGATGTGTGCATCCGAAACGAGCGGGCGAGCGCAGAACAGGCCATACAGCACGTGTCTCGGTACGCGGGCGAATACGTTCGGCTGTGCAACGTCGAATTCGACGAGAGGAAAAGCAGGGGACTACCGGATTACTGCGGAACCGTCGAAGATTTTTCGCCCCAGAGCCTGTCTGAGGCAGATCGGAAAGTGGCAACACGACGGTGTTTCGAGGCGGACAAGTGGGCGGCACCTCTCAACGAGCTGGAACTGATCGCCGCAGCATTCGTCAGTGGCGTCGCGGACGAGCGCATTGGATTTAGGGTGATTGGGCGCTCGTTTTGTGCGAACGTCGGCTTCGCGTACGACCGGATTTCCCTGCTTCGCTACGAGCGTCAAAATGCGCCGTACCAGAGCATCGTGGACCTCTATGGACTCTGGGCTCCGCGGCTTACCAAGGCAGAGCTTGCGGACGAACGGTCACGACTCGAAGCCCGAATGTCCCGGATCCCGGACAAGGTGGTGCCGCCCATTGGCACCTCAGCGGGTTAGCGAGGCACGGGTGACCCATTCCTCGCGCCGACGAAGCGTCTGGCACGACGATTGATCCGTCGATCCGCCCTGGACGCTGTATACGCATACCGACGAACAAACACCGCTCGGTCGTCTGGACGTGAGCACCTTCCTCGCCCCGGATGGGGCGAAGGGCTGTGGCGCACGTGTGGAGCGACTTGGCGCAGGCGGGGAGCGGAACCCGTGGATGGTGAGTACAAACAGATTCCCGCGCCGCGGCGGAGGGTTTCTTGGGCGCGTCGCACGGGTGCGACATGGGATTCTCGCGTCAGCACGGTCCTGGCGGAGGAAGAAAGAACCCCCCTTAATCCCCCCTTGGTAAGGGGGGAGGTCGGAGTCGGACCGGACCCCGTTGTCACCGGACCGGATCTCCGTCGTTACCAGGGCGGGCCGTGAAGGTCGATCGTGCCGGTGGTTGGGGCGGGGGTGTGGAGGTCGAGGGTCATGACGCGGTCGAAGGTGAACTCTTCGATCGAGCCGTGTTGGACGACCATCAATCGTCCGTTGAAGAGCTTCCAGCCGAGTCGGGCGTAGTAGGCGATGAGCGGCGGGTCGCAGACCAAGAGGCCGAACGACATGTCCGGTCGATCCCGGAAGAACTCGACCGCTCGGCGGATGGCGAGGCTGGCGTAGCCCCGTCCGCGCGCTTCGGGGTGCGTCTTGACGCTGCCGATCCCGCCGATGAGGACGGGTGCTCCATCGTGTAAGGCGTGGCGCAGGACGATGCCCGCGTAGGAGACTAGGCGGCTATCCCGGCGGAGCATGGCGGCGCTTCGCTCGGCCATGCCACCCACCCCGGACGGGATCGGTTCTGAGTGCCACTGCGTGGCACCCAGATTCTCGGTCACGGCACACTCGCCGCCGTCGGTTCGCCAGACGCGGACGCACCACTCGGCGGGCGTCCATTCCAACATTCGCCCAGGCCAGTTCGCCCATTCGGCGGGGGGATATACCGCTCGTCCCAGTTCCGCGACCTCGGCGTGTTCGACGTCCGTCAGCGAGGAGATAACGTCCAGCGATACGAAAGGTGTGGTCATGGTCCTACGCGACGATGCGCCAGAGGCCGGGCGGTGTCAAGGAGTATCCGTTCGGTGGACCGGCCGACGCGGAAAGGCGTCACATGCGGCCGGGGAAGAAAGAACCCCCCTCAATCCCCCCTTGGTAAGGGGGGAGGCGGAGCACTGGGGGAAGTCGGAGTCGGATCGCTATGGGCGGGTGAGGAGTGTTGACAACTCCGCGAAGTCGGCGAGGTCGACGTGTGTGTTGGTGTCGAGGTCGCAGGCGAGGAAGTCTTCGATCGGGCACGCGGCGGGGCGAGTTGTGTCGGCGGGGCCGGTGAGGCAGGCGGTGCAGCGGGCGTGGTCGAGGACGTCGACATCGCGATCGCCGTCGATGTCGCCGGGGATGGGCGGCGGGGGGATGACGGTGAAGCTGTTGCGGGCGTTGTTGGTGAAGACGGCTGCTGCGATGGTGAGCGTGTAATCGGCGGCGTTGGTGGTGCTGGAAGCGCCCGCGGCACCGGTGAAGCGTATCGCCTGCAGGCTGGTCGACGGCAGCGCTTCGGCGAACGGCGGGCCGAAGTTGGCGGCGGCGGTTCCGGGGTCATCGTCGTTCGTCGTGTTGCCGAATGTCGACCCGGAGTACGCGGCACCGCCCCAACTCAATCGCCAGTAGACGATTCCGGAATCGTCCTCGAACGTGAGACTTCCGGCTGGTAGGTAGGACGCGGGGATCCGATTCGTCATCATGAAGTTCGGGACGGCCATCGGATTGGTCGCGGCGACGAACTCCGGCGTGGCGATGAGGATGCGATCACCGGTGAGCCCGTTGGTGACGTTGGCGGTGAAGTTGATCAGCAGGACGGGGTTCGCACCGGCTGCGTCCCAGGTGCGGATCCGGGCGAAGGAAAGTTGAGTCTGGCCGCCGGAGCGCATGCGGAGCTGGATCGCCTGCGCGGCGGTGTCTCCGCTTATGCCGCCGATGACCTGCTCGATCTGCATGAAATGGAACGACGCTTGCGCGGTGGCGACCGGCAGCAGCGCTCCGATAATCAGTCCCGCGCGAAGGACGCCGCGTGAAAACATCGCCCCCACCCCTGTTGCAGCCCTGAATCCGCCCGACGCCCGCCCGTTTCCCCGTTCCGTCAATAATAGCATCGTCAAACACGAATGTCGCTGTGGATCGGCAAATTGCGGATGGCTGCCGAGCGTTTGGTAACTCTGGGCGGCATGGACACGCTCGGCGCAGGCGAGCGCCGGCATGGCGGCGCTGGGTGGCCATGCGACGCCAGTGAGTCATCCGTCCCCCACCCTCGCCGGAGCGAGGATGGGACACTCCGCGCGGCGATTTAGCGCATGACGAAGGCGGCGGAAGCTTGGGATTCGCGGTGCGGAAGGATAGCATCGTGTCATGGTCGCCCTGAGCGAAATCCGAGAGCCACGAGCTGCACTCTTCCTTCCCCCCTTACTAAGGGGGGACTGAGGGGGTTTCTTGGGAGGCGACGATGACTCGGGTTTACAATCGAATTTCCGAGAAAGAGACGCGCCGAGCGCTGCGCAACGAGATGCCCCGCGCGGAAGTCCTGCTCTGGTCGAAGTTGCAGGCAAGGCAGCTATACGGTCTCAAGTTCCGCCGGCAGTTCAGCTTCGGGCCGTGCATTGTGGACTTCTATTGTCCCACGGCGAAACTGGCTGTCGAGGTCGACGGGGAGACGCACGGCGGCGCGACCGAGGATCGCCGCGACGCGGTCCGGCAGGCGTACATCGAATCGTTCGGTGTCCGATTCGTTCGCTGCACGAACGAGGATGTGTATCGGTCGTTGGATGGCGTCTTGGAAGAGATCGCGCGAGTAGCGCTCGAGCGTCTCGCGGTCGAAGAAAGACCCCCCTGAATCCCCCCTTAGTAAGGGGGGACGAAGAGGGGCGACCCGCGCGGAATGGTGGATGACGAACCGGAATGAGTAGGGTGCAATTCAATGCACACCTACTGATCGAGGCGACGACCGAAGGGTGGACATGAATTGGGCGGAAATCACTTGGAAGATCCTGCCTCCGGCGGTGCTCGTGTGGCTATTGGGGTGGTTGAGCCTCCGAATTAAGACGTGGCTTGAAACCCGCAGTGACCCGATTTCGGTGCTCTTGCCAGGCGAGACGGCTCGACTTATGAAGTTTTGGCTCAACCATGTGCGCGACGGAAAAGATGAAGAGAAGGGCCGCGGCAAGTTGCTCAACCGTAGGATACCTTTTCAAGATGTTGGCGGAGGACGATGGGTTGCGTACGTTCGATACAAGGCTAGCCTTGGTTTTCAATTCAAGTGCTTTGCCGACTCGAAGACGTTGACGTTCACCGAAAAAAAGGCGTTGCTCGAAGCCGCCGGGTTCGAGGAGGTGAGCCAGGCTCAAAGCCGACACGGGTCAAATCGCGCATGGTTCTTGTTGCCGGGTGTTCAGAGGTATACGACGAGCGACAAGGATACGCCTTTTGTTAACAACTACTATTATCCCCAATAGAGGACTGTGGTAAGTCAGGGATTTCTGCCTGGTCTTCAAGGTTGCCATTCGAGGAGGTGCGTGATGTGGGAAGTCGCCGACAGTTTCAGGGTGAAGCTTGGCGGAAACTTTTTCACCAACTGTCGTAGTTTGATCAGCTTCAAGGATGAGCCAGTTTTTGAGCTTTTCCGCCGCGACTCGGACAACAGACTCGGCATTGAGTTCCACGTTTACACTTCAGACGGACGACGTCTTGCAACGATCAGGAATGGCAACGTGGTCGGTGGAGACACGGAACGGGTTGAGATCATGCACGGCGCGAACCGTCATGCGATTCGGGACAAGGCGACTGGAGAAGAGTTGGTGAGCATTGAGAAAGATCCTTCTGGAGCCGAGCTGGCGGTCGCGGTGAAGACCTATCTTCCAGACCGTCGCCTGCTCGACGCCACTCACGATAAATTGACGCTCGGGAACGTCGTTTCGATGGGATGCGAGTTCAATGGCCTGGAAGTCGGAATTGGGATCCGATGCAAGCCGGGTGCTGGCATCCAGCTTCAATAGTCATATTGGGTGGGCATTGCCCACCATTTGGTGGAATGAAGAGGTGGGCAGGGCACGACGATGGAGTGTTGACCGTGGTTGAGTTGAATGGCGTTCAGATTTCGGCGGAGTCGGTCGCCGAGTTCTGTCAGCGGAACGGGATTCGGCGGCTTTCGTTGTTTGGGTCCATCCTGCGCGAAGACTTTCGGCCGGACAGT
>ORJL010644534.1_pt1 | contig 20182 bp, 18 predicted proteins | sample 1779941 | NCBI WGS metagenome assembly ORJL01 (sample SAMEA104232317, study PRJEB22302) | groundwater metagenome | biome: forest; feature: aquifer; material: groundwater | place: USA | collected 2011-08-07 | depth 5.8 m | reverse complement strand
GGCTCCTGTTCCTAATGCAATCATCCTCTTTATAGCTTTTTGAAATCTCATCGTATAAACACCTCCAAGTGTTTTTTTTGTTTTATTATATCAGCATAATATTGCTTTGAATATTATACTCTGTAGCAACGCCTCTTGTGAAGCGTTCTTATTCAACTAAACTATTATTATCCATATTTAAAGCTTTTGGTATTATTACATACTAAAAAATATATATTTTAGTATATATTAAATTTTTTTATGTAGGAAAAGAATTGGCCTTACTCACTGATTTATATTTGTTTCGATAGTTGCCACTTTCCTATATATGAAAATAAAAGTAAATTATTCATATAATTCCTTAGGAACCTTGAATTCTTTATCAGAGAACACTATTTCTTCACATTGGGATATGGCTTCTTTGCACATATTCATCATATTATCATAATTTTGCCCTACTTCTTTGATTTGAATAGAAGCGCTATACCTGGCTTTTTCTCTCTCATCAACATCTGATTTTTCTTCTTTATCCCTGTAAACTGTTATTCTCTTGATAAACTCATCATCATACTCAATAAGCCCTTTATCTCTTACATATCTTAAGAAAAGTGCTGTGCATCTTTGGCTTCTACTCTCGACTCCAAATTTGGACAAAATTGCTAATGCACAATAATAAAGCATATAAAACCATTCCTCCGGCAGCTTATAATCAAAACCCTTTTCCTTATACAATTTGCACAACTCCAAATTCTTTTTTGCTTTTATTATGTATTCTTCTGCCTCTTTTGCGTCTGGCTTTACTACCAGAAGGCCTTTGTGCTTTTTGCCTTTTTTCTCGTCTTTTAAGGCGTTTGAAAAACACTCTTTTAGATTTTCGAGCATCATTTTTGCATTTCTTTTACGAATTTTATAAAATTTTCTTGCCCAAACAAAATAATGCCTTTCTTTATTGCATCAAGGAATGCCTTATTTGGCTTTTTTAGCTCTTGCTTAAATTCTTTTTGAGTTAAATTAATGGAATGAATTTTTTTATTTTGCGTTTCTTGTATTTTAAATATCTTATCATTAATTTTAGCAAGTTTCCTTTCTTTAGCAATCCCCATAACATCTATATCATTGGCTTCTTTACTATATAGTATGCTTCCATAAAGTATTAAAAAATCAACTTCTTGCTGTAAACTTGAAAAGTCGTGCATCCATCTTTTGTATTTTAACGCTTCCTGCGTTAAAGAAAGGGCCAAAGTTTTTTCTACCAAAATATTATCCCAATTTAACCTTGTTGTAGTTGTACCTGTTTTTCCACTCCCGATAGGCTCAATTATTATGAAATTGTCTTTTTCAAGTTTTTTGAGGATTTTCCATACACCCCATCTGCTCATTTTTAGCTCTTTTGATAATGATGTAGCGGTATGACTGCCAAAATCCTTTAGCAAAACTACCATGATTTTCTGGGTTTTGACTATTGTCTCCATTTTGTTGATAGTTATCAACCTATAGTTGATAGTTATATTTAAATGTTTTGTTTAACTTAGCGTCTTGATAATATCGAAATCGGGCTGTATAGCCTGTAACTTAACCCTTTGAATGCCTTTCACTTTGTCAAAATGCCTGTCCAAAGAAGCTAGCTCTGTTAAGCCATTGCTTTTCATGCAGGAATAACCAGACTGCGTCAAACAATATTTAAATATACCCCTAATCCACCATTTAAAACATGCCCAACCCAACAGTCTCTTTATGCATGATAGCAAAGAACGAGGAAAACAATTTAGCTAATTGCCTTAACTCTGTAAAAGAAATTGTGGACGAGATAATCATAGTCGATACAGGCAGCGCAGACAAGACAAAGGAAATAGCAAAGAAATTCAATGCAAAGGTTTATGACTTCAAGTGGATTGATGACTTCTCTGCTGCAAGGAATGAAAGCATCAAGCACGCTGCCAAAGACTGGATACTGATATTAGATGCAGATGAAGTTTTGGAAGATGCTGGTTTAAAGACTATAAACGGCTTAATCAATGGCAATGAAACAGACGCATTTTTGTTTCTCCAAAAAAATTACACAAATGACGCTTCAGTTGCAGGCTTTGTCAATGAAGAGCACAAAAAAGATGGCAAAGTTTACGCTGGATGGTATGGCTCGCTTATCGCAAGGCTTTTCCGCAACAAGAAGGGTTATTGCTTTGAAGGAGCAGTGCACGAGCTTGTTGAGCCTTCTATAGAGAGAAAAAAGGGAGGCATTGCAGCAGCAGATGTTGTTTTGCACAACTACGGCAATGCGGATCCTGCTGCCAGAAAGAAAAAGATGGAATTTTACCTTGAGCTTTGCAAGAAGAAGGCTAATCAAAGCAAAGATGGAAATTCTTATTACGAGTTGGGAGTTTTATACAAGGAAAACAATGACTTTGAGAATGCAATAAAATCTTTCAAAAAAGCAATAGGGATGGAGTCAAGCCATGCAATGGCTTTATACGAGCTTGGCATTGTTTATGAGCAGCAAAAAAATTATGATGAAGCAATAAAAAATTATACCGAGTCTTTAAGGATGAAAGAGAACAGCGAAGCCTTTCAAAATCTTGGTGTTTGTTATTCCAAAAAAGGAATGCTGAAGGAAGCTTATAGAAACTTAGCAAAAGCTGTTCTGCTGAACCCTAATAAATATACTATATATAACAACCTTGGGGCTGTTCTGGAAAAGAGCGGCAATTATGATTCAGCTGTGCAGATGCTTGAGATTGCAATAAAATTAAATCCTAACAATGTTATTGGCTTCTACAATCTCGGAGTTGCGCTTGACAAAAAAGGCGAGTTTGGCAAGGCAATTGAGCCTTATGAAAAAGCAGTTGAGCTTGGACATAAAAACAAAGAAGAAATCAAGAAAAGAGTTAAACAATTGAAGGCGATAATTGCGAGTGTTCCGAAGTATAGTTATGGGTTTAAAGTGGGTGGGTAATCTATTACTACTTTTAGATAGTTAAAAGAGAAAGATTTATATAGTTTTGAAGGATTTATACAATAAATCTAGAAGATGAAAATTCAACCAACTAGTGGGTATGCATTAAAAGCTAAACAATCTGCTGAGAGATTAGGCTTGGGTTTTCAAGTGTATTCTTATCCTAGCATACTGGCGACTGTTTCTCCTGGTGCTGACCCAATTCAAAGATGTTGTGAAGTTACTGAAACAGAGTATGGGGAACAACTCAAGTTTGCCCTTGCGTCTGATATCCATCTCGATGGTTTTAATTATGGTCATCCTGCGATTGGCGTTGTCAGTTTTAATGACAGGATTGACTTCAGGAGAATGGCAGAGGCGCTAATCAATAGAGGGATATACAAAGAACTTAAAATAAATAAATTTTCCACTCGAAAAGCAGATCCTGCAAAACTCCGTATAGACCCGGGTTATATTGGAATTAATAGAAATGCAGAATATCCTGTAGTCAATTTTAGTGCGTCAGAGGAAAGAATGCCATCGTATGCGCCAATTCCGTACGTATTCGACCCTTCAATACAAAAACTACATAAGATATGTTTTCCAACAGGAAAAGGTAAAGCTGATGAATTGATTGTTGTTTCTTCTGATGCTCCTCTAGAAGACAGGTTAGAGTCTTTCTTAGCTGGATTTATTGGGAAACAAAAATTTATTTTTGATGAAATTAGGCAAAAATAATTGTTTAGGTATTTTTGGATAATCAAATAATCAATTCAACCTTCAAGGATTTTATAGAAAGTATCAAATATCGGCACATCAGTAACCGCCAGATTATAATCAATATTCAATTTGTTGCACACTTCTTCTATTTTTGCGCAGTGGGCATCAAGCTGCTGCTGGTAATCCATCCTCAGCCTTGGGCTTATGAAAGTTCTTATCAATCCCTTTGTTTCGCTGTCGATAAGTTTCATGTCGCCTTCCATCTTAAGCTCTTTCTCAACCCTGTCAAGGACTTGAATTATTTTTATCTCATGATCGCCCAATAAATAGAATGCCTCTCTTATCTCCTCAATATTAACAAGGAAATCTGATGCTATAACAAGCATTGACTTGCTCCCAATCACTTTTTTGTATTGCCTTATTGTATCCAGAAGCTTCGAATAGCCCTTTGGCTTTATTGAATTGAGATGCTGCGCCATTGCCGCTAAATGCCCCATCCCTCTTCTAGGCTGGAAAATTTCCAGAGTGTCGGCAAAAGTTGAGAACTGGAATTTTTCATTGTCCCTCATAGCAAGGTATGCAAATCCCACCCCAATCATTGAAGCGTAGTCAAATTTGCTGAGCGGCTTGCCAAAACCCATTGACGCGCTGCCGTCTATAATTATATGCACTGTAAGGTTTCTCTCCTCTTCATGAACTTTAATATAAAGGTTGTCTGTCCTTGCGTAAACTCTCCAATCTATGAGCCTTATATCATCTCCCGGCGCATATATTCTGTAATCCTTGAAAGTCAAGCCATGCCCGCCGGCAATGGATTTTCTGGGACCGCTTAAATTAGAGGTGACCCTTTTGTTGATTACAAGATTAAACCTCGTCAATTGGTCGAGAAATGAAGTGTCAATCATTTTATTTGATAAGTTGATTTATTTTTTATGTTAAATTATTATTATTTTTAAAATTTTAAATCTGGCTTCGCCAAACTCTTGTGCTCGGCGGCAAAGGCAGGTAATATTTTTGTGATTGTTTCCATTCAACAGCCTCTCCACCTCGCCTATCTATTTAACGAAAACATTTAAAGCGGGTTTCCTCTTTCAAGCAAACAGCAAGAGGGCGCTCTAGTAATTTTTGAATTTTTATTCGTTATTGAATCATTTTTTATTTATTGAATTTTTTATTTTTGTTATTTAGCTGTCCCTATTTCACTTTGTCCAAAATGTTTTTTATTGCATCGTCTTTTGACATGCCTTTCCTTTCTGCCTCGAAGTTGAGGATGATGCGGTGCCTCAAGACTGGATATGCAAGCGCATTCAAGTCCTCGTTGCTAACGTGGTTTCTGCCCTGTATCAATGCCCTTGCCTTTGAAGCCAAAATCAATCCAATTGAGGCTCTTGGAGAGGCGCCATATTGGATGATTTCCTTGTTTTGTCTTGTTGCATGAATTATTTTTACAGCCCTTTGTTTGATGTCATTGGCAATAGGCACCTGCCTTGTCAAGCCTTGCAAAGTAAGGAGGTGGTTTTTATTCAGCATCACCTTTAATCGATGGTCTTTTGCCTCAGTTGTATATCTATCAGTTATCTGCAGTTCCTGCTCGTATGTTGGATAAGTTACGCTGATTTTAAGCAGAAACCTGTCTGCCTGTGCTTCAGGCAAAGGATATGTTCCCTCTTGCTCAATAGGGTTCATTGTTGCAAGCACGAAAAAGGGTAGATCAAGCTTAAAGGTGTTTGTTCCGACGGTAACCTGCTTTTCCTGCATTGCCTCAAGCAAAGCCGACTGTGTCTTTGGCGTTGCCCTGTTTATTTCGTCTGCGAGCACTACATTTGCAAAGATTGGACCTGGCTGGAACTTGAACTGGCGCTTTCCCGAGACTTCTTCTATAATATACGTGCCGGTAATGTCCGAAGGCATCAAATCCGGAGTGTTTTGGATTCTGCTGAACTTTAAGTCCATAAGCTGAGCAAGAGTCCTTACTGTCAATGTCTTTGCCAATCCAGGATAGCCTTCCAGCAGCGCATTTCCGTCGCACAAAATCGCCACAAGAATCTGCTCTACAACACTTTCCTGCCCGATAATAACCTTGCCCGCCTCTTTCTGAAGCTCGTCAAAAATCTGCTTGTAATTTTTCATTTAATTTTCACCTCAAATTTTTTTGTGTTTAATATTTTTAATAATTTATTTTTATTGTTTATTAAATATTTTATATTATTGGATTTCTTTTTTACCCTTCTGCCAGTTTCTTGAAATAATTCTTTACCAGCTCCTGCTGCTCCTGCGGGATGTTCTCCTCGTAGGCAACCGTTTCCTTTACAGCAAGCTCTTTCGGGAAGACAGTATCGAATTTCTGCTGCTTAGATTCCCCTTCTTCCCTTACGTTCACCTTGAAGTCAACAGGCTTGATGCGTATGTTAAGCTCCTTGTCGCCGAGCTTTGCAACATCCTCCTTGCCGTAAATGTCCTCGCTTGTTTCAAGCTTTGTAGCAACAAAATTTCCAACTGTTTTCAGGTTTGCATCAAATATGTCGGGCACTTTCTGCTTTGCAAACTCGAGGAGCTTCAGGTTCAAAGTTGTTGCGAATATTATCATAAATGAAAGCAGCATAACCGCAAATATCTTGTAAGACAAAACTCTCGGGCTGATAAACATCGATAATCCAACATTCTTCATTTCAGTTGTCACTTCATATTCGAGCTCCTCTACAATAGGGTTCTCCAATCCCATATTGTCAGCAGCTGTCCTTAATTTCTCTTTTAGAGGCGCATATTTGCTCTCTACAATGCCGGGCTTGTAAGACTTGAAGCTAATGTAGGAATAAAATCCAAGATAAAGCAAAGCAGGTGCCAAAGCATACAAAGGATGAAAATCAAAAATAGACAATATCAGGTAGAATACAAGGAAAACCAATGTTGTATTGACCATATTTTCAAAAAATATTATCTCGTTTAACGTCCTGTTGATTTCCTTAACCACATTTGAAAATTTTTTCATGTCAAAAATCACCCTTGCAACCACTTGGACATATTGCTATCGCAAAGTTATCTGGTGATTTTTGAGCATGTTCAAAAATTTTTGAAAATCCAATCGATATTAAAATTTTTGACATTTTAACAGCTTCCCTCATCTGCATCGGCTTTGCTCTTCAAACAATCAATTTTGTTGCTCAACTTTGTCACATCCGATTTCAAGTTCAAAACCTGCCTGTTAAGTTCTTGAGCAAGCTGTACTTGCGCAGCTAACTGGCCTTTTGTGCTGCTTAACTCTGCTGAAGTGGCTGCCAATTGCCCTTTTGTGCTTATCAATTCAACTTCCAGCTTTTTCTTGTCAGCTTCAAGCTGCTCCTTCTCGCTTCTTACATCAGTGAATTTTTTGCTTAAGTCTTCCTCTTTCTGCTTTTTTAACTGAAGCTGCACGTTTGTTTCATTAAGCTGCCCGCGCTTTGCTTCAAGCTCATCGCTTACCCCTTCAAGCTCCTTGAGCTTTATCTCAAAGCTTTTTGACACATTTTTGAAAGTGGTCTGGTAATAAACAGTAAAGCCGCTGAACATAAGCAAAGCTGCAACTATCAAAAGAAGCAGTCCAAGATTGACATCCCTTTTCATTGCTGACATTTTAATTTATTTTTTGTTTTAATTTTTTAATATTTTTTGTTGAATTAGTTTATTGATTATTTTTTCATTGAAATTTTAGTAATTGTTCTTGTTCTATCACTTGTTATTCTTTCAGTTTATATTTTTATTTCCATCTTAACGCAGTATTTTTATTCTGCCATTAAATCTTTCAATAATTATTAAATATCCTATTTTTCATTTATTCTGCAAATTCTCCCTATATCTTCTTATTCCAATTTCAGTCAAAAATAATAACATTGCAATTATTGCAAACGGCCACCTGTAATCAGTTGAATCAATTTTTATTCTTTTCGATTTTGCCTTGACAAAGTCTATGATTCCTTTGGTATCGCTTGGGTCAAAAACCTTGCCGCCTGTCTTGTCGACAAGATTTGTGAATTCCTGATTAATGCCAAGGTTTGAATATTCGTCGTTATAATTGACTGCAAAAGTTGCGCCTAAAACCTCTTTGTAGCCAATGTCCTTTGGAGTGTAGCTGGCGGAATATAAGTTTGTATCTATTTTCGCAAATGCAAGCTCATCAGCCTTTGGCATCTCTTTTGCTATGACATTAACGCCGGTTGATTTGCCGATTACAGTGTCCTTTATAGTAACATCATACGATTTTTTTCTTCCTAAATCTCCAATAGCCCAGTTTATGCTTCTTGTCAATAACTTTGAGTTCTTCTTGTTCAATAAGTCGCCTGCCCATTTCAGCCCATCATCTGTTGTTAATGTCACAACCCTGCCCAAGCCGAAGCGCCAAACCACAAGAACCGGGATGTTTTTATTTGTTGTTACAAGCATCCTTGCAGAAGGCTTCGGCACAGCATAATTATAACCCGAGATGGTTGCGTGCATTTCATCCAAAGCAAGCGTTATGAAGTGGGTTGTGTCAATCGGCACAAGAGTGTTGTAAAATTCCTCGCCTTTTGTCTCGTCTTTGTCAGCAAACTGCACTTTCAGCTTGTTGGAGGCGTCTGTTTTATAATAGACTCCCTCTCCCAACGCAGCCATATTTGCAAGGAAAAGGTTGTTGTCTGTTGCCAAGCTGTCTGTTTCTGTCCCAACACCGACAACAAAAACCTTGACTCCAAGAGCATTGACATTCCTTACTGTCTCCAGAGTGTTCTCTCTTAATTTTTGATATGTTGTTTTTCCGTCGCTGATGAAGATGATGTTTTTGCTGCCGCCTACTTTGCTGAGCAGCCTAAAGCCGCCTTCAATTCCGATGTCAAAGCAGGATTGTCCATCAAATCTTACTGTTGAGATAGCCTTCTTCAATAGTTCTTTATTTTCTTTTAGTGGTTTCACCCCTAGTGGAACACCACCTACACTCACTTCAACAGCTGCACAAGGAGAACCACCAAAAAAAACAACACCTGCATTATTTTTTTCACTTAAACTGTCCAAAACACTTAATGCTAAAGCTTTTTCAACAGCTATGTAATCCTCAGTGCCTTGTGACCTATCAATTACAACAACAACATTTATGTCGCTTTTATTCTGCTCTTCGCTGGCGCCTATTTTTATCGGCAGCAATGTCTCGAGCAAAGTGCCTTTATAGCCGCCCCTGTCAAAGGAGCTTTCCCCTCCAACGAATAATAATCCATTGCCGTCAGAGACATAGTCACTCAACATATTGACTGAAGAGGTTAATTTTTGCGCCTTTATGTCGTTAATTATGACCGCCATGTAATCAGACAAATCGCTTGGTATGCTGTTTTTCACATCCAGCTCATATATCTTGTTAAGCTCCTGCGCCAAAGGCGAGTTTTTTTCAGAGACATAAAGCACTTTTGGCCTTGGCACTATTTTGATGCTCTTGTAAAAAATGTTGTTGTTTTTGAAATAGTCGTCATTTCCAACTTCAAGGAGCTTTGCAGTCAGCTTGTGGTACTCGCCTTCTGGAAACTTTCTTGAGAAAACAAACTCCTTTGAGGCGCTTGCTTGCTCCTCCAATATCAGGGTTGAGTCATCCATTGTCACTTGAATTGTATAAGGTATATTTTTTCCGACAATCGTAATCTTCACAACAAAATCACCTTCAGTGTCCTTTATCAGCTCGGCAGGGCCGTCAATTGTTACGCCAACATCATTTTTTACAGGCTCCATCTTTAATGTGCTTACAGAGGAGTTTATTCCGGATGCAAAAAGCATTATGTCGCCAAGCAATTTTCCCTCATTGTTAACGCCATCAGTTATAACCATGACATTGTCGTCCCCTTCAATGTTATTCAGGATTCCATTTCCTATTGACGACTGCTCGCCGCTTGCTATGGTCCTTACATTTACTGGAATCGAGCCCTCTAATTTTTTGTAAAGCTCGTATGCAATGCCTGAGTTGTACAGCAACATTGAGCTTGAGTTGTCGACGAGAATTGTCAGCCTTGGATTGCCGGGCACGCTCTTGCTTTCAAGCGCAAAAGGCGATGCAATTGCCAGCATCAGGAAAACAAAAGCCAGGCTCCTTAACGCAAGCACAATCCTCCTGTCCGTTTTTTTAGACTTCAAGTAGGCTTCCAGCTCGAACCTGTTGGCGAATTTTACAAAAGTTTTTCTTGTAAACCAGAAAATCAGCAAAAGCACAGGAACAATTGCTATAAGGATATATGAGTAGCGCACGCAATACTTTGATATGCAGTAAATGCTTGGATAACTGGGTATTATAAATGTCATTTTATTTTTTGATTAATTTTTGATTTTGTTTTAATCTTTCAATCCGTGCCTTCGGCACAATATCTTGTGCTCGGCAAAATTTTCCCTGCCAATCAATTTTGCCTTGCCTATACATTGACTAAAAACATTAAAAGCGGTTTACTTTCTTCTTGCTCTACAGCACAAAGTCGCTCTCGTTTTTTTATTTTCATTATTGGATTTTTAATGTTTTTTATCGATTTAATTGTTTTTTATTTTTAATGAATTTTTATTATTGCTTTGTTGAATTATTTATATGTCGCCTCTTCTTTTTATGTAAAAAAATTCTGCCAGCATAAACAAGAACACAAAGCCAAGAATTGCCAATTCAAGGTTGAAGTCATGCTCCTTACTTTCCCTCTCGAGCAGTTTCTCCCTTTCTTTTATTGTCTCAACACCCGATGGCAAACTTATGTCTGATTCCTTCTCATCCAGAAGGTTTACAGCGAATTTCCTGTTGTCAAACTCGTAAATGCCGACTTCGTCCATTAAAAGCTTTGAGGTTGTAAGGCTTGAAGATGGAGTTTTGACTTTCTGCTCGCTTATCGTTACGATTTTCCCGGTTTTGAAATTAAAATCTTTTATGTCCTCTGCGCCTGCCATAAAATTAATCAGTGAATTCCAGAATATTGGATAAGAAGGCAGTGTCTTGAAGTCGCTTGTGTCGTCCAGAATTCCATAGTAAACCGCCTTGCCTTTCTTCTTCTCCCCGTAAACGATTAATGGTGTTTTGTCGTCGGCAGATGCAAATGTTATCGTGCCTTTTTTCGCTTCAATGCCAAAATAAGATGCTGTTGTGGTAAAGCACCTTTCCTTCTCAAACTGCTTTGTTATCTGGTTTATTGTTTCCACGCAAACCTTTGTCGGCTTATTAAGCTTGCTTTTCAATTCAACAACTGGCAGGTTTCTCATATTGAACTCCTTTAAGTCATCTTGGGCTGTGATTATGACATTGCCGCCTTTGTCAACATATTCCTCAATATCCTCAAATGTTCCCGGCACTATCTGGTTTTTATTGATTTTGTAGAGGATTATCACGTCATGCTTGTACGGTTCTATCTTTTCCTTTCTGGCGTTAATTGTCAGCACTGGCGGCCTCACTACATCCAATTCAATGTCCTTTGCCGCTTCAAGGGCAAGCTCAAGGTTTGTTTTTTCCTTTTCATTAGTCACCAAAAGCACGGAATTCCTTATTTTTGGCGGAGTTGCCGCATAAGCTGCATCATCCACAACTAAGTCATCTTTTGGCTCAAGCTCCACTTTTGAAATTCCTGCAGGCGTGTCAAAGATAAAGTTCTCAATTGAGTTTGAAGCTATGCTCACCTTTGTTTCAGCAATAATCTTGCCGTCCCTGACAATTTTGATGGTTCTTTGCACAACCTCATTATTAAAATTCTTGACATAAACCTTGGTGTTGTATTTTCCAACCTCAAGCTTGATGATGCCGACATTTTTTGCATTGTTTGACATGTCAACAAAGTCTATTATCTTCTCTTCCGACATTATTGCGGTTTTTACGACCTCTATGTCAGGCCCTTCTGTTGCAAGAAAATCACTGAAGACAATAATCCTACCGGGCTTGTCGGCCAAAATATCCTTTGCAAGAAGCAGCGCATCTCCAAGGTTTGTTGTTGTCGCCCTTGGCTTTATTTTTGACAGGACATCCAAAGCTATTTCCGTGTTCTCGTTTTCCAGAACAATCAAAGGGGCATTTTCCGCCATTATTATGCTGTTGCGCCCGCTCAGGGCTTTTTTAGCCTGCTCCAATGCCCCGTCAAACCTTGAAACGCCCTTTTCCTTTGCCTGCATTGAGGCGCTTACGTCGAGAATTATAACAGTGTTTTCCAAAGTGATGTCATACTTTAATTTTACAAACGGAGCAGCAGCCACCAAAGCCAACCCCAGGATTGAAAGCAGCTGAATCAAAAACAGCAGATTTGTCATCAGTTTCTGGAAGAACGCATATTGCTTTGACCTTTTTGCGTCCTGCATTATGAACATAAGGGAAGGTATAACTTTTTCCTGAGGCTTTGGCCTTCTCAGATACAGAATGATGAAGACAGCGACTGCTATCAGCGCCCACAAGCCGATTGGTCTTTGTAAAGGTAAAGTTACCATTTTATTGGAAATTATGTATTAAAATATTATACTGATATTTTTTACAATCGCAACGGTTTACTTTCATCACCCTTGCTTAACAAAGTCGTTCTATGTTTTTTAATTTTCAATATTGGTTTTTGTTATGTTATTTTTAATGTGAATTTAATGTTGTTATTGATTGTTTTTTTTTCTTTCCAATCGCAATACTTTATTTTGCCATTAAATTTTAAAAATATAAAAATAAAAAATTATCGCTAGTCCTTTTTCTTCTTTTTGAATATAGTTTTCATTAGTTCTTCAGGATTTACCAAATTCTTTACCAAGATTAAAACGTCATTAAACTCGTACCAGTAGAGCTCTGATTTTGGCTCTATTTTTAAGTCTTGCCTTCCATCTTTTGGTAGAGTCAATTGTCCTTGCTTGGTAAGCTTTGCCTTACCTATAAACTTTGGTTCCATTATTAATTTTAATATTTTTAATAAAAATCTTATTAATTTTAATAGTATTAAAATTAATATTTATAAAGGTTTCGGAATTTTCGATTCCGAATACCCCGAAAAACTAAGTTTTTTGATGGTTTCGGTTTTGGACAAGATAATTTTGTGCTGATGGTGAAACACAAAATGAAAAAGATTAAAGAAGGATTTAGTTAAACCTGTCATTTTATAGTAGTAATAAACAAAAGTTTTATAAACATCATCTAAATTTGAATTGCTATGGACGGAACTAACAGCAAGGCATTTTACAGGTCATTGTCATTTACTGAATATAAAGTTCATGAAGTGAATCAAACTGTTAATAGGAATACCGAATGGACTGCGCGTGATTTAATTGAAGGATTTCCGCTTGAAGTGCTTAAGGTGTGGGTAGACCATGGCAGTAGCGGACATGGTTTGCATGATTTGGTGATTCAAGTTTTGAGTTCTGACGCAAAAGAATTCCGCCTAAAAGAATACGCAGATTATTTTAATAGGGATACGGAGTATGACCGCACCCCAATGATTCCGCATAGGTATATTAATGTCCAACCCATTAATTTTGCAAGAGTTGAAGTGGTTTACGACCCGCGGTCAACTATTTCTAGAAGTCCGAACTTAAAGCTAGTAGACATATTGAAGCACCCATTCTAACTTAAAAACAAAATATTTAAATATATTCACTTATTTTTTTATTTTATGGGAAAATTATTTTTATCTTCTGGTATTTCAATCTTGGCACTTGATTTAACAGATACTTCTACAACTACAACAACAGCTTAAAAGTTGCTCATTGTTTTAAAATTATTTTATTCATTTTTAATTTTTGTTCAATAAAATATATAAACAAAGCAAAAATCAATTGCCACAATGACCAAAATCAAAATAACCTTGCCTGATGGGAGCATAAGGGAGTACAAAAAGGGAATTACAGCAGGAGAAATCGCTTTTGACATTGGCAGAAAGCTAGGCGAGGACGCTTTGATTGCCAAAGTGAATGACAAGCTCAAGGATATGTTTGCGCCCATAAATGAAGATGCAATTTTGAATATTATAACTTTTAACGACAAAGAAGGCTTGGAAGTTTTCCGGCACAGCACAGCTCATCTATTAGCGCATGCAGTTGTCGAGTTATTTCCAACTGCAAAGCCAACAATTGGCCCTACTGTGGAAGAGGGTTTCTATTACGATTTTGATATTGAGCGTCATTTTATTCCAGAGGATTTGACAAAAATAGAGGAAAGAATGCAGGAAATTGTAAAGAAAGATTACAAAGTTGAAAGAATTGAATTGACTTTAAGCGAAGCTAAAGGAATGTTCAGGGACAATCCTTACAAAATTGAATTGATTGAAGAATTTCACCAACAAAAATTGCCCATAAGCGCGTACAGGCAGGGCAATTTTACTGATTTATGCAGAGGCCCGCATATTCCAAATACAGGCAAAATAAAAGCTTTCAAGCTCGCCAAAGTTGCAGGAGCCTATTGGAGAGGAGACCAAAAAAACAAGCAGCTGCAAAGAATTTATGGAACAAGCTTTCCTGAAAAGAAAGAATTAGACGCTTACTTGAAGATGCTTGAAGAGGCTGAAAAAAGAGACCATAAAAAGATTGGCAGAGAGCTGGAACTTTTCATGACGTCAGAGCTTGTTGGAAAAGGCTTGCCGATTTGGCTTCCAAAAGGGGAAATTATCAAGAGGGAAATTGAGAATTTTGCGATTGAGACGGAAAGAAAAGCAGGCTATTTAAGAGTTTCAACCCCGCATCTTGCAAAAAAAGAGCTTTATATAAAATCAGGCCACATTCCTTATTTTCAGGACTCTATGTATCCGGAAATGCGCCTTGACGATGGCGATTACTATCTAAAGGCAATGAACTGCCCCCACCATCATTTGATTTACAGCCATAAATCGAGGAGTTACAGGGATTTGCCATTACGGATTTCTGAGTATGGAACCTGCTACAGAAACGAGCTTTCAGGAGTTTTATCTGGATTGTTAAGGGTGAGGATGCTCTCTATGAATGATGCCCATATTTACTGCGCGAAAGAGCAGATTGAGCAAGAGTTTGAGAATGTCATCGAGATGGTTGTCAATTACTACAAAATTTTCGGACTTGAGGATTATCATTTCAGGTTTTCATTATGGGACCAAAACAACAAAGAGAAATTCATTGATGAGCCCCACAACTGGGAATTTTCACAGGATATCCTAAGAAAAGCACTTCAAAAAAACAAGGTTAAGTTTGTAGAAGCAGTTGGAGAAGCTGCATTTTACGGTCCAAAGGTCGACATCCAATTCAAAACAGTGACTGGAAGAGAAGAAACAATGTCAACAATCCAGCTTGATTTTTTGGCAAAAGAAAAATTTGGGTTAAAGTATGCTGATAAAGACAACAAAGAAAACAATGAAGTATATGTAATACACAGGGCTCCGCTTTCAACTCATGAAAGGTTCATCGCGTTTTTAATCGAGCATTATGCTGGAAAATTTCCATTGTGGCTTGCTCCTGTTCAAATAAAAATTCTTACAGTTGCAGACAGGTTTGAAAAATATGCAAATGGAATCAAGGAAGAGTTTGATAATCACAATTTAAGAGTTGAAGTTGATGCAAGGACAGAAAGTGTTGGATATAAAGTAAGGGAAGCGCAGTCGCAGAAAATTCCTTTAATTCTGACAGTCGGCGAAAAAGAGGAGAAAAACGATGCAGTTGCTGTAAGAACTTTGGATAATAAAGTTTATTTTGATGTAAAGGTTGTTGAATTGTTGAAGAAAATATTGAAAAATATTGAAGAGAAAAAGATTAGGTTTGAGATGTGATAGGCCATACTTATGCTACGCGCTTCAATGCGCCGCTTCGCCCTTTTTCGTACAAATACAAAACAATTCCCAAATATGCTGTATTTTCCACACCGAATTTCTTATAAATACTATTCTTGCAATTCTGAAAATTCCCTCTTGAGATTCCTAAAAATCTTCTCATATAAGGCTCTCCACTATGCCCATCCCGCAATGCGAGCTTTCCATAAGCTTTAATGAATTCCTCTTCATCTGGTGTCAGTTTTTCCAGCCCTTTTGCGATGCTCTTTCGATTTCCACTTGGAATATCATTTAAAGTCAGGATGCCTTTGCGGAAAGCAATATATAAGGCCGATGGCATGCCATGGGCATTCAACCGAGCGTATGCCTCGCGCAAGTAATAGTCAACATTTCTGGTGTTTATCCTTGAGTCCAAATTAATTTGTTTTCTAATCTTGTTGCCTTTAATAGTTGGATCGCATGCCGAAATTGCCGCTCCTCTGAGCACTTTGGTTTGCATTCTTGTAAGCTTGTACTCAATATTTTTTCTGCTTTCGGGCACAAGCGACGCATCTTTTAGTCCTGGAGCCTGTCTATAAGGTTTATTTCCATTCATTTGCCGCTCTTTCCACTCTCGAAGCCCGCGTCTCACATATGGAGGGTTCATTCCCAAAACTTCACATATAGTCTCAAAAGAGAATAATCCGTCCACGTCTTCCTGAAGAATCCACTCCTCAGCCTCTCTGAATAATGCCCTGCCTGGTTTACCTACTGCAAATACATGTCTTTGATAATTTACTACTGCACCTTTCAAAATATCACGCATTAATTCCTTTAGGTCTTCTACGTCCTTGGCTCCTGTTGAGTTAGAAAAAGCTTCTTCTAATTCGTGAATAGTAGTTGGATCTTCACCGAGCAAACCAATTACTATATTTTCAAGCGGCTGAGATGAGCCAGCAGTCGGCATGGTTTCTTGCTTAGATGATAGATTTCCCATTTTAGTAATCCATCCATAGAATCAATTATCCATTTATAAATTTTGTTTTTAGCCAATACTGGATATAATAATAAAATCACTTTTTACTTTTTAAACCTGCTCACAATATCCGCAATTAAACATGCAGCCAAATAGCTAGCGATAATCTCTAATAAATAAATGCGCCAAACTGGCCATATACCCTGATTGATATATTGCTTGTTATCCCCCAACTCTTTTATGCTGTAAAAATGGACGTATTTCGGACATGGCGGGCAATTCTTAATGTCAGCACACATTTTGCAAAAGGCAAATCTGCTGAATGGAATGCCAAAAATTAAAGTAAACATAATTAAAAGAATAAAAACTATACTCACGGACAAAAATAATTAGACAATTGTTGTCCGTTCGTAATAAGCAAAAGACATATCAATTATCTAAAAATTTGTGTCTTTTGCTATAACAAAATTTTACTTATAGTTGGTTTGAATATTCCCTTCCAGTCCATTATTCTAGAGCATCACTTTCTTCAACTTCAACAGGCCTTGGAGTAGCAACTCCTGGACTTCCTGCCACAGTCTTTACTGTATAAGGATAATCATAGTAACTTTCCTTTTCATATGGCAGCTTGATTTCTTTCAGCTCTTTGCTTATTTCATTTAAGTCATTTGCCTTGATTTTATAGCCAGAGACTGTGTAAAGCACGTCATCCATGTACAATGCTTTTCTTCCAGCTTTTGGGGAGCCGTAATAATAATATCTTTCACCTTCCTCATTTTCTGCATGGGATATTTTTCCTTTTACTTTGAATCCATCTTCAATAGTCAAGCTAAATACATAAGCGCCTTGCCAATATCTCTGCCTAGAATAGCCAAGCCTTTCATCATAGTAAGGCTTTGTTTTGACTTCTGTAACTGGGATCACAAGCAGATTCTTTTTCTTGTCAAACAAAAATGCCTTGTGCTCATGCAAAGCCTCTGAGTCAGTTCCAGATTCGCCAATTTCGTATTTGTCAAGCTGCTTCGGGTTTTTCACGTCTGAAACATCAAACAATGCAAGCTTTACTCCTTTTACAGAAACTCCGCCCCATTCATTGCCTTCAGTTTCTTTGCCTATGCCAATAATGTGATTTTCGTCGTAAGGATGCAGGTAATCAGAGAAACCTGGAATCTTTAGCTCTCCTAATACTTCTGGGCTTTCTGGATTTGACAAGTCAATCACAAACAATGGGTCAATTCTCTTGAAAGTAACCATGTAAAGCCTGTCACCAATAAATCTTGTTGAATAAATCCTTTCATCCGGGGCAATTGCTTCTAATTTTCCAACAATTTTCAAATCATCATCAAGGACATAAACATTGTTGTACATTGTAAACCTTCTCTCAACAGGCGGCCTTATAATTGCAGGGGATGGTGCTATTTTAGATTCTGCTTGAGGCAGTGGAAGCGAAACTCTTCCATAAAATTCTGTGGTTGTTGCAACCCTGAAATAATTGTTATGCTCGTCCATTGAAAACTGGTTAAGCAAATAACCTGGAACTTCTCCTCTTGAATCATACTCAATATCACCATTATCAATTTTGATTTTATGAATTACTGTTTTTCTCCTTTCAGCCTCAAGCTTTGATTCATATTCCTCAAGCGCTTCTTCTATTTTCTCAAACAGCTCTTCTTTTTCATCTTCGTCCATTTTGTTGTAAGTCTCTTCCAAAATTGCAGAAATCCTGTCCCATTTCTCATGCGAGCTTAAGCCTGAATCTTCCTTAATTGCATTTATTTTATTTTGCGCATCTGATGGGAGCAATGGCGCAACTACATCATAGAATCTTTCTTCGCTGTGCCTCTCATAGTATCTGTATGGCAGGTTTTTTTGATATGTTATGTAAATGTTGTTTTGCGAAACATACAAATTATTGGTGTAGCCCATCATGAAAGTTTTTGCATTGACCTTGTCTTTGTCTTCAAGAATATTAAAGGAAGCAATTGTGTTGAAGTTGTAGTTTTCTTCAGGATTGTCGAAATAGAAAACATCCGGCTTTGCTATTGTTGCAGAAGATGCTCTAACGACGGGCAGATCTATTAAAGGTCCATAGTAATATACATTTTCAATAGATATAAAATAAACATAATCGCCTATCATCCTTGATTGGTAATAGTTCCCATTGATATTGTAGTCTTTTACAAGCTTTGGCTTTTCTCTGTCAGAGATGTCATACACATAAGCATGAGTCATTGGAGTGTATCTTGGCCTTGGCGCAAAATCAAATTCTGCAAAAACTGGGATTTCATCGCTGTCTTCTGCAAAAACAACCAGCCTGTCTTGGTTTACGAACAAATCTCTTGTATTTCCATCTATCTTTGTTTCAGAAAGTATTTTTGCATTTCCTGCTGGAAACGCATCAACTATCACAAGCATGTTTTGTGTTAATGTATAAATGTATTTTCCGTCATTCTTTACAAAGTCTGCTTCATCAACCCCGGCAACTTGAATATTTGTTGTTGAGTAATCAACAGCCCCTCCCGAATCTGCTGATTTTGCTGCTGAAGGGGCACCAACAGCTTCTGACATAGAAGCTATTTGACGAGAAATTCTTGCTCCACCAAATAACTCAACCTGTCCTCTGCTAACCGCAGCATTTTTCAGGAAATCCCTAATTTCTTGCGCAGATGAAAATTTCTTTAGCTCTTGTGTTGATTGAAGTTCAATCGGTATATCCCCCGTTTCTTTAACTGGAATTGTTGTTTTACAAGAAACGAGCAAAACGCTTAACATTAAAAACGCCAAAACCAAAATTCCTTTAATATTGCTTTTTTTCATTGTTTCACCTACTCATTTAATTTACCTTCAAAAACAACTTCTTGTTCTATTTTTATAGTATACTCTGTTTCTTCTGATACACTATTAATTTCTTCATAAATTTCCTGTGGCTCTCCTAAAACTTGGATGCAAATTGCTCCCTTGTTGCTGTTAAAAATATCAATTGTTACTTGGGATATTGGTGAATCTTCAGTTTTTATTTCAACAGTCCAATGTACACATGGCGTAGAGCGTGTTAGTATGCCGCTTAACGTTGTAACACCTTTTTCGTATTTTAATCTCAAGTCACCTCCTCTTGTTGGGATTTTTTTTAATAAGGGACTTATATGAGTTACTGTATCAATATCAATCTGTCCAACTACCCCATAAGAGGCTAAAAGGTTCTCAGATGGCGGCGTTAATTTTCCATCAACCTTGACACGCATACCTGTAGTTACTAAACCATCGATTAGGTCTTGCTGATTGAGATTTTGCAGTGAATAATAATTTCCTTCGTCACTCTTGAGACCATAAGCGCATTCTTCAGTGCCTCTCTTGCTAGGTAAACATGCTATTTCACCTTCAATTTCAATCTGTTTTTGTGTAGTGTCAATTTTTTCTACAAATGATTTTCCATCGGGAGTTTTGCATTGTCTAGGATAAGACTCCATTATTGGATTGCCTGCTTTTGCGCAGTCCTCGAAACTATTTATTGTTATATTCTTAGTAAAAGCTCTACCATCAGGGGTTTCACAGAATGGAGGCTCGCTAAAATAAACTGGATAGCCAGCTTTTGCGCAGTCATCAAAATTTGTTATTTCTTTTATAGTTCCATCTCGGATTGCTTGTTCGCAGGCTGCAATAGATAATGCCAAAATGAATAATATTGATACAAAAAAATTTTTGTTCTGCATTTTTATCATATTGGTGGTAAATTGTTTGTATATAAATATGTGTTTATAGCTTCAAATTGGTTTGAAGTTATCAATTGACTTTGTTTTATTAACTATTACTTATTTTTACAATTTAAATCCGTTCGCTTCGCTCACAATAATTTGTGCTCGCCCTCGTTGTCTGCCACATGTCGATAAATGCTTCGCATTT
>ORJL010489497.1_pt1 | contig 20188 bp, 8 predicted proteins | sample 1779941 | NCBI WGS metagenome assembly ORJL01 (sample SAMEA104232317, study PRJEB22302) | groundwater metagenome | biome: forest; feature: aquifer; material: groundwater | place: USA | collected 2011-08-07 | depth 5.8 m | reverse complement strand
TTCAGCGCAACGCCGGTTTCTTGGGACACTATTGCTGATCGCGAGCTTTTGTTATATACTGTAGTCGGATTAGAGATACCCATATAGGATAACCTTGTTAAGTATATATTATCCTATGTAAGGATATATGTCAAGCGAAATTTTTCATGGACTCTAAAAAACTAGGCAAGAAAATAAAGCTGGCAAGGGTAGAGCAAGACCTAACCCAGGCCCAACTGGCCTCCAAAATTGGGGCTAGGCAGAAGAGCATCTCCGAATACGAGACAGGCAAGATTGCCCCCTCTATCGAGATATTGCTTAAAATTGCTAAGGCGCTGGGAAAACCACCGGAGCGACTTCTGGAGGGGCTGGAGTAACTGGCTCCCCCAGCAATACCACCAAAGAAAGCTGATGAGAGGTGGCAGGACAATGATTTGGGTAAGGAAGTTCATTTATGCCTAATCGAGTCTTAATTGTCGATGACGACCACCTAGTAGTCTTGACACTGTTTCGTCTTTTAAAAAATGAAGGCTATGAGGTAGTTTCTGTTCAGAATGGCCAAGAGGCCATTGAGCAAGTAACTCAAGCAGACTTTAACTTGATTATCACCGATATTCGTATGCCAGGAGTAGATGGCGTTGAGATGATCCAAAAAATAAGGGAGATATTGAAATCTTCCGGCAGAGCACCAATACCAGAAGTCTTCATCACTGGGTTCGCAGAAGGTGATAGGCACGACAAGGCGCGGGATATGGAGGCTGCTGATTTTATCTACAAACCTTTTGAGAAAGACCAATTCCTAAAGTCAATCAAAGAACATATAAGGTGATAACGGAAACCAATGAAGTTTTATTCCAGAGAAGACGGAAGGATTACGTGGCGAAGTTCACGCATATTGTCAATATTTTGTCTGTTGCGTGATTTGGGTGTTTCCTTATTGCCTTTTCCCAGAATTCCAACATCACTCGTCAAGATCCTTTATGGGGTTGAGCCGAGTTTTATTTTTTATGTCCATCCGAGGAGAACGGAGGATATATATATTGGGTTTCCCATCCTCTCTCTAGTTCGAAGAATAGTTGGAAGGAATTTATTTTTAAGACTTTTACCAATTCTTCCTCCTATAATTTTAGGTTCCATCAAGGTTGGGGGAGAAGTGCATGGATTAGTAATCTCTAGTTTTGTTCTACCGATTGATATTATGAAAAGGACGAAGCAATCATTAAAATTAACCATTCGTGCTCTTTTCCTTGCCTCTAAGCTTTGCAAAGGAGGTTCGGTTTTCGGTCTCGGTGGATTGTGGCCAATGGCGACTCGTAGGGGACTCGCTATTGATCGCTTTGCAAAGCAAAAGAACATCGTAGTGACAAATGGTCATTGTGGGACACTGATGTCACTTTACTTAGCCGTTCAGAGGCTCTCTCAGATATCTAAATTCCCTCTTTCAGATATGAAAGTAATGGTTTTAGGTGTTGGCAAAATGGGCGCCAATCTAGTACGGGTTCTATATGGAAAGGTGGCTTCAATTACGATGGTGGATACCAATGAGAAGAAACTCGATCTTCTAGAGGAGAAGCTGAAGGCAACTATTACAGAGACAGATATTTTTAAGTATGACAACAAAAATGATGTTGAGACGTTGAAGAACCTTCTTGAAAAAAATCACGTAGTTATCTGTACTACGTCAAATGTCAGAAGGATTCTAAGGCAATCCGACGTACCTCCAAATACTATCTTTATAGATGACTCAAGACCCGAGGCTATTCCTAGAGATTTACCTAATCGCAGTGTCGTCTTAGAAGGAGGGTTGTTAAAAATTAAGGGGATAAAGCAGAAGTACAATTTTGGCATCGGGATAGATGAAAATGTGTTTGGGTGCCTAGCTGAGGCATATATTCTTGCGGCCTCTAGGGACAAGAAACTCTCCCCATCTCTTGGGGATGTGCCATTATCGAATTTTGAGAAGATGTTACAAGTAAGCCAAGAATTAGGGGTATCTACCGGTGATTTTAAATGCAAGGATAGAATTATTCCCGACGACGTACTTGTTCGTATCCTTTTAGGGAAGGGAAACCTAAGGCACACCATACCATTCAAACACGTTTGTTGGTTACTAAAGACAGAAGAGCTCCTACCCATCGAATAAATAACACATGGATAATTTTCTACTCGTTAATTTTACTGCTTCTTATTCGATTACCGGTATCGTTCTCCTTCTTCTGGCTATTTTTACTTGGAACAAAGATAGAAAGAAACTGCTCAACAGGACTTTTTCTCTCTATTCTCTGACCATTGCCTGGTGGTGTCTATTTTCAATCCCAATGATCCAGAGTAGCTTTATGCAAGCTGCCCTTGCCTGGGATAGATTATGTTTGATGGGCGTTGTTTTTATCCCGACGACATTCTTGCACTTTACCTTAGTTTTTCTTAGTGTTGAAAAACAGAGAATCCCAAGGAAGATCATTCAAGGTGCTTATGTTATCTCTGCCTTATTTTTACTGCTGGTTTGGACTCCATGGTTCGTCCCTACAGTTGAGCCTAAGGGCTCTATTAAGTTCTTTACAGTTCCTGGCCCAGCCTATCACGCATTTCTTGTTTATTTTTTTATAACTGTCTGGGGTAGTATCATTCTTCTCGGTAAAACACTTGTTAAAAGTAGACAAGGCAGGGGGTCTCCTCTATTGAGAAGACAGCTCACTTATTTATTTTGGGCTACAACGCTAGGGTATGTGGGAGGGGGGACTAATTATGCCATCGTTTATAACGTCAGGCCTTTTGAGATTGCCCCCTTTGGGAACTATGCAATTACTTTCTACGCTTTAATTGTTGCCTATGCTATTGCTCACTACCGCTTATTAGATGCACGCGTTGCTACTATCCATGTCGTTATCTTTTCTATTGTCTTTGGCCTGATGTGCTTCTTACCCCTGTTTCTTCTTTTCCCTGCACAAGGGCGATTACGTATAGCTCTGTGGGGAGGTACTATACCTGTTGCTTTCTTGATCTATCGCTTTCTTCAGAAGAAAGCAAAATCCGGAATAATGAAAGAGGAGGAATCCTATCTCAAAGCTCTCGAAGACACCTCCAGAGAGATGCCATTGATTAAAGACTTGGATCGCTTGATGGAAACGATTGTGATGAGCATTGTCAATAACATTGGGATTACCAATGCGGCGTTGTATCTAAAAAATCAGGAAGAATACCACGTCGGTTACGCATTTGGTGATGGGAAAGAATCCCTCCCCAAGGAAATCGCGAACAATGACTCCCTCATCGGAGATCTCTTCGCTAAAAAAGGACCGGTGTTGCGAGAAGAGACCCAAGATCAAGCCGGTATTCACCGGCAATTCTCGGTGATGAAAGCGGCTGTGGTGATCCCCTGTTTCCTGAAAGGAGAGATGTTAGGGTTTCTAGTTCTTGGGGAGAAGAAATCCGGCAGAGCGTATAATCCTGAAGATCTCAAGGCGTTTGGCGGGTTGGCGGTTCCATTGTCGCTGGCGATGGAGAACGCGGGCCATCTCAAACAACTGGAAGCGCTCCATGCCCAGGCGCTGGAGGGGGCTAAGTTCCGCTCAATCCGGCAGATGATGAATTCCCTCAGTCATGAGATCGGCAACCTCATGATGATTGCCTGCGGGAAGAGTCAGGTATTGCTGATGGGAAAAGAGAAGTATCAATTCAACGAAGAAGTGGTTGAGATGCTCAAAGCCATTAACGAACGGGGGATGGTGGCGGCAGAGATTCTTAAAGAAGTCAAAGCTTATCACGACAAATCCCAGAAAAAAGAGGTTGTCGAATTGGATATCGCCCAGACGATCGAGCAGAGTCTGGAGCGGCTGGGGAAGCTATTCCAGGAGATCGGAGTGGTTGCCCAAAAAGAGATCTCCGCTGACCTAGGGCAATTTCAAGCCAATGAGAGTTTTAAGGATTTCTTTTATCATCTGCTCAAGAACAGCTACTTTAACCTGAAGAAATATAAACGGACAGAGCTTTCGATCCAAGCGCGCCGAAATGGGACTGGGGTGGAAGTCATCATCCAAGATATGGGAGGCGGGTTTGACCGGGTGATGGGAGAAGACACCACTGGAGGGGAGCTTTTTACGGAGCGAGGGGAGCGGGGAGGAGTGAATGTGTATTTGGCCAGGGTGATCGCGCAGGATCATGGGATTGAGCTAAAGATAGGAACTTATCAAGAAAACGGAGGGCAGTTTATCGTGAGGATTCCTCTATCAAAGGAGGGTTAATGGGCAAAAAGATTCTACTCGTTGATGATGATGAGAATATCAGGGAGTTCTTGGGGGGATTCTTAAAAGAGCTGGGTTACGAAATAGACGAGGCCGCAAACCTGCAAGAGGCCTTAACTAAACTAGGGCAATATTCCCCGGACTTAGTCTTACTAGACGTGAATTTGCCAGATTCAAGAGGGAGTGAGGGGTTAAAGAGAGTTCGCGCGGTATCACCGACGGTAAAGGTTCTGATGGTGACTGGCGATGCGGATAGTCAATTAGAAGAAGAGACCAAAGCTCTCGGCGCCTTGGGTTATCTCACAAAGCCATTTTTAATGGAGGGAATCCAGAAGACTGTAGAACATCATCTGAAAGACTAACGCTGGGGGGAGAGATCGGAGGATGTTCAGGGATTTTTAAGGTTCTTCATCTTGACACAGGTTCAAGCGCGTGATACACTTACCCTACACTAAGAGACCTCTGCTAAGCATCCTAAAGAAAGAACCAGGCTTGAGAAGGTAAGAGGAGAAGTAGAGTGATTCAAAATTCGCCCGCGAGGTTCAGAAATGAGAAGCGGCAGGGCGGGGGAAAAGAGTTAAAACAGGAACATTCAACAAAACTTTTAAAAAGTCATTTACAACCTAGGCAAAATGCCTGGGCTTTTTCTTTTATTCGACGATTTCCATTCTTTCGTACGGTCTGCTGGGTTGTCTTAGTCTGCTTTACTACTACCAATCTTTCCTGGGCTAGAGGGGAATCTTTTAAATATCTAAGTCCTTCGTACAAAATTAACAAGTTAAGCCGATCCATTACACCCACCTCTGAAGTTTCTCTTGCCAAATCAGAACCTTTGCCAATGGCTGAACAAACCGATGAAACACATACCCTACCTGCCTCACAAAGAACGGGTTTGATACTGAATCATCGAGTATTCTTTAATAGTATGTTGACTGGTGTTTTCCTATTCTTTTTCTTGGCACCACTAATCTGGGGGATTCCTACAAGCTTGTCGTTGCCAACGGCAGCTACTGAGACGATAGAGAAAAAGATCGACGAAAGAAAATTCCAGTGGTTGGTGCGTAAACTCAGAGATGAGAACTGGGATGACCGAAGTACTGTTGCCAATACCTTAGTTAAAATAGGAAATGCCAGAGCAGTAGATGTTTTGATCCGGGCACTCAAAGATGAGAACATCGATGTCCGGCGCACTGTTGCTGGTGCTTTAGGCGAGATAAACGATGCCAGAGCAGTAGATGCTTTGACTCAGGCACTCAGAGATGAGGACAGTGATGTCAGAAAGGCCGCTGGTGATGCCCTAGTTAAGATAGGAGATGCTAGGGTGGTAGGTGCTTTGATGCAGCTACTCAAAGACGATAGTAGTTATATTCGAATTGTTGCTGCAGAAGCTTTAGGCGAAATAAAAGACGCCAGAGCGGTTGATGCTCTAATCCAGGCACTCAAAGACGATAAGCGGGATGATGGTGTCCGGATTGCTGTTGCACATGCCTTAGGTGAAATAAGAGATACCCGAGCTATAGATATTTTGATTCGGGCACTCAAAAAAGATTACATTAATGTTCGAATTGTTGCTGCAGGTGCTTTAGGTGAGATAGGGGGCGCCAAAGCAGTTAATGCTTTAATCCGGGCACTCAAAGATGAGAATGAGAATGTACGAATTGCTGCTACATATGCTTTAGGTGAGATAGGGGATGTCAGAGCTGTGGATGTCTTGATCCAAGTGCTTAAAGAAGTAAATCAATGGCAGGGAATTCGGATTGCCGCTACAGGAGCCTTGGGTAAAACAAGAGATGATCGAGCAGTGGACATTTTGATTTGGGTACTCAAAAATGAGGATAACTCGTCCTATATTCAAAACGTCGCTGCAGATGCCTTGAGTAAGATATTAGGTGAGGTCAAAGATACCCGATCGGTTGATATCTTGATTTGGATACTTAAAAATGAAAATTGGTACAGCCAACGGAATGCTGCAAAATCTTTAGTTAAAATATGGGATACCAGAGCTGTGGATGTCTTGATCCGGGCACTCAAAGATGAGAACAGTGATATTCAAGGGATTATTATAGAGGCCTTAGGCGAGATAAGAGATGCCAGAGCGATAGATCTTTTGATCCCCATTCTCAGAAATGAGGATAACCCGTACTATATTCGAGTTGCTGCTGCAGATGCCTTGGGTGAGATAGGAGATGCCAGAGCCATTGATGTATTGATCCAAGCACTGAGAGATTCGATCCTAAGGTGGGGGGTGGGGTGGGTAAGGCGGGAGTGGGATATGAATGTTCGAGATGCCGTTAGAGGTGCTCTGGTTAAGATAGGAGATGCTAGGGTGGTAGATGCTTTGATCCAGCTACTCAAAGATGAGAATATGGATGTCCGAATTTCTGCTGCAGGTGTTTTAGGTGAGATAAGAGATAGCCGAGCAGTTAATGCGTTGGTCGAGATACTCAAGAAGGATCAGTATAGTTATGTTCGAGGTGCGGCCGCATTTGCCCTAGGTGAAATAAGGGATACCCGAGCGGTCCCGGTATTGGTCCAAGCACTCAAAGATGAGAATAAGGGTGTCCGAATTTCTGCTGTAGGTGCTTTAGGTAAAACAGGAGATGATCGAGTAATGGACATTTTAATCCGGGCACTCAAAGGTGATGAGAATGAGAATGTACGAAGTACTGCTGCAGATGCCTTAGGTAAGATAGGAGACACCAAAGCAGTCAATGCTTTAATCCGGGCACTCAAAGGTGATGAGAATGAGAATGTACGAAGTACTGTTGCAGCTGTCTTAGGTAAAATAGGAGACGCCAAAGCAGTTAATGCTTTAATCCGTGTACTCAAAGATGAGAATGTGGGTGTCCGAATTTCTGCTGTAGGTGCTTTAGGTGAGATAGGAGATGCCAGAGCGATAGATCTTTTGATCCCCATTCTCAGAAATGAGGATGACTCGTCCTATATTCAAAGCGTCGCTGCAGATGCCTTAGCCGAGATTTTTAATGTAACAAACAATGTTGATGCGTTGATTAAAGTGATACCGGTTGTTGATCTTAGTAGTGATCTCTATGTGAAAGCGATTGAAGCTCTACGTAGAATAACAGGAGGTAGTGCCAGAGCCGTTGAAGATCCATACTTAGACAAAATCGCTGTTGATGCGTTGATTAAGGTAATACCACACCTGGGCATGTATTCTGAGCTTAGAATAAGAGCAGTTAGTGCATTAGGTAGGAAAGGGGATCCCAAGGCGGTCGATGTCTTGATCGAGGCGCTCAGCGATGCGGACCTTGGTGTTCAACGTGCTGCTGGAGAAGCCTTAGGCAAAATAAGAGATGCCAGAGCGGTTGATGCTCTAATCCATAAACTCGAATACGAGCAGAGTGGTATCCGAAGTACTGCTGCAGATGCCTTAGGTAAGATAGGAGACGCCAAAGCAGTTAATGCTTTAATCCGGGTACTCAAAGATGAGAATGAGGATGTCCGAATTTCTGCTGCAGGTGCTCTAGGTGAGATAGGAGATGCTAGAGCAATAGATTTCTTGATCCAGGCGCTCAAAGATAATAGAGATGAAGATAAGAATTTCAGAATAGCAGTAATCACTGCATTAAGTAGAGTCGGTGATGTGCGAGCGGTGAAGTCCCTTCGATTCATTGCTTATAACCAATTTAAGCATGGTAAGAAACTTAGACAAGCAGCAAAGGAGGCATTACAAGCGATTCAAAAGAGGAACCCTCCAGGAGAATGGGTAAAAGCGACTGAAGGAGACTGGAATCGTTTTTACATAAGGGTTCAAACAAAGGTTCACAAAAACGCTAAATATCTAGGCCTGGCAGTAGGGATGAGTGTTATAGGATTTTTAGTTTTTTTAGGGAGTTCACTTGTGACTGGGCAGGTGCAGCACTTTTTTTCTAATAGAGAAAGAATCAGAAACAACCCAGAGTTGCAACAAGGACGATTACCATTCGTTAAAACTCTAATTGAAGTGAGTAAGTTAAAGAAGGAAGAAAGAGTTAAAGTAGCTAACGTAAGAAAAATTCTACGATTTGGAGTTGAGAGCCAACTAGGTGGAGGCGCCATTTTACTGGGTGGGACACTAGTAACCGGTGTCTTATTGATTTTTTTAAACTCGATTTATACCTATCTTGGAGCTGTGCTTTTTACAGTAATCACAATGACGACGGGAGTATTGATTCAATCGGATGTTAGTGCCAAGGCCATCGCTCATTTGATTGATGCAGGTAGAGTCGGGGCTCATATTCTAACCTACCCTCTAACCTATCTGAAATTGATCGAGGAATATCATTCTTCCAATGCCTTAACACCCGAGCATTTCTATCTCTTGAGAAGGTTCAAAAAGGAGGTTGGAGAGAAACTATTTGATGATATTAGAAAAATGTGCTCTAGATTCACAGTCACTGAGCAAAGGCAGATCTTGGGCAGAACCATTGATATGGCTTATCAGATTTCAAAACAAGGCAAAGATGCGAGAGATTTATTAGAAATTCAGATACCTGTGGCGATTGAAGTGTCAGAAGGGCTAAAGGATTTTGAGGCAAATTTGGAAATAGTCGAGCGGATATTAACGGGTCCTTATGATGTGGGATTGACAAAAGATAAACAAAGATTTAAGGCATTTTTCGAAAAGGTTGGCAAAGATTTACGTCCAGTGAGTGCCGACGAGACAGTAGAACTTATTGGGTTACTCGAGAGACGATTAACGCAACAGGGATTTCATGTAGGTCATTTTTATGACGAGGTTTTTCTGGGAATGGATAAAGATAGGCTTTCTGGGGGTTTGAAAATTTTGTTGGAGATAGTAAAGCAAGGATTTTTTCCCACAGAGAAACTTCTTCAAATGGCTAAAGAGGAAAAAGACCCAAGAAAGAGGGGAGAGTTGTATAGCCGGTGGCAAAGGGAAATGAGAAATATCAGAGAATGGAACTTTGACATCACTAATCCTTTACATATTGAACTAGAATATTCTACCTTTAGAAGGATCATAGATAATAGCAGGATTATCTCGGAGAAACATAAGGAGATTTCTTATAAGGAATATCTTCAGATTGTGCAGACCAGCAGGGCGGGAAGAAGGGTCGGCTCGAAAGAAGAAGCAGAGTTGAAGTACGCGGCTTATGAGGCGATGAAGTTAAAAGAATTTATCGACAAAATCAAAGAAAAAGCACGGAGCTTCGGAAGAGAGGTATTAGTAATTCCAAACTTAAGTTATGGAAGATTTGCTTCGATCTTTATCGAAGGCAACATGCGGTTGGAAGATATACAAATAGCATTTGCTAAGGTAGGTTCAAGTGATACCCACGAAAATCCCTATTTCATCAATCCACAATTTCTCCGTAGTACAACGATTCATAATATTGTGAGTAATAAACCGGTGATTATCGTTGTAGATGGGTCATTTCATGAGGAACGCTATCCAGATGCATATCAAGGATATTTAAATTTGGCAATCGCATTAAATGATGTCTTTTCCAAGGGGGATGTCACACAATATGCAGATATGGTTGGAAGGCCTCGACAATTTATTAATGAGTTACGAAATCAAAGCAGTTTTAAGAGTGCCACAAAGAATATTAGAGATGCTTATGACAGAGTTACAAGGAAAGATTCAGCGCTATATAGTTTCCATTTCTGGAATCCTAGAGGAAAAAGATTAAATACCCGGTCCTCATGGAAAACCCGCAGAGGCGTGATAGGGACTCCTGCGTCTTTATTAGATATGAATGAGTTAAAGGGTCCCGCAATTATATTTGTCAATTCAGTCTTGACAGATTCCGATTTACCAAAAGAGTTAAAGGAGGATGTGAGGAATATAGAACATAATCCTGCCTATTTCGACGATAAGTCTGATATCAGCGTGACTAACTTATTCTTTAAATTTGACGACACTGGTATCCATTTAGTAGATGCCATGCATGATCTTGAAATGAGAGCAGTAGAAAATGTTATGCCTCGCAAGCAAAGAGGAACTAGACAATTTGTAGACGGAATAGATACAGCAGTCACAACTGATATTGACGCTGGAATATCAACTGTAGGCGGGGCAGATTTTGCAAGTTCCTTCGGTGGACAGAATATAATCAGACTCCGTAGACTTCTTGACGAACTCGAGGATAAAAATTCCAAGATTCGTGAGGATTCCGCTGAGTCTTTGGGTGAATTCATCGGAAATGAATCAGCGGCCGTAGCATTAGGGATTGTATTAAGGAAAGATCCTAAAAAACAAGTACGTTATTGGGCGGCTTCTTCTCTTGGGGCCATAGGTGTAAAAAGCGCTATTGGAGATCTTTCTAAGGCGTTAAAGGATGAAATTGATGCCGACGTCAGAGAAGAAATTGTTCGTGCGATAGGAAAGATAGGAGATAAAACAGTTATTCCTACATTATCAGAGGTAATTGATAAAGAAAGGGAGGTCGCAGTTAAACAGGCTATCATCAGCGCTCTTCGCAATATAAGAGATAAAGATGTTCTACCGATATTGCTGAAGAGACTGAGGGAAGATAAAAATACCTCTATTCGATCCATGGCAGGAGAAGCATATCTGGATGTTGGAAGAGAAGGAGTAGTCCCAGAGACATTGAAGTATTTGAATGACAAAGATCCATTTGTCAGGATGATGCTCATAGAAGGATTGGGTGATCTTGTGGATAAGAGAGCGGTAAATGAAATTGGGAGATTTTTAGGGGATAGGGAACCATCAGTTAGACACAGAGCGGCATGGGCCTTGGGTAATATTGGGGATATTCAAGTGCTACCAAAACTTGAAGGAGCGCTGAAATTCGAAGAGGATTCTCAAGTAAGAGAAATGGTGACATGGGCAGTAGAGAGGTTAAGAAAGATACAACCAATAGATACTAAAGATAGTCTTGTAGTTGAACAGAAGACAGCAGAACCTCAGCATCGGTTAGATCAAACAGAGAAAGAAACTAGAGGTTTAATATTAGATTTAGATGGAACTCTGGCGCCATTAGGAGGGGCTGTTCCTGATTCTATCCACAGTAATTTGCTAAACGCTTTAGAATCCGGGAAACAGATAGCGGTCACCACCTTAGAACTCAAGGAGAAGACAGAATCTCGATTATGGGGACAGATTCCAGCGCACCTGCGTAAGAATCTGCACATTTTTTCTAATGGAGGAACAATAGGATTTGGGTTTGACCAGGATGGAGGGATAGTTTCTTATTTTCGTCATACCCTTACCCAAGAAGAAAAAGACGAAATATTCAAAGTAGTCAATTCAGCAATAACGCCAGTTTTATATCAAGATCTATCTCGTGACTACAAAATCAAAATTAGACTGGATCCAAAGATCAGAAGAAACCGAAGGGAGTTAGCCGAGAGAATTCAGGAAGGTCTTGATAAGGTGGGAATTAAGGGGATAGTGGTCTTGCAATCAGACAAAGACATCAATATCTTTAAATTTGATAAGGTCATGGCGGCAAGATTTTTCATGGAAAAGACAGGTCTCAGGGAAGAAGAAGTGGTCATTATCGGAGACAAGGCGCGAAGCTTTGGTTTAGATAGAAGACTCTTAACATCCTTCCCAAGAGCCATCTCAATTAACATTGGGAGTGCCTCTCCAACGATACGAAACGAGAACCCTAACATTATTCAAACAGAGCCAAAGAATTTGACCGCTACGGCTTCGATTCTGGAAGCGGTGAACAATAGACAGTTAATGGCTCTGTTACCTAACATAGCCATGGACTTTGAGATATATCACCAGATAGTCGATGGGGCAGACGAAGGGGCTAACTTACAAGTTGTGGAGAGTAACCTTTAGAAAACGGAGGGTTTCTCTTGATGGAAGTACCAGGTACATGATATACTTACCATACCTTCTTAGGAATATCAGCTGGTTCTAGCGGTCTTAGAATCGGGGGAGAGGAAGCGGGAAGAAAAGAAGAATGAGTCAGCAACGGTCCCCCAAATCCATATCCTTTAGTTTTCTCTGCTGGTTTGTCCTACTCTGTTTTACCCATACTAATCTTGTCTGGGCGAAAGGTGATCCCTTCAGTTATTTAAGCCCACATTCAAAGATTGCCAAGGTACCTTATCATGTTGTCAAGCCCGCAATTAATCTTACTAATGCAAAAGATACGGTAACACTTGAAACTGAGAAACAAGTCAAATTGCTAACTGCATCTTGGAGTGACCGTGTGCGTGAGTGGTTTCCGCACTACAAACGGTCTCTGGCTATTTTGATATTTGGCCTTTTCCTGAGCTTGTTTGCCACCGCTGGTCATGCTTTTATTCATAAAGACGTAACTAATGTAAATCCCCATACAGGGGAGAAAGGTATTTTTGTTACTGCTCAGGTGGAAAGAGGAGATACCTTGTGGGAAGAAGGAAGAGATAATTGGCGATTTATTTACAATGCTAATCCACAACTCTACAACCGGACTGGAAATGAGCTGGAGACTCCGGAAAAAGAAGTTGTGATGATTTATCCTGGAGAGGAGATTACTATTCCGGCTGACGTAGTTCAAAAACAACAGATTCAGCTCAAGCCAGAGCTAGTTCAAAAAATCCAGCAACTTCGTACGGCTCCGACTCCTTCTGTTCAGCCTGGTAAGGCAGTAGTAGTTCCTAGTGCGAAACCAACCCAACCTTCTAAAGTGGTTACTCAGCCACCCAAGGAATTGCAACAGACACAGATCCCCTTAAGAAATCTTCAGACACAAGTAGGGCAACTACAAGGGCAACTCAAACAACTCCAAGCCCAAGTAGCTCAGAAACAACAAGAAGAGCAAAAATTAGATCAGCAAATAAATCAGCTTTCTACACAAATCGGAAAAGCCAAAGGAGAGATCCAACGACTGCAAACACAGGCAAAGGGGTTAAAACAAATTCCAGAGACTACTCAGAAACGTCAAGAGATCGAGACAGCCGTTGCACAACTGATCACAAGAAGAGAACAACTTGAGAGTGATGTTAGGACTTTAGAACAGAAACGAGGCGCTGTGGCCACCGCTTTCTCACAACTCAATACTGAGGTTAGCGGGGCTAATCAGAAATTAGTCCAGGCACAAAAAACATTAAAACAAGCGCAGGTATCTACTGAAGCGTTGAGAAAAGAACATCTAGCTCTAGAAAGGCAGGTTGATCAACTGAAACAAAGCCGGCAGCAAGCGCAAACAGTTTTTGAACAAGCCCAACAGAAACAGAGAGAAGCGGAGAGCGAACTTCATCAGTTGAATCAACAAGTAGAAAAAGCCAAAAAAGATCTGGCTGATCTGAAGAGAAAAGGATTCATAGAACGGTTGTTACCCATTGGATTATTAGCCAGTTTTCTTGGAGTGATTGCCGCAGGGGGTATCTGGTTCTGGCGGAAAGGGCGATGGCAGAGACTTAACCAACAAATCAGAGATCTTCAGGCAATAAAGGCTACTCTAGAACAAGAAGTAACAGGGGCAAGGACTGAACTTGGACAATCACGGCAAGAGATAGGAGGTATTCAGCAGCAACGACAGGAGCTAGAACAGCGTCAGCGTGAATTGGATCGTCGTGAGAACATTCTTAGCTATCAACAGCGTTATGTGTCGTTGATGCCCCAGGTTGTATCAACAGCAAACGCAGAACAATTAACTCAATTAGAACAACGACTCAATGAATTGAATCAAGAAATTCCAATGGAAGTTGCTGCTGAGTTAACTTCGGCAAGGCAACAGGTTGAACAGGCTATTGTTCAGATTCGGCAACGAATTGAGCAGCAATTGACACTTCAACTTCCAATTCCTTCAGAGCCAGAACAAGTAGAGACAACAATAGAGCTACCAGAACCAGAAGTTGTGGAAACCGCAGAACCACAACAGGCCACAGAGGAAGCAATGTTGGAAGAACCCCCATTGATTCAGGAAGAAGCAGTACAAGAAACGATGGAACAGGAGGTGCTGACTGAACAACCGTCACAAGAAGTCATTGCACAGGTTCCGGTTCTAGAAATACCGACGGAGGAAGTAGAAGTACCGCTACTAGAAATTATTCCCGGACAAGGAAGAATGTGGATTGAACAATTACAAAGTAGTAAAGATGCCCGTGTCCGCGCAAAGGCTACATCAGAATTGGGAGAAGAAGAGTTTGATTTGAATAGAACAGTGGCTTTTGAATTGGGTAAAGCTTTAAGGAATGATAAAAACAAAGAGGTAAGATACCATGCGGCTGCGTCGTTGGGGGCTATAAAGGTGAGGCAATCCATAAGTGATTTAGTGGGGGCTTTAGGGAGAGAATCTGATCGGCCTGTGAAGATAGAGATTATTCGAGCAATAGGGAAGATACTAGAAGGGATAGGCGATGATAAAGCAATTCATGCGCTATCGGAGACAATGGAGAGAGAAAGTAGGACTACCATTTTCTCATGGTCATTATTAGAAAATGTGAGAAAAATAAAGAGTTTTGAGATTAGACGGGGAATTATTTTTTCTTTGCGTAATATAAGAGACAAGGAGGTGTTACCAATTCTTTTGAAGGCACTCAGAGAAGATAAACATCCCCTTGTTCGATCAGCGGCTGGCGAGGCATATCTGGATGTAGGGAGGGAAGAGGTTGTACCAGAAGCGCTCAAATATTTGAATGACCCAGCTCCGGGAGTTCGAGAGCTGTTAGTAGAAGGCATAGGGGATTTAAGAGATCCTCGAGGAGTAAGTGAAATTGCGAGATTATTGCTGGAAGACAAAGATGCTGGAGTCAGAGAGAAAACCGCTTTGGCATTGGGATATATCGGAGATGTTCAGACGTTGCCAAGTCTTAGACGAGCCCTAGAATCTGAAAAAGATACGGAAGTAAGGAAACGAATAGCTTTTGCACTGGGAAAACTTGGCGATGTAGAAATGTTATCCCAAATTGAACAATTGTTACAATCAGAAGGTGATACAGCAGGGTTGGTCGAAGGGGCAATACATAGATTGAGAGAATTGATCAGACGACGACAAGAACAATCAGGAATAGAACAAGGTGTGACGGTAGAAGGAGGGGGTATGGAACTACCGGCAGAACGAAATATCCAGGGTTTGATATTGGATTTAGATGAGACCATCGCTCCTTTAGGAAGGCCTGTTCCTGAACACATCAATAGAGAGCTAATGAATTCCTTAGAATCTGGGAAGAAGATAGCAGTGATTACTCTGGATCTCGAAGAGAAAATGAGAGCTCGATTGTGGGGACAGATTCCCACCAATTTGCGGGAGAATCTTCACATCTTCTCCAATGGCGGGACAATAGGATTCGGATTCGATAATCAGGGGAATGTAGTTTCTTATTTCCGTCATACCCTGACTTCTGAGGAGAAAGAAGCGATATTAAATGTGGTCAATTCAGTAATACCTTCAAATTTATACCGAAATATTCCATTGGATTATAAGGTGAAAATCGAATTAGATCAAAAGATCAGGCGAAACCGAAAAGAATTCGCGAGAAGAATTCAAGAAGGACTTGATCAAGCAGGAATTCCAGGAATTGTGGTATTACAATCAAACAAAGATATTAACATTCTTAAATTTGATAAGGTCATGGCGGCAAGATTTTTCATGGGAAAGACAGGTCTTAGGGAAGAAGAAGTGGTCATTATTGGAGACAAGGCGCGAAGCTTTGGTTTAGATAGAAGACTCTTAACATCCTTCCCAAGAGCCATCTCAATTAACATTGGGAGTTCCTCTCCAACGATACGAAACGAGAACCCCAACATTATTCAAACAGAACCAAAGAATTTGACCGCTACGGCTTCGATTCTAGAGGCAATAAACGACAGGCGACTAACGACTTTATTACCCAATGTTGCCTTGGATTTCGAGACGTATCCTAGGATAGCTGGGGATGAAAGGGAGCAGAGTATCCTTGCGATTATCGAGGTTATCGACAGGAATAGAATTACTGCCAGTGAAGAAAAGATTACCAGCGATATGCAATTCATCGTTGCTTTACCCAATCTTCCTGTTCGATGGGTTGAATATAAGGAGGGTCAATGGTATCTTTTTGAGAAAGATGATCAAGGTCGAATAACATCATTTGAGTTACGCAGTTCAATGACGCGTGCTCCCATTACGGAAAACACCATCGCCATTCGTCAGGCTGAAGTTCAACTTGATGCGGAGGGGTGGGTAGATTTGCCTTTGTTTTTATTCCCAAGAGGTGTGCCACCTATCCCGCTTGTAGAGGCCGGAGGATTGATCATGTTGGAAATGGATCAATTCAAGATTGTTGAATTTCCCTACAAAGGATTCATTTCCCCGGCATTTTTTGTTCATCCAGGAACAGAGGAATTAAGAAATAAAGAGATTAATTCTAACCGACTAATTTCGGAAGATGATACAGAGTTAAAGCGGGTAACAAAGAATCAGTACGAAGTGGCGCAAAAGCAATATAAAGATGCTCGAATTCTACTTGGTTGGCACTCTCATCCAGCAGGTGAACCTGTTTTGAATGAGCAGGAAGAAAAAAATATGCAAGTAATCACAGATCCTCATTACGAACTCATTTTTACGCCTCGTGGAGTGGGTTTCTGGAAGTACTGGCTTGAAAACGACAGAGTCACTAAAACGCGGTTATTTTATACTGACCAAACTGACCAAGTTGAAGATTGGCAATCAGCAGTTCACAGGACCCTTTTAGAATTACTCATGCAATCTCAACCTGCACAGCTGGGAGAGTTTACAACTGCTCTAGAACGACTACGTCAAGCAGGACGTAGCCTACGTGAGGCTGATCATATTGGAGCTCAGCGAATTAGGCAAGAGGACCTCGAAGATTTTGGGCTGGATAGAGTGATGGAATGGCAGAGGCGATTAGACGAGGCCAAGAGTGAGTATAGCACAGCTACCACTGAGCTATTGAAGTATGCCCAGTTGGAAGAAGTTATCTTTGATACTAATGGTGTTCCTGAGTTATCACAAGGAGAACTCATAGCTACTTTTGGTGAAGAAGAAAGCACCACCAGTATTTACGAATATGTAGAATATAATCCTAAGTCCTATGTGGCAACAACAAGTCTTCCTGGTTATTCCATCGAATTAGCCGGTGTAGGAACTGGTACCGAAACCCGAATGCGGCCAGAAGATTTTTTTCAACGAAGTCAAGAAGGCAAGATTAAAAAAATCACCCCACCTCACTCTGTGATTACTCCTACTGAATTTGCTCCAGTATCGTACTTAGAACAGTCCCTCTAAATGTAACATGAGACTCACCAGCATTAACCATCTGAGCGAAGAAGGGAGGATTTCTTCGCTCTTTCTTCCGCTTGCCAAAAATCCTCCCCCTGCGGTAGCATAAATTTATAAAGGTCAGAGGGTTATGAAGAGAAAAAATCTAACGTATCAGTGATTCTTATAAAGCTTGTATTATGTATATCCAGACTCGCGATGTTTATTGAGAAGCTATTTAGGGATAGCCTGATAACTTCTTGTGTGGCAGGCTTTTATCACCGTCGGTTTGGTGACGCCCAGGGTTTTCGCGATTTCACTAAAGGACATATCAAGAGCACGCAATTCAGCCACTTTTGGAGCGATTTTTTGGTACAATGGGGGCTCATGAGCGACCCATAAGGGGATATGTGCTATAATTTCCCCGGCGGTACGAATTGGTTTCAGTTGGGGTCGCCAAAATATAAAGGAAATACTAAAAGCGCCATGTGCGGCATTATCGGGTATATCGGAAAACAGGAAGCAGCGGAAGTACTCGTGGATGGATTGCGCCGGCTGGAATATCGCGGCTACGACTCCGCGGGGCTGGCCATTCTCAATGGACGGGGGCTCACTGTCCAGAAAGCGCATGGGAAACTGCAGAGATTGGTGGACCGTCTTCAAAAAGACCAGCTCTTTGGAACCGTCGGGATCGGGCATACCCGGTGGGCTACCCACGGCGTCCCGAATGAGATCAACGCTCACCCGCACACAGACTGCAAAACAGAAATCGCCGTTGTGCATAACGGGATTATCGAGAACTTCCGGGAGATCAAAAAAAGTTTAGAGGGAGCGGGCCACCGATTCTACTCGGAGACCGACACGGAAGTGTTACCTCACCTGATCGAGAGCTTATATAAAGGAAACCTTTTTCAGGCGGTCCAGCAGGCGCTACAGCGGGTTCACGGCAGTTACGCGGTAGCGGTCGTCTGCGCCAAGGAGCCGAACCGGCTTGTCGCGGCGCGCAAGGGGAGCCCCTTAGTGCTGGGCCTTGGGAAGAATGAATTCCTCGTCGCCAGCGACGTCCCCGCGCTCCTGAAGTACACCAACGAAATCGTTTATCTAGAAGACGGCGAGATCGTGGACGTCGGAGTCGGGAGCGTCAGGATCCTGACGCTCGAAGGGAAATTGGTCCAGCGAAGTTCAGCCAAGGTGGATTGGGACCTCTCGCAAGCCCAAAAAGAAGGATATCCCCATTTCATGATTAAAGAAATCATGGAACAGCCGCGGTCGCTGCAGCAGACAGTGGCGGGGAGAATCCAGCAGGGGAAGGTAGCGTTCCAAGAATTAGAGCCGCTTCGCGCTAAGCTAAGCGATCCTAAAAAGACGAATCGAATCATTCTGTTGGGATGTGGCACTGCCCATCACGCTGGGCTGGTGGGCAGATATCTTTTGGAAAAGTTGGGACAGGTCCCGGTCGAAGTCGATATGTCGAGTGAGTTCCGTTACAGTTCGCCGTTGATCACACCGGAGACGCTGGTGATCGCTGTCTCGCAATCGGGAGAGACGGCCGATACTTTGGCCGGTGTCCACCACGCAAAGAAGCACGGCGCAACGGTAATTGCCATCTGCAATGTGGTCGGAAGTTCTATTACGCGGGAAGTGGATGCCACCCTCTATACTCACGCCGGGCCGGAGATTGCCGTTGCCTCCACAAAAGCGTATACCTCTCAGCTGGCCATTCTCTTCCTCCTCTCCCTTTATCTGGGGGGCTTGCGTAAACTAGTCTCTGCCGATGAAAATGAGCGGCTGCTTCAATGTTTCAAACAACTCCCCGAGCAGGTCGAGAAAGTATTAACCCAATCTTCCAACATTCAAGAATTAGCAAGCCGCTATGCCAGGTTTGACCGGTTTCTTTATCTGGGGCGGCATGTCAATTACCCCAGCGCCTTGGAAGGGGCGTTGAAGTTAAAAGAGATTTCCTACATCCACGCCGAAGGGTATCCGGCCGGCGAGATGAAACACGGGCATATCGCTCTCATCGATGACAATATGCCGGTGATGTGCATCGTGACCCAATCAAGCGTGTACGAAAAAATGTTTTCTAATCTACAGGAAGTTCATGCGCGCGGCGGGAGAATTATCGCGATTGCGACTCAAGGGGATTCAGAAATTCGCGGATTGATTCAGGACGGCATTTACTTGCCGGAGGCGCACGAGTTTGTCAGTCCAATCATCGTGGCGGTAGCGCTTCAACTGTTTGCCTACCATGTCGCGGTCCATCGTGGCCTCGACGTGGACCAGCCGCGGAATCTGGCTAAAAGTGTGACGGTTGAATAAGTGCCAGGCACTCTTTTTATCATCGCCACCCCCATCGGCAATCTCAAGGATATCACTCTCCGCGCGCTTGAGACACTCAAGCAGGTAGACCTGATTGCCTGCGAAGATACCCGCCATACCCAGAAACTCCTGACCCATTACCAGATTCAAAAACCGCTCACCAGCTTATTTGAGCACAACGAACGGTTAAAAGTTCCATCGCTGATTCACCAGCTTCAGGAAGGGAAAACGATCGGTCTGGTTTCCGATGCCGGAACGCCGGGGATTTCCGATCCCGGTTTTGTTTTGATTCGCGAGGCGATCCGGAATGAGATTCTGGTCATCCCAATCCCGGGGCCGTCGGCTGTCATCACAGCTCTGACCGTTTCAGGGATGCCGACGGACCGCTTTTGCTTTGAAGGATTTCTCCCGCAAAAATCGGCCGCGATGCGGAGGAAACTCGAACAACTGAAAGACGAACCGCGGACAATGGTCTTCTACGAATCTCCCCATCGCGTCTTGAAAACATTGAAGGCAATG
>ORJL011900409.1_pt1 | contig 20217 bp, 20 predicted proteins | sample 1779941 | NCBI WGS metagenome assembly ORJL01 (sample SAMEA104232317, study PRJEB22302) | groundwater metagenome | biome: forest; feature: aquifer; material: groundwater | place: USA | collected 2011-08-07 | depth 5.8 m | reverse complement strand
CGCGGGGGGCCGCCCGGGGGGCGGGTTCGTCGCCGAAGTATGCGGCAGCCACGGTGTTCTGCAAGCCGCTCCGGCGCAGGTCCCGGGCAGCCCGATGCCGCAGGGCGGGCACGACTGCTGCACGCTGTGTGCCGCCGGCGCGCCCTTGCTGACGGCCGACATGGCGATCGGCGTGCCTCCTGCGCCGACCCTCGGCGGCGACCATGCCACGCCGGTCGCCACCTTTTCGATCGCCATCGTCCGCGGCGCGCATCCCGCGCGCGGGCCGCCCGGCCCGGCCTGATCCCGACTGCATTTCGTCGCACCCGAGGCCAGGCTGACGCCGTGCGCCTCGTCCCGCATCGCCGCCCGCAATCCGCGGAATTTTTTTCAAGGAGCCGTCATGAAACGCATCGCTCGCGCCACCGCCGTAAGCACGCTTGTTGCCGCCGCATTCATCCTTCCCGCCCATGCCCAGGTTACCGTCAAGGATCCCTGGGTGCGCGCCACGGTCTCGCAACAGAAGGCCACTGGCGCCTTCATGCAGATCACCTCGGCGCAGGACGCGCGCCTGGTCGAAGCGAAATCGCCGGTTGCCGGCGTGGTCGAGGTGCACGAGATGGTGATGGACAAGGACATCATGAAAATGCGCGCCCTGCGCAATGGTCTCGAACTCCCGGCGGGCAAGACCGTCGAGCTCAAGTCCGGTGGCTACCACGTCATGCTGATGGAGCTGAAGCAGCAGGTGAAGGAGGGCGATACCGTGCCGCTGACGCTGGTGGTCGAAGGCAAGGACAAGAAGCGCAGCACGATCGAGGTCAAGGCGCCCGTCAAGCCGCTGGCAGGAGGCGGCAACATGGGAGGCATGGACCACTCCAAGCATTGATTCATTCGCCGCTTTCCGATGACCTGCCCCCGCCGCCCGGCCCGCCTCACCGCCTGGATCGCGATGTTCGCGATCCTGCTGGCGGCGCTCGCGCCGAGCCTGGCGCGCGCCCTTGCGCCGGCGCAACAGGCCTTGCCCTGGAACGACATCTGCACGACGCTCGGCATGCCATCCGGCGCCGGCGACGCGGTGCCGGCATCGGCACCGGGACAGCACGAGGGCGCGGACTTCAAGCACTGCCCCTTCTGCCTGCATCCGGCCGGCCAATTCGTGCTGCCGAGCCAGGGCGGCAGTTTCCTGCCGGCCGGCGCGATCGGCACTGAACCTCGGCCGCGGGCCTTCGTCGCGCCACCGCCACGCTTGATTCAACCGGCCGCCCGGCCGCGCGCACCACCTGCCATCTCCTGATCGATCTTGCCGTCAGGGCGGGAATGCTCCCGCTCTCAGCCGCGCTTTTATTTCAGGAGATTCACATGCAACATTCATCGCCGACCCGGCCGGGCGGATATCGCCGGCCCATGGCCGTATCGCTTGCCTTCGCGTTTTCCGCCGCGACATCCCTGGCACTGGCGCAGCAGCCCGTGCTGCCCGAAATCACCGTCACCGGCACCCGCGAAGGGCAAAGCCTGGAGCGCACACCGGCCTCGATCGGCGTTGTCGGCGAAGGCGCCGTCAAGCTGGTCAAGCCCGGCCATCCTTCGCAAATCCTCGGCCAGGTGCCGGGCGTCGCCGCCGGCGTCACCAACGGCGAAGGCCACAACACGGCGATCCGCCAGCCCTTCACCACGGCGCCGGTCTATCTGTTTCTGGAAGACGGCATTCCGATCCGCTCCACCGGTTTCTTCAACCACAACGCGCTCTATGAAATCAACCTGCCGCAGGCCGGCGGCCTCGAAGTCAATCGCGGGCCGACCACCGCGCTGTACGGTTCGGACGCCATCGGCGGCGCCGTCAATGTGCTGACCCGCACGCCGCCGCGGGGCCGCGAGTTCTCGCTGTTCGGCGAAGCCGGCAGCCATGGCTGGAAGCGTGTGCTCGCCAGCGCCGGCACCGGTGGCGGCGATGATGCCTGGATCGCCAACGCCAATCTCACCCGCAGCGACGGCTGGCGCGACAAGACCGCCTACGACCGCCAGAGCCTCACCGCGCGTTGGGACCACGCGGTCGATGCCAATACCCTGATCAAGACCGTGTTCTCCACCACGGACATCGACCAGGAGACCGGCGCCAACTCGCCGCTGGTGATGGCCGACTACCTCGACAACCCGACCCGCAACTACAAACCGATCGCCTTTCGCAAAGTGCGGGCCACGCGCCTGTCGGCGGCCTGGGAACGCGAGAGCGGTGACAGCCTGATTTCGATCACGCCCTACTTCCGTGACAACGGCATGGACCTGCTGGCCTCGTTCAAGCTGACGGCGGGCGCCGGCGGCGACAACACGATTTCCTACAGCAGCAACCGGTCCTATGGCGTGCAGCTCAAGTGGCGCCAGGATTACGACCAGCGCCGGGCACGGCTGATCGTCGGCGTGGACATGGAGAATAGCCCCGGCGCGCGCAAGGAGGACCGCATCACTGCCACCGTCACCGGCGCCGGCGCCTCGCGCGTTTACAGTGCCTATACGGTCGGCGCCCGGGTGTACGACTACAAGGTGAGCTTCCACGGCATCTCGCCCTACGTCCATGGCGAGTACGGCCCGACCGAGAGCCTGCGGCTTTCGGCCGGCCTGCGTCATGACCATGTCGGCTTCAAGTTCGAGAACGCCTTCGCCGCCGGCAGCGTGCTCGCCACCAACCAGTACGGCCAGGCGGGAAACACCTCGATCAGCTACAAACACCTCAGCCCGAAGTTCGGCGCCACCTGGGCCCTGGGCAAGGATACCCACCTCTACGGTTCGCTCAATCACAGCTTCCGCGCTCCCTCGGAGGGCGACCTGTTCCGGCCGTCGACCGGCGCCGGGGTCACTGCCGCCCAGGCCGCGTTGGCCGCGCAGTCGGCGCTGGCGCTGAAACCGGTGAAGGGCGACCAGGCCGAAATCGGCCTGCGCGGCCGTGCCGCCGGCATCAGCTACGACCTGGTGGCCTACGAACTGGTCAAGACCGACGACATCCTGACCTACACCGACCCGGCGACCAATGTGCGTTCCAGTTCCAACAACGGCAGCACGCGCCACCGCGGCATCGAGGCGGCCATCGGCATCCCGCTGGGAAAGAACTGGCGCGCTGACATCGCCATGTCGAAGGCAAGCCACCGTTACAAGGATTGGGCGGTTCCCGGCAGTACCACGCTGTCCGGCAAGGAGATGGCAGCGGCACCACGCTCGCTGGCGAACTCGCGCCTGAGCTGGACCCCGGGCGACGCAACGACATTGCAACTGGAATGGGTGCATCTGGGTTCCTACTGGCGCGACGACGCCAACACCAGCAAGTACGACGGCCACGACTTGTTCAATCTGCGCGGAGGCATGGCCCTGGGCAAGCAACTGCGCCTGTCGGCCAGCATCACCAACCTGGCCGACAAGCGCTATGCCGACAGCGCCGGCATTTCCTCCGGTGTGCCGGTCGCCTCGCCCGGGTTGCCGCGCTCCGTCAACATCGGGCTGGAAGCGACATGGTAGGCCGGCTGCTTGCGCTGACGCTACTCGCCTGGGCGGCCGGCGCCGCGGCCCAGCACGAGCACGGTGACCCGGCCAAAGCCGCGGCCAAGGCGTCCTTGCGTGCCAAGTCCGGCCTGGCGGTCGGCGCCGCGCTGTCGCCGGCGGGGCAACTCTGGGTGGTCGGGCTGGATCGCGAGGCCCGGCTCTTCGTCCGTACCAGCGAGGATTTCGGCCAGCACTGGAACGAGTCTCGACTGCTCGACATCGGCGGCGACAAGGTGGCGGCCGACGGCGAAAACCGGCCCAAGATCGCTTTTGGCGCGCAGGGCGAGGTGGTGATTTCCTACACCCAGCCGCTGGCCAAGCCCTACACCGGCGAGATCCGCATGCTGCGCTCGGACGATGGCGGGCGAAGCTTCTCCGCGCCCCGCACCGTGCATGCGGACCGACAAGTGATCACCCATCGCTTCGAGTCCCTGGCCTTCGACCGCGATGGCGTGCTGCATGCGGTCTGGATCGACAAGCGCGACCAGGTGCTGGCCAGGAACAAGGGCGGCGCCTATCGCGGCGCCGCAATCTATCGCAATGAGTCGCGCGACGGCGGCCGCAGCTTCGGTCCGGATATCAAGCTCGCCGACCACAGTTGCGAATGTTGCCGCATCGCCCTGGCGCCGACGCCAGAGGGCGGGGTCGCCGCGATGTGGCGCCACGTGTTTGCGCCCAACATCCGCGACCATGCCTTTGGCGTTCTGGGCGTGGCGCCGGCTGCACCGGTGCGGGCGAGTTACGACGAGTGGAAGCTCGATGCCTGTCCCCACCATGGGCCCGGCCTCGCGCCGGCGCCGGGCGGCGGCTTTCACGCGGTCTGGTTCGGCGAGAAAGCCGGCCGCACCGCAGTGCGCTACGGCCGTCTGACGGCCGCCGGCAGCCCCGTCGGCGACGTCCGCGAGCTGCCTGATCCACGCGCCGAGCACGCCGACGTGGCCAGCGCCGGGCCTTGGGTGGCCGTGGTCTGGCGCAGCTTCGACGGCACGCAGACGCGCCTGCGCGCCTGGCTCTCCGGCGACGAGGGCGGACACTTCGTCCTGCGCGAGCTGGCGGCGAGTACCGAGGAAAACGATCACCCGCGCCTGCTGGCCGATGCCGACGGCATTCATGTCCTGTGGCGCACCGCAAAGGAAATCCATGTCCTGCCTGTCCTTCCCTGAGCGCCTAGCGCGCCTTCTCGCCCTCGGCGCCCTGATGCTGGCCGGCGTCGTCGCGCAGGCAGCGCCGCCGGCGGTGCTGCCCTTCGGCGCCGATACCTGGGCCGAGCTGACCCGAACGCCGCGCCATCCCCTGGCGGTGGTGTTCTCGACCACCGATTGCACCCACTGTCCGGCCGTCATCGAGAGCCTCGGCGTTGCCGTGCGCAAGTCAGGATCGAAGGCACGCCTGGTGGTCGTGGTGATGGATGGCGCGGGGCAGGAAGCCGCCTTGCGCGGGGATCGCCACTATCGCCCTGCCGACGCCCTGTATGCCTTCAGTGGCGACGCCATCGCGCTGCGCTACCGGGTCAATCCCGACTGGCGTGGCCTGACGCCCTATGTCGCGCTGGTGCCGGTACAGGATGCGCCCCGGTTCTTCAGCGGCGCGCCGCCGGCTGGGGCGCTGCGGAACTTCCTGCGGCCTTAGGCGCATGGCATGAGACTGCGGATCCCGCTCGAAAAGCTGGCCGGCGTCCTGCTGGTGCTGGCGCTGCATGGCGCCTTGCTGTGGGGATTGTGGCGCCATCGCCTGCTGCCGTCGGCGGCGGACATGGCGCCGCTGTTCGTCAGCTTCATCGCGCCTCCCGCGCCGGCGCCGCGTCGCGACGTCGCGCAATTGCCCAGGCCGCCTTCGCCGCCGCGGCCCGAGGTGGCGACGGCGCCGCAACTGCAGGCGGTGTCGGCGGCTGCCATGCCGGCGCCAGCCGCCGTGGCGCCGGCGCCGACTCCCGCGATCGCCGCGCCGGCTGCCGTGGCCGGCCCGGTCACGCTCGACGCCGAGCTGGCACTGTCCTGCCCCGAACGCACGGCGCCGAACTATCCGCTGCCCTCGCGCCGCATGAATGAATCCGGCATCGCATTGCTGCGCGTCGAACTGGACCCCGAGGGCCGCGTCAGCGCGGCGGCGGTCGCCGCGTCCAGCGGCTCGGCGCGGCTCGACGCGGCGGCGCTGGCGGCGGTCAAGACCTGGCGCTGCAATCCGGCGCGGCGCAACGGCGAGGCCGTGCGCGCGGTCGCGCTGCAGCCTTTCAAATTTGTCCTGCAAGGGAGTTGATCATGGAACCAAGCACATCGAATGCCCTGGGCTTCGCCCATTTTCTGGCCCACACCGACGGCGTCGGCAAGCTGGTGCTGGCAAGCCTGCTGCTGCTCTCGCTGGCGAGCTGGTACCTGATCGTGACGCGCGCCATCGCCAACACGCTGGCCCAGAAGCGGGCCGCGGCCTTCCTCGCCGGATTCTGGAATGCGCCTTCCCTCGCCGCGGTGCAGGCGACACTGGCCAGCCGGCCAGTCGACAATGCCTTTGCCGAACTTGCGCAGCAGACCCTGCAGGCGGCCAGCGACAGCGCGGCGCACGAGCCGCACAAACTGGCCGCCGCAGGCGGCCTCGGCGAGTTCCTCACGCGCGTGCTGAGGAACGGCATCGATCTCGAAGCGGCGCGTGCCGAGCATGGCCTCACGGTGCTCGCTTCGGCCGGATCGGCGGCACCCTATGTCGGCTTGTTCGGCACGGTATGGGGCATCTACCACGCGCTGGTGCAAATCGGCCTTTCCGGCCAGGGCACGCTGGACAAAGTCGCCGGCCCGGTCGGCGAAGCGCTGATCATGACCGCGCTGGGGCTCGCCGTTGCGATACCGGCGGTGCTTGCCTACAACGCCTTCAATCGGCGCAACCGGATGTGGCTGGCGCGGCTCGACGCCTTCGCCCACGATCTTTACATCCTGACCACGGTCGGCTCGGTCAAGTCGGGCACTTCGCGCCAGGGAGCGGCGTGATGGCGCTCGGCAGTTTCAACGGCCGCGGTCACCAGGCGCCGCTGGCGGAAATGAACGTGGTGCCGCTGGTCGATGTGATGCTGGTGCTGCTGGTGATATTCATCGTCACCGCGCCGCTCCTGACGCACTCGGTCAAGATCGACCTGCCAAGGGCTGCATCCAGTGCCAACAGTACCAAACCCGCGCACATCGAATTCGCCATTCGCGCCGGCGGCGACGTGTTCTGGAACGGCGAGAGGCTCGCGCCGGCCGATCTGCCGACCCGATTTGCCGCGGCCGCGAAACAGCAACCGCAACCCGAGTTGCATATCCGCGCCGACCGTAACGCGCGCTACGAGAGCATTGCGCAGGTCATGAGCTCGGCCGCGAGGGCCGGCCTGACGCGGATCGGTTTCGTCACCGCGCCCGAAGCGGAGTGACCTGGATTTCGGCGTGCCGCCAGCGCCGACCTTCGGCGCCAAGATTGTCGGCGAAGCGCTCGAATTCTTCCAGCGGCAGCGGGTGGCTGAAGAAAAAGCCCTGATAGGAGTGACAGCCCGAGTTCGCCAGGAAATCGCGCTGCATTTCGGTTTCGACGCCTTCGGCAATCACGCCCAGACCCAGGGTCCGCGCCAGCGCCACCACGGTGCGGGCGATCGCGGCGTCGCTGGTCCCCGCATGCAGGTCGCGGACGAAGGACTGGTCGATTTTCAACTGTTCCAGTGGCATGCGCTTCAGGTAGGCCAGCGAGGAATAACCGGTGCCGAAGTCGTCCAGCGAGAAGCCGATGCCCGCGTCCTGAAGCAGCTTCATGCGTTCGATGAATTCCTGCACGTTGTGCACCAGTTGGGTCTCCGTCAGTTCCAGCTTCAGCCGCCGCGGATTCGCGCCGGCGTGGGCGATGGTTTCCAGCACCTCGTCGACGAAGTCCTTGCGCCGGAACTGCTGGGCGCTGACATTGACCGCCAGGGTCAGGTGCGCAGTCGCTCCTTGCAAGGCCCAGGCCGCGAGCTGGCGGCAGGCGGTTTCCAGCACCCAGCGGCCCAGGGTCTGGATCAGGCCGGTGTCTTCCGCCAGCGGAATGAATTCTCCCGGATGTACCAGGCCGCGCGTCGGATGCTGCCAGCGCACCAGGGCCTCGGCGCCGGTCACATGCCCCGCCGAATCGACCTGCGGCTGGTAATGGACCACGAACTGGCGCTCGGCGATTGCCTTGCGCAGATCGGCCTCCAGCGCGGCGTGCGCCGTGACCACCGCCTGCATTTCCGGATCGAAGAAGCGCAGCATGTTGCGACCCTGGGCCTTGGCCTGGTACATCGCCGTGTCGGCGCGTTTCATCAGGTCCTCGACCGAGACGGGCTTGCCGTCGAACAGCGTGATGCCGATGCTGGAACTGCAATGGTGGCTGCGCTTGCTGCGGCTTTCCCCGGTGATGGCGATGTCGAGCAGGTAGGGCTGGCTGAGCAGGGCCTGGGTTTTCACCGCCAGCGCTTCGGCCTGCATCGCGGCGAGCGTGTCGCCCTCGCTGCCGTCCAGGTCCTCCAGCACCACGACGAATTCGTCGCCGCCCAGGCGCGCCACGGTATCGCTGTGGCGCACGCAGGACTGCAGGCGCGACGCCACCTCGACCAGCAACTGGTCGCCGACGTCGTGGCCGAGGGTATCGTTCAGGGTCTTGAAGTTGTCGAGATCGAAGAACAGCAGGGCGCCGTAGCGCCCGTTGCGCACGCAGCCGGCCAGCGCGTGGCGCAGGCGGTCGAGCAGCAGCCGGCGGTTGGGCAGCCCGGTCAGGTGGTCGTAGAAGGCCAGCTGCGCGATCTCGTTTTCCGCCGCCTTGCGCTCGGTGATGTCGGCAAAGGTGCCGACGTAGTTGGTCACCTCGCCGTCGACGTCCTTCACCGCCGTGATGCTGAGCCATTCGGGGAATTCCTCGCCATTCTTGCGCCGGTTCCAGATTTCGCCCTGCCAACTGCCGGTACGGACCAGGTTGTCCCACATGGCTTCGTAAAAGGCCATGTCATGGCGCCCGGAGCTCAGCATGTGCGGCGTTTTGCCCACGGCCTCGTCGGCGGAATAGCCGGTGATTTCGGTGAAGGCGCGGTTGACGCGCAGGATGGTCTTGTTGGCGTCGGTGATGGTGACGCCTTCCTGCGCTTCGAAAGTGGTGGCGGCTACGCGCAGATGGTGCTCGGTGCGGATCCGCTCCGAGATGTCGCGGATGGTGCCGCTGACATAGTGCTTGTCGCCGACCTCCCAGTTGGCCAGCGACAGCTCGATCGGGAACTCGCTGCCGTCCTTGCGCAGCCCTTCGGTTTCGAAGGCCTTGCCGCTGACGCGCGATGCACCGCCGCCCAGCACGCGGGTGATGCCCTTGATGTGGCTGTCGCGGTGGCGACGCGGGATCAGCAGGGTCAGCGGTCGGCCGAGGACCTCATGCTCGGTATAGCCGAACATCACCGCTGCCTGCCGGTTCCAGCCGACGATGTTGCCCAGGCTGTCGGCGGTGATGATGGCGTCGTTGGCCGACTGGGTCACCGCCTGATAACGCGCCGTGCTCTCGCGCAGTATCTGTTCGACCTGCTTGCGCTCCTCTATTTCACCGACCAGGTTGCGATTGGTCGTGTCGAGCGATGCGGTGCGTTCGCGAACGCGGCGGTCGAGGTCGGCGATGGACTGCTTGAGCTGCATTTCCTGGCCGTCGATGATGCGCTGCGCGCGCGCCACCAGTATGTACTGCAGGGCATAGAGCAGGGCCAGCAGGCCCAGCACGGTGCCGATCACGATCATCCGGGTGTTGCCCAGGTGCGAGGTCAGGTCGGTGACGTCGCTGTAGATTTCGAACACCGCGACGATCCGGTTCCCCGCATCGCGGATCGGCAGATAGGTCGAGATCACGTCCAGGTTGTTCAGCGTTCCCTCGAAGGCATCGAGGCTGTCCTTGTGCATCAAGCCGCTGGTGACGTGCCCGATGCGGGCCGCCAGGAAGCCCGTGTTGTCGCTCTTGTCTTCGCCGGTCTGGGCCGGGTCGCTGGAGAACGCGGTCAATCCGGCAAGGGAGTAGATCTTGACCTTGACCACCTCGGTGCCCCGCATCTGCCGCGACACCAATTGGTACAGGTCCTCCTTCTGCGCCATGTCGCGCAAGGCCGCCGGCGAGGTGTTGGCGCTGCCCGCGACCAGGTCGGAAAACTTGGGCCACAGGGAATTCGAGAGCGCATGGGTCAGCGCCAGGTTGCGATCCTCGGCCAGGTGCGTCAGGTCGCGCAGGGCCAGATACTGATAGCTCCAGCCCAGCAACGCGGCCACGGCGACCGTGCACACGAGGCTGGCGAAGGAAAAATAGCGCGTCAGCGCGAAGCGACGTGGCAAGCCCGGGCCCTGACCTTTGTGCGCCATGCAGACTTCTCCCTCCTCCGCGGGCCCCCGGGACGTCATGTCGATGACAAGAACCCGCGCCGACAGGCGCGGGCCATTCCGGAAGACCCTATTATTTTCATGGATTATATGTCAGCCGGAACTCCTGGCCACCCATGTCAGGATGCCGCCTCCTATTCCAGGTTCTGCACCTGTTCGCGCATCTGCTCGATCAACAGTTTGAGCTCCAGCGCAATCGCGGTGACTTCGGCCGACACCGATTTGGACGAAAGCGTGTTGGCTTCGCGATTGAGTTCCTGCATCAGGAAATCCAGTCGCTTGCCCACCGCGCCGCCCTTGTTCAGCACCCGATCCAGTTCGTCCATGTGGGTCACCAGGCGCGCGATCTCCTCGGTGACGTCGATCTTGGCGGCAAAGACGCCGACTTCCTGGCGGATGCGCTCCTCGTCGAGGTTGGCCACGGCCTCGCGCAGCTTGGCAGAGAGCCGTTCGCGGTAGGCCGCCAGCGCCGCCGGCATCAGTGGTTCGGCGGCGGCGACGCACTCGCGCATGCGGGCGGCGCGCTCTTTCAGCACGCCGGCCAGCTTGGCGCCCTCGCGTTCGCGACTCGCGACAAATTCGTCGAGCACGCCGGCGAACAGTTCCTGCGCCGCGGCCTGGATCTGGTCGGCGCTCAGCGTGTCGTCGCCCAGCACGCCCGGCCAGCGCAGTACTTCGGCCACCGACAGCGGTGCCGCGTGTGGCAGGGCGCCACGAACGGCGGCGTCGAGTTGCCCGAGTTCGGCCAGCAGCCCGGGGTCCGGCGTGCGCCGGCCGGCGCCACCGCCTTGTGCCGGCTGCGCCTGCAGATAACCGCGGCATTCGACCTTGCCGCGCGTGATGCGCTCGGCGATCTTTTCGCGCAGCGGCAGTTCGAGGAAGCGCAGGTCTTCGCCGAGGCGGAAGCCGATGTCGAGATAGCGCGAGTTGACGCTCTTGATCTCGAGGTTCATCACGGCGCTGCCGAGATCGCGGCTGGCGGCGGCATAGCCGGTCATGCTGTGGATCATGGTATGGGGAACTCCGGTTGGCGCCGAAAGCAGTTGTTTACAGCGAGGCGGCGAACAAGGAAAATCGGGGCAGTATATCAACCCGTCCCTTGCCCTACGGTCGTTTTGCAGAACAATCAGGCACTCCCCCCCGGCTGCGAACTGGAAGGCTACCGCATCGAGCGACAGCTTTCGGTGGGCGGTTTTTCCATTGTGTATCTGGCGCACGATGCGGCGGGAACGCCGGTGGCGATCAAGGAATATCTGCCGAATGCGCTGGCCCTGCGCGGCGAAGGCCAGATAGTGCCGGTCATTCCACCGGAGTCGCAGTCGGAGTTCAACCATGGCCTGAAGTGCTTCTTCGAGGAAGGGCGCGCGCTGACCGGGATTGCCCATCCCAACGTGGTGCAAGTGCTGAATTTCTTTCGCGCCAACGAGACCGTCTATCTGGTGATGCGCTTCGAGACCGGCCAGACCTTGCGCGATTACATCAAGCAGCGTCGCAACTGGATCGACGAGGCCTTTCTGCGCAACATGTTCTGCGGCGTGCTCGACGGCCTGGGCGAAGTGCATGGCCGCGGCCTGCTGCATCTGGACATCAAGCCGGCCAACATCTGGCTGCGCACCGACGGCAGCCCGGTGCTGCTGGATTTCGGCGCCGCCCGCTATGCGGTGGATATCGGTCCGCCCGATCCGCGCGCGATGTTCACCCCCGGCTACGCGGCGCCTGAGCAGTATCACCGCAAATTTACCCTCGGGCCGTGGACCGACATCTATGCCGTCGGCGCCTGCATCTACGCCGCGCTGGCCGGCTCGGCGCCGCAGACGGCCGACGAACGCCTGGTCGATGACCAGTTGCTGCCGGCGCGGCAGCGCTGGGGCAGCGACTATTCGCTGCGCCTGCTGACCACTATCGACGAATGCTTGCGGCTCGATCCGCCGCGTCGGCCGCAACATGCGCGCGCCCTGCAGGCCTCGCTGACCGCCGATCCCGATGCTGTCCGCTCCAGTTCGTGGCTCGCCCGCGTCGGGCGGAAGTATTTCAAATGAGCTATACCATCGTCCATGACAGCCGTATCGGCGGGCGCGAGGTAAACCAGGACCGCGCCACCTGGCTTGCCACGGCGGATGCGGTGCTGATGGTGGTGGCCGACGGCATGGGCGGGCATCTGCAGGGCGAAGTCGCGGCACAACTGGCGATCGATACCATCAGCGCCAGGTTTCTCCGAGAAGCGAACACGCGCCTGGCCGACCCAGCCGGTTTTCTTGGCGCGGCCTTGCAGCAGGCGCACGACAGCATCGTGCGCCACTCGGCGGCCTGCCGCATCCCGTCCCATGCCGCGCCGCGCACCACCTGCATCGCCTGCGTGGTGCAGGATGGCGAGGCCAGCTGGGCGCACGCTGGCGACTCGCGTCTGTACCTGATCCACGACCGCGCCGAGCATGGCGCCGAAGTGCTGCGCACGCGCGATCACAGCCTGGTGCAGCGCATGGTCGACGACGGCATGATCAGCACCGATCAGGCGGCTACGCATCCGATGCGCAACCGCGTGTTCAGTTGTCTGGGCGGCGACACGCCACCGCACATCGAAGTCTCGCGCACGGTGCCCCTGCGCGACGGCGACCTGATCGCGCTGTGTACCGATGGCGCCTGGGTGCCGCTGGGCGAGACGCTGGTGAGCGAGCTCAAGCGCGTGCCGCTGACCCGTTCGGTGCCACACCTGCTCGATGCCGCGGAACACGCGGCCGGACCCGCGGCCGACAACCTGACGCTGATCGCCATGCGCTGGGAAGCACCCGATCCGGATACGCCGACCCAGAATTTGCGTCCCGACGCCCTCCCGGCGCAATTGCAGGAGCGGATCAGCGACGAGGAAATCGACCGCGCCGTCGCCGAGATTCGCAGCCGCATGCCCTATACCCCCAATGGAGTTTCTTCATGACCCACCCGCCTCAACGCCAGGACCGCACTGCCGCGCAGTTGCGCCGCCTCGGCATCAGCCGCAAGTTCACCCGGCACGCCGAGGGCAGCGTGCTGGTCGAGTTCGGTGATACCCGCGTGCTGTGCACCGCCAGCGTCGAGGAATCCGTGCCTGGTTTCCTGCGCGGCAAGGGCTCCGGCTGGGTCACCGCCGAATACGGCATGCTGCCGCGTGCCACCAATACGCGCACTGCGCGCGAAGCGGCCAAGGGCAAGCAGTCCGGCCGCACCCAGGAAATCCAGCGCCTGATCGGCCGCTCGCTGCGCGCCGTGACCGATCTCGCGGCGCTCGGCGAACGCCAGATCACGCTCGATTGCGACGTGCTGCAGGCCGACGGCGGTACGCGCTGCGCCTCGATTACCGGCGCCTGCGTGGCCTTGCACGATGCGCTGGCTACGCTGGTAGCCAGCGGCAAGCTGACGCGCCATCCGATGCGCGAGCTGGTCGCCGCAGTGTCGGTTGGCATCGTCGATGGCGTGCCGGTGCTCGATCTGGACTATGCCGAAGACTCCGCTTGCGATACCGACATGAACGTGGTGATGACCGCCGGCGGCGGCATCATCGAAGTGCAGGGCACGGCCGAAGGCGCGCCGTTCTCGCGCGCCGAGCTGGATGCGCTGCTGGAACTCGCCGCGGCCGGCATCGGCGACATCATCGCGGCACAGCGGACCGCATTGGCCGCGTGAAAAAACTCGTCCTCGCTTCGGGCAACGCCGGCAAGCTGCGCGAATTCGGCCAGTTGCTGGCACCCTTCGATTTCGAGGTGTTGCCGCAGTCGGCGTTCAACGTGCCGGAAGCCGAAGAACCTCACATCACCTTCGTCGAAAACGCCATCGCCAAGGCCCGTCATGCCGCGCGGCTGACCGGCCTGCCGGCGCTGGCCGACGATTCCGGCCTTTGCGTTTCCGCGCTGGGTGGCGCGCCGGGCGTGTTCTCGGCGCGCTACGGCGGCGAACCCAAATCCGACGCGCGCAACAACGCCAAATTGCTCGCCGATCTGGCCAGGATCGGCGACCGCCGCGCGCATTACGTGGCAGTGCTGGTGCTGATGCGCCATGCCGACGATCCGCAGCCGGTCGTCACCGAAGGCGAGTGGCATGGCGAGATCATCGACACGCCGCGCGGTGAAGGAGGCTTCGGCTACGATCCCTATTTCCTGGTTCCCGATACCGGCCTCACGGCGGCCGAATTGCCGCATGAGGAGAAGAACCGCCGTTCGCATCGCGGCCAGGCTCTGGCGCAACTCGTCGCGCGCCTGCGGCTCGGGATGTGATTCCGATCATCCCGGTTACCTGCCCGCGAAGCGGAATCCCAGGTACGCAGAGCGACGCCGCCGCCGCACCGGCGCCGGCTTTCGGTGGATCTGGCCTGGCGGCCCCACCGCCGTTGGCGCTGTATGTGCACTGGCCCTGGTGCGTGAAGAAGTGCCCCTATTGCGATTTCAATTCGCATGAGAAGCTTGGCGAGGCGGACGAGGTGGCATGGCTCGATGCGCTGGTGGCCGACCTCGAAGCCGCCCTGCCGCAGATATGGAACCGGCCGGTGAGCAGCGTGTTCGTCGGCGGCGGCACGCCCAGCCTGATGTCCGCCGAAACCGCCGAGGCGCTGCTGGCGGCGATCCGCATGCGCCTGCCGCTGCATCCGGACGCCGAGATTACGCTCGAAGCCAATCCGGGCACCGCCGAGGCGGCCAGGTTTGCCGCCTTTCGCGCCGCGGGCGTGACTCGGCTGTCGATCGGCGTGCAGAGCTTCGACGACGCCAAGTTGGCGGCACTGGGCCGCATCCACGACGGTGCGCAGGCGCGGCAGGCGATCGAGATGGCGCTGGCGCATTTCGAGCGCGTCAATCTCGACCTGATGTATGCGCTGCCGCAGCAGACTCTGGCCGGCGCGGAGTGGGATATCGACACGGCCGTCGGCAGCGGCGTCGGCCATATCTCCGCCTATCACCTGACGCTGGAGCCGAATACCGCCTTTTACCACGCGCCGCCACCGCTGCCCGACGACGATCTCGCCGCCGACATGCAGGAAATGGTCGAGGCACGGCTCGCCGCCGCCGGCTTCGGGCACTATGAGACCTCGGCCTTTTCTCGCTCCGGCCAGCGTTGCCGGCACAACCTCAACTACTGGACGTTCGGCGATTACCTCGGCATTGGTCCAGGAGCCCACGGCAAGTTGTCGAACCACGAAACGATCTGGCGCGAAGCGCGCCATCGCCATCCGCGCACCTATCTCGACGGCGCGGCGCGCGGCGATTTCATCAGCACCCGCCAGACTGTTGCGCGCAAGGACTTGCCCGGCGAATTCATGATGAACGCCCTGCGCCTGAACGAAGGCTTCCCCCTCGCGCTATTCACCGAGCGTACCGGACTGCCGCTGACCGCGATCGAAGAGTCGGTACTGGCGGCACGGCACTCTGGCCTGCTGGAAGTCGTTGACGGCCAGATGCGGGCCACGCCGGGCGGGCGCCGCTTCCTCAACCGGCTGCTGGCATTTTTTATAGAGGATTCCGTGACATAGTTATCTGCCAGATGCCGATGTGGCGGCTATACTTGGAACAAGAGGTGAAGTGCGTGTTCTAAAGGAGCTTATCGTGAAAACCAGGAAAGTGTTGATGCTGTCGGCCATTCTGAGTGCCTTGTTCGCCAGTACTCAGGGGATTGCCGGCGAAACGGAGCGCAAGACGGTAACGATCAACGATCGCGTTCCGACTCCGGAACAAGTGGCGAACGCCTTGTTCCCGAAGGAAATCCAGGCGCTGAAGGCCGAATGTGCCCAGGTCGAGAAGGCTGGCATGCGTTGCCAGAGCAGGATTCCCAAGTCGTCGCTGGATTCCGTGCTGATCACCTTCCCGCGCGGGTCGGCGATTCTCACCGGCGAGGGCAAGGAGTTTCTCGCTGCGGTGGGCAAGGCCCTGCAAACCAGGGAATCGACATGGACTTCGTTGCGGATCGAGGGCCATACCGACATCACCGGCAGTCCGGCGTTGAATGAGCGGTTGTCCAAGGAGCGCGCCGACGTGGTGAAGGCCTATCTGGTGAAGAACTTCAACCTGAAGAACATCGAGACGGTCGGACGTTCCAGCGAGCAGCTCAAGGATGCGGCCGATCCGGGCAACGCGGTGAATCGCCGGATCGAGTTCGTGCCCGAGTGGTGACCGACTGACGCGGGCTGCTAGAGTCCGCGTTGCCAGGTCGGCCTTAGCTTCGCGCCACCGGGATTCGTGATGGCGGCGCGGATTTCTTTCAGCAGACGCGGTTTTTCCGCGCCGAGCATTCCCTTCAGCACCAGCCGGTTGGACGCATGATCGCTGCGGAACACCGTGCGTTCAAGCTCCAGCGCGGCGATGAAGCTTTCCATTTCGGCGAACAACTCGCCCTGAGAGCAGGCTCGCCATTCGGGAAAGCCCGCACGAAAGCGTTCTGCGCCCCGCGGAAAGCTCACCACCAGGGTGGCGAGAAATTCCGGTTGCGTGGCGTTGGCCAGACGCGCCGAGTTCTCCGCATGCTGTCGTGACAGGGCCCTGCCGCCGAGGCCGTTGAGGATCATTACCGAGCGCTTGATCCCGGCCTGCTGCAACTTGTCCAGCGCTTCGCAGGTGCTGGCGAAACTCTCGCCCTTATGCACCTTTTCCAGCACCTCGTCGTCACCCGATTCGGCGCCGACATAGGCCATGCTCAGGCCCGCCGCCGCCAGTTCTGCGAGTTCGGCCACCGATTTCCGGCGCAGGTTGCGCGGCAGGCAGTAGCTGGAAATTCGCCGCACCGCCGGCAGGTGTCGGCGGACCGCACCGAGGATTTCCAGCAGGCGCCGTGTCGGCAGCACCAGGGCGTCGCCGTCGGCCAGGAACACGCGGCGTATGTCGCTGCCGAATCGCTCGCCGCAGCGGCGCAGGGTTTCCAGGGTTTCCGCTGCGTCGCGGGCGCGGAATTTTTTCTGCGGCGCGGTGTACATCTCGCAAAACGTACATTGGTTCCAGGAGCAGCCGTCGGTCACCGGCAGTATCAGCGACTCCGCCTCGCTCGGCGGGCGGAACACGGGATCGACATAGCGGATCGGAAAACTCGTATCCATTGCGGTGATTATGGCAGGGCGCGGCGCGCTATGATGCGGCGCGAACTTGCACCCCACTTCCACCCATGTCCTTTCCGCCCCTCGCCTTCGTCGACCTCGAAACCACCGGCGCCACCGCGACCGCCGATCGCATCACCGAAATCGGCATCATCGAGGTCGACGCGACGGGAATTCGCGAATGGTCCTGCCTGGTCAATCCGGGCATGCCGATATCCGGCTTCATCGAGAACCTGACGGGCATATCAAACGCCATGGTGGCAAACGCGCCGTCCTTCGAAGATCTTGCGCTGGAGGTCAAGGCGCGCCTCGAAGGACGGTTGTTCATCGCCCACAATGCGCGCTTCGACTACGGTTTCCTGAAGAACGAGTTCAAGCGTGCCGGCCATGATTTCCGCGCCCAGGTGTTATGCACCGTCAAGCTCTCGCGCAAGCTCTACCCGCAGCATGCGCGACACAATCTCGACAGCCTGATCGAGCGCCACGGGCTGACGGTGAGCAGCCGCCACCGCGCCCTGGGCGATGCGCGCCTGATCCAGCAGTTCTGGAACCGGCTGCAGGCCGAGGTGGAACCAGAGTTGCTGGCCGCCACGGTGAAGCAGCTCACGGCGCGGCCGAGCCTGCCGGCGGGCCTCGATCCGGCGGCGATCGACGAACTGCCCGTCGGCGCCGGCGTCTATCTCTTCTATGGCGAGAACGATCTTCCGCTGTATGTGGGCAAGAGCAAGGAACTCAGAAAGCGCGTTTTGTCGCACTTCGCAGCCGACCACGCCGCCGCCCGGGAGATGAACCTGGCTGCCCAGGTCAAACGCATCGAATGCATCGCAACCGGGGGCGAGATCGGTGCGTTGCTCAAGGAAGCGGCGCTGATCAAGCAGCTGCAGCCGATCCATAACCGCAGCCTTCGCCGCAACGATGACCTCTGCTTCTGGCAACTGGTCGAAACCCGCCAGGGCGAATGGCGGCCGCAGCTCGTGCTGGCGAATCAGGTCGGCCGGCAGCAGGAGCATCTGTTCGGGCCGTTCAAGACGGCGAAGGAGGCGAATCGCACGCTGACCGAGCTGGCGAAGGAGCATGGCCTGTGCCATGCCCTGCTCGGACTGGAAAAAGTCAAACCCGGCAAACCCTGTTTTGCGCACCAGTTGCAGCAATGCAAGGGAGCCTGCGTCGGCAAGGAACCGGTGTCCTTCCACAGCGCGCGGCTGATGGCGGCGCTGGTCCGGCACCGGCTGGAACCCTGGCCCTTTGCCGGTCCGGCATGGATACGCGAGGGGGACGAGGTGCACCTGATCGACTGCTGGCGCCATCTCGGCACGGCGCGCAACGAGGCCGACCTGCATGATCTGCTCGATTCTCCGCCGCCGGCCTTCGATCGCGATGCCTACCGAATACTGCACAAGGCCCGCGACCGCATGATTCCGCTGGCGAGCCGCGCGGGGCGGTGAGGCGGCGCCGTCAGCGCGTTGCCGCGGCGGGGGGCGCGCGCAGCCGCGCCAGCTTTTCCTTGATTTCGGCCATGACCGCCGCAGCGGCCTTTTCGCCTTCGAGCACGGCACGGTGGCGGTCCTCGAGGCTGGTGGCGGACAGATCTCCGGTGGCCGGGCGGATCACGATGTCGGCCTCGGCCATTTCGTGGCGGCTGATCGACTGGCCCATGATCGCGAGGGATTGCAGCAGCATGTCGAAGCTGTTGCCGCTGCGGCCGTCGCGTGGCTTGGCGGAAATATCGACGGCGATCACGAGGTCGGCGCCGAGGCGGCGTGCGCCGCGTGCCGGAACCGGACTGACCAGGCCGCCGTCCACGTATTCGCGACCGCTGATGGCGACGGGTTGGAACACGCCCGGCACGGCGGCCGATGCTTGCACCGCCCATCCGGTGTTGCCGGTACGGAACAGGGCCGGCTCGCCGCTGTTGAAGTCGGTGGCCATCACGCCGAAGCTGCGCTTGAGCTTGTCCAGCGACCGGTTGCCGACCGCGTCATTGACGAAGTTGCGCAGCGGATCGCCCTTGAGCGGGCCACGCAGCGAGACGTTCCAGTCGAAGATGTGGCTCTTGTCCATGTCCATCGCCACTTTTTGCAGCTCGAAACCGCTGAGTCCGGAGGCATACAGCGCGCCGACCACGGCGCCGGCGCTGGTGCCGACCACGATGTCAGGCACGATGCCCTGCGCTTCGAGCGCCTTGATCACGCCGATATGGGCAAAGCCGCGCGCCGCGCCGCCGCCCAGGGCGAGGCCGATCTTGACCGGAGGCGGTGCGGGAGGTGGTGGCGGCTTTTCGCCGAGCAGGGCGCAGCCGGACAGCAGCGCGGCCGCGAAAAGGGCAGACAGGAGGCGCCAGGGCATGATGTGCGGGCTTGCCCCCGGTTCAGCGCCGCCGGGGAGTGTTCAGCTCGATCCGCCGGGTTTGCGGCCGGGACTCTTGGGCGGAATGTATCCCGCGACCCGGCACAGTACGGCTTCGAACTTCTGCCCATCGTTGTTGAAGCGGGTCACGCTGCACTTGGAAATTTCGCCGCGCGCCGACAGGTCGGAGATCGAGCGGCGTACTTTCGCCAGCGAGAGCCCCGTCGCGGCCGCGATTTCCGAATCGAAGCGCTGACCGTTGGCCTTCAGGTATTGCATGATCTCTTGCATATGCGCTGCTCCGCGTAAGTTTGAAGCTGGTGGGCCCAGCGAGACTCGAACTCGCAACCAAAGGATTATGAGTCCTCTGCTCTAACCATTGAGCTACAGGCCCTGCCTAAGACTGCCGCGGCTCGTCGTGCATGAGCCGCGGGTGATGCATCATCAGGTTTCGGAATCGAGGAAGCTGCGCAGCTTTTCCGACCGGGTCGGGTGACGCAGCTTGCGCAGGGCCTTGGCTTCGATCTGGCGAATTCGTTCGCGGGTGACGTCGAACTGCTTGCCAACTTCTTCCAGGGTGTGATCGGTGTTCATTTCAATGCCGAAACGCATGCGCAGCACCTTGGCTTCGCGCGGCGTCAGGCTGTCCAGCACTTCCTTGGTGACTTCGCGCAGCGAGGCGAACAGCGCCGCGTCGCCCGGCGACAGCGTCGCCTGGTCTTCGATGAAATCGCCGAGGTGGGAATCGTCGTCGTCGCCGATCGGCGTTTCCATCGAGATCGGCTCCTTGGAGATCTTGAGGATCTTGCGGATCTTCTCCTCGGGCATTTCCATCTTCACCGCCAGCGTCGCGGGATCGGGCTCCAGCCCGGTTTCCTGCAGGATCTGGCGGCTGATGCGGTTCATCTTGTTGATGGGCTCGATCATGTGCACCGGGATGCGGAGGGGGGG
>ORJL011275444.1_pt1 | contig 20229 bp, 13 predicted proteins | sample 1779941 | NCBI WGS metagenome assembly ORJL01 (sample SAMEA104232317, study PRJEB22302) | groundwater metagenome | biome: forest; feature: aquifer; material: groundwater | place: USA | collected 2011-08-07 | depth 5.8 m | reverse complement strand
GGCGTCGGAGAAGGAGGTGATCTTCTTGAGAGCGTCGTTGACGTAGAGGAAGTTGAGATTGCGATCCAGAATCGCGACGCCGTCGTAGAAGGCGTCCAGGATCTGGACCGTCAGGGGATTTTCCAGGACCTGCTTTTTAAACTCTTTTGAATACATTCTTTATTACCAGGTTTTTACAGATTTCTTCCGCGACTTTTTCCGGACTACCCTCCGTCAGGTTCGAATCCTTTTTCCCGATTCCACCACCCATGAGGAACCCGAGCCGGTCCTCAACGGAATCGGATTCCGGGATCACCACGTACTTGGTCCGTGGCTTCGGGTAGGAGTACTCGAATCTTTCCGTGTTCTGCCTGATGTATGCGCCCCTCACACCTAGCTCTTCGAAAGAGACACGGTTGACCTTGATCCCGCGGGACATGACGAGACATTCCACGTCTTCTTCTAGGGCGATCTGCTCGTGGAATTCCACGCTGAGGATCACCTTGGGGCTGCAACGATAGACGACTCGTTTGCCCTTCTGCATCATCCTATGGACGAGCATCTTCCCATCCTCGCCCACTTCGATCTGCGTAACGCCCGTTATCGACGGGACATCGAGATTTATCGACAAAAGGATGGGGAGGCTGCCGGCGCCGAGATACTCGGACCGGCACCCGAACAGCATTACGTCGTAATCGTTCCTCCGGATGAATCCTGAAAGAATATCGGTCAAGGCCGAATTGGTGAGCTCCGTTCCTCCGGCAAGAGTGTCATCCCACAATCTGTACACGTTGTCTCCGCCGAGTGCCGCCAGGGATCTCAGGAAGGGCTCGGAATCGGCCCCGTCGACCGTTACGACGTCCAAGGTCGAGCAAGGTTCCTTTTCCTTGATCCTGACTCCTTCCCGGAGCGCCATTACGTCGGGCGGGTTCAATTTGAAAATACGGCACTCGTCTTCGACCATGCCGTCCCTGAGGAAGATGTCGCTTTCATCGGCGAGCACCTTCTTTATGCAAACCAGAATTTTCATGTTTTAGCAGCCGTCATACGTCCATCATCGCTCGCAACCTTCCGTCATCCCGCTCCGTTGGAGACGTTCCGGATCAATAGCGATAGACGATGCCGTACCCTCCCTTTGGATAATTCCAGGTGATCGCCCCCTTGACACAGAGGACCTTGCACGTTCCGCACTCAAGACATCCGACGTGCGAGAACTCCACTAGATTGGTCGTTTCGTTCTTCTGGTAGCAGTTCGCCGGGCAGGACGTGATGCATGGTTGGTTGAGGCATCCGGCGCACAGTTCCTGGTCGCTGATCCTTATGTGAGGCTCATTGTGGACAAAATAGAGGTTCTTCTCTATCTTCGTAAAATTCATCGTAAATACCCCGAGTAGATGCCGAAGAGATCCTTCGCGAGCGTTCCCTTGCCTATCTCCTTTCCCTTCAGTTCTGCGAGGATCCCCTTCGCCAGGCCGCTCTTCCTACTGTCCGTGCTCGTTATGAAATCCATGAGGGAGCTATGCATGACCGCGGGGTACCCGTCGTAGAACCTGTTTTCGGCGAGCAACCTTCCGAAGTTTCTGAACCTTTCCACGTTGTGCAGAACGTAGCCGTTTTTCAGGTTATCGTAGTACCGGGAGAGGGCCCTCTTGGAGAAATCGTTCCGTTGCAGGGCGAAGTGACAGGCTTCGGCCGCGGCGATCCCTGACTCAATCGCCAGGTTCACCCCTTCCAGAATCATTCCACCCGATATCACGAGACCTGCCGCATCTCCGCATAGCAAGACTCCGTTGCCGAATAGCCTCTTTGCCATCCCGGTGCCACCCTCGGGGATGAGATGAGCCGAATACTCCCTGAATTCGCCGATGGAAATGAGGCTTGCGACTTCTTCGTGCTTCTTGAATTCATCGAGGATCTCGTATGGACTAATGCCGGATTCCACCAAGGCGCTCAGATGCGTCACGACCCCGACGGACACGCTGTCCTTGTTCGTGTAGACGAACCCTCCCGTCTTGATGTTCCGGGTTCTTCCAAGCAAGTATTCATGGGAGAACCCATCGTCTCCTCGAAGCCGGTACTCCTTTTCCAGAATGCCTCTTTCGATCCTGTAGACCTCCCTGACCGCCAGCGAGAAGTCCTCGACCTTATCGGGCTTTCTCAATCCGATCTTCACACCCAGGAGGGAGTTGACGCCGTCCGCAAGGATGATGATCTTGCCCCTTACTGCCTTGCTCCCGTGCCGGGGGACGACGCCTGTCACGGAGTCCCCGTCCATCACGAAGTCATCAGCGACAATGCCCGTCAGGACGGTCGCTCCCTCCCTCTCGGTCAACTCGGAATACCAGCGGTCGAACTGGCTTCTCAGGACGGTGAACCCGTAATAGGGAGGCTCGTCAAACCGCTTTCCTCTCAATTCCAGCGTCAGTTCGCCTTTCTCCATCAGCAAGGAGAGCTTTTTACGTTTTATCACTCTTTCCACGGGCGCCTGCTTCCAGAACTCGGGGACAACTTTACAGAGTGGCTTTGAGTAGAGGGTGCCGCCGAAAAGGTTCTTCGAGCCGGAATAATAGCCCCGCTCCAGTACGATAACCTCGGCCCCCTTCCGGGCCAATTCTATCGCGGCCGTCAGTCCTGCGGGTCCGCCTCCGACGATCACCACATCAAACGTTTTTTTCATGTTCTCTTCTGCGCATTGATTTTGTCGTACAACACCGGAACAAGTACATCGATGTCAGAGAGGCATGGAAGATCGGCCATCTTCATGATGGGCGCGCTCTGGTCCCGGTTCACAGCTATGATGAATTTTGAGCCCTTTATCCCAAAGGTGTGCTGTATGGCGCCGGAAATCCCCAAAGCGATGTAGACCCCGGGCGCGATGACCTTCCCCGTCTGGCCGATCTGCTTTTCATAGGGGATGATGCCCTTGTCCACGCTGACGCGGGTTCCCCCGACCGCGGCATTCAAGCATTTCGCGATCCTTACGATGTCTGCGAGGAGCTCCGCCTTGTCGACCCCGCCTCCGACCCCGATCACGACGTCGGCCTCCGCTATGTAGTCTGTCAGCTCAACCTGGTAGGATCTCTCCCAAATGATGCCGTCGTAGCGGATCGAGACGTTCGAATCGCCCGAGTCCACGACGGGATGTTCCACCACGATATCCGTCGCCTTCCTGACAGGATTGCCGACGCCCAGCGCGCCCGGCCTGAAGAGAACCGCGACGTTCTGGTCAGAGGAAAACTTGAGGGTCTTTAGCAACCTTCCATTGAAGACCTGCTTTTCGACAAGGATGGTCCCGCCCGCGTAACGAATCCTTTGCGCGTTCGAGATGGTTCTATAGTTGCAATTCGCGGCGAGAAAAGAGGAGAGGCTGATGCCGAGGTCCTCTTCCCCCATCAGAAATGCTACTGGCTTGCATGTGTCGACGATACCGCACAACCTCCTGAACTTCCTGTCGTTACCGTTCAAATCCACGGGGTCGATGCGCGTATCGTAGACGTAAATATTCTCGATCCCGTATCGCTTGGCCTCGGACACCGCGGCATCGCTTCCCCTTCCCAGCAGGACCCCGAAGACCCGCACCTCGAGGTCACCGGAAAGGATTGCAGCCTCGTTGGCCAATTCGTAACAGACCTCTTTGAGAGACCCGTCTTCTTCCGTCTCCAGAAGTACTCCGACCCTTCTTTCCATCATCTCCCCGGCTTTAGGTCATACTTCGAGTGCGCGAACCGTGTCGAAGGCGTGTCGTATCGCCATCAGGGCGTCGCGCGGAGCAGCTGCATCACCCACGACGTGACACTTCATGTTACTCCGGTACAGCTCCCGGAACAGGCTGTCGTTGGCTTTCGGCGGTGTCACCGTGAGGATCGTATCGAACTTTCCGATGGAGCTCGTCTTGCCTGCATAGAGGTTGACGATGCTGACCTCGCCGTTGTTTATGCCCACCATGTCGCTGTTGGGGATGAAGGTCGCATCCTTTTTCAGCAGGGTTTGATACAGGAAGACGAATTGCGTGAATCCGGCGAACTGACCGGGGAAAAGGAACTTCGTCACGATGGTCACCTTCCTGTCCCCCTTGGCGAAATGGTCGGCGATGACCAGCCCCTTGGGTTTGCCGATCCTGTCGACAATGAGGACGTTGTTGCCTACCTTCCTGCCGTCGGTAGCCCAATCGATGTCCGTAAAGACGCTCTCGGAATCGCACCCCGGGGCATCGAATTTCCTCGATAGCGCACCGGTCGCGATGATCACGTGGTCCAGGGCCATCTCCTTGATCGTGGACAGGTTCGCCTCGACGCCCAGACGCACGTCCACACCCGAAGAACGGATCTGCTTCTCCCTCCATCTCACGATCTCGTTGAACTCTTCCCTCTCGGGGATAGACCGGCACATCAGGCGGACTTGCCCCCCGAGCTCGTTCTCCTTCTCGAACAGGACGACTTCGAAGCCGCGCTCCCTCGCCAGTCTCGCCGCCTCAAGCCCTGCTGGGCCTCCTCCGACGACCGCAAGGCGGGATTTTCTGGGGATCTTGCTTATGCGAACATCCTTCTCGCGGCCAACCATCGGGTTCTGCATGCAGGTGATCGACTTGTAGCTGAAAACCCTGTTGATGCATCCCTGGACGCAGGCGATGCAATGCCTTATGTCGTCGATTTTCCCCTCGGAAGCCTTATTGACGAGTTCCGGATCGGCGATCTGGGCCCTTGTCATTACGACCATGTCCGCGTATCCATTTTCCAGGATCGACTCGCCCTGCAAGGGATCGTTGATCCTTATGGCGGCGAAGATGGGAACGGATTTGAGGGAAGCCTTTATCTTCGCCACAAGCGGGACAAATGCCCCCAGCGGAACGTAGTTTGGGCCGATCGTGTAGGAATAATGCGCGTAAAACGCCCCACCGCTCGTGTTGATAAAATCGATCTTTCCGGTGGACTCAAGGTATTTCGCGATTTCCGCCATTTTTCCCGTGTCGTGCCCCCCGGGGACCCAGTCATCCACAACGATCCGGATCCCCACGAGGAAATCTTTCCCGACCGCCTCCCTGATCCGGCTCAGTAACCGGTCTACGAAGAAGAACTGACCGCCGTATTCATCCTTCCGCTGGTTGGCCCAGGAGGACCACGACTGCTGGATGATGTATCCGTGCGCACCGTGCAGTTCGACTCCGTCCAACCCGCCTTCCTTGCACATCCGGGCATACTTGACGAAGCATTGGATAATCTCCTCGATCTCGTCCGGAGTCATCTCATGGGGAGTTTCCTCCGAGCTCGGCGATGGGATCTCGCTAAACCCGATCAACGGCATGAACGACTCACTTGAATCCATCTCCCTTGCGAAGTGATGAATCTGTGCGACGACTTTCGCCCCGTGCTTGTGGACGGCATCCGCCATCTTCCGTATCTTGGGAATGGCGATTTCTGGCGTCGGACTCGTCAAGTCCAGATACTTCGACGAGGGATGTACAGGGAGGGGGCCAACGATCAGAAAACCGCAACCGCCCTTCGCACGTTCTTCGTAATATTTGATGTACCTCTCGCCGTCGTCGTTGTCATGGAAGAAACCGAACATGGTCTCGTGGGATGAAAAAACCACACGATTCTTCACGGTAGTATTTCCGATCTTGATCGGTGATAGCAGGTGCTTGAATTGATTCGCCAAGGTCTAGCCCTCCATTCCCTCACGGGGTGTAAGTAATCACATCAATCGAATAGCTTCCCTCTATCCAGCAGTTCTTTCGCGATGATCAACTGGTGAATTTCGGAGGTCCCGTCCACGATCCGCAACAACCGGAAATCACGGAAAAACCGTTCGACGGGAAACTCCTTCGTATACCCGACGCCGCCGAAGATCTGGAGCACCTGATCGGCCACATAGAAAGCCGTCTCCGTTGCGAAGTACTTGATGATCGATGATTCGAGCCGTACGTCCTGGTTGTCATCCTTCTTCCGGGCAACATCGTGCACGATGCATCTCGCCGAATAGACGCGGATCGCGATATCCGCCAGTTTCGCTTTGATGATCTGGAAGGAGGCGATTGGTTTCCCGAACTGGATCCTTTCTTTCGAGTACCTGATCGCTAGCTCTAGAAGCTTTTCGGCCCCGCCGACGCAACACGCGGAGACACCGAGACGCGCCCAATCGATGGCTGTCGTAGCGACGTCGAACCCGGTGTTCTCCACTCCCCCCATCAGGTTTTCCTCGGGAATCCGGCAATCCTCGAAGAACAGTTGAGCCGTGACCGCCCCGTGAAAGCCCATCTTCCTCTCGATTCTCCCAACGGCCATCCCGGGGGTGTTCTTCTCCACGATGAACGCCGACAATCCAGCCTTGCCCTTGTCCGTCCCGGTCCTCGCGATGACGGTGAAGACGTCCGCAGAGGGAGAATGGGTTATGAACTGTTTGCTTCCGTTAAGCACGTAGCACCCTTGATGCTTGACCGCCCGGGTTTTTATGCCGGCGATATCGGAGCCGGCGTCCGGCTCGGTGCATGCGAACGCGGCGATGGCGTCGCCGCTCGCGATGCGGGGGAGATATCGCTTTTTCTGCTCCTCCGTCCCAAAATTGAGAATGCCTTGGGAACCCAGACCGTTGTTCACGCTCATCCTCGCCCTCACGGACAAGGCTGTCTTTCCGAGTTCCTCGTTGACGATCACGTACCCCAGTCGCGAGATCTCCTGCCCCCCGTATCGCTGCGGTATCGTCAATCCGTACAGACCCATCTCCTGAAAAGCCTTGTGGATCTGTTCCGGAAATTCTCGAGACTCCTCGAAAGCCTCGACAATTGGATCGATCTCTTTCGAGATGAACTTCCTCAAGGTATCGCGCAGGATGGCGTACTCTTGTGGCAGAGCGAAATCGCTCATGGATTGTGTTCCTCCTGTTATCAAGTCTGCTGCGAAATGCTTCTGCCGAGCCGTTCCGCCTCGGAAATCGCCATCATCAGACCTCCCGGCGCGTAGGCGTCTCCGACCGCGAAAACTTCCTTCGTGGAACCCGTTGCTTTCAGAGACTTCAACAATCCGTCTTCGGCGCGCCGTCCCATGTTCACGACGATGGAGTCCACACCGCCGATCTCCCTTCTCACGGCCGAATAGATGTTTTCAACGATCAGGGTCCGGTTTGCGATCTCGACCGGCCGTTCGTTGGGGCAGACACGCACGTTCTTGGAGAAGACCGACTTGTAGTACATGGCAAGACTTATGAAAGGGATGAAGAGGCCCAGGAACGGTGCCGATGTAATGACCGTGACTTCCTTCCCCTTCTCCGCAAGATATTCGATCGCGGAGCAAGATTCCCAGTTGGAGAATCCGCCGTCCACGAAAACCACGTTGTTGCCGGTCTCTGGATCCATCTCGAACAACCGGTCTATCGTCCAGACAGGCACCGTCTTCCCGGCAAGAGCATCAGGCAAAATGGATTTGGCACCAGTCGCGATGACGACGCAATCGGCAGCAAACCGGGTGATTCCATCGACATCGAGAACGGTTCCCCGGATGACATTAACGCGCAGCTTCCTTAGCCTGCCCTCCAGATACCTCTTGATGCCGACCAACTCCTCCCGTGTCGCCACCCTCACCGCATGATTCAACTTCCCCCCCAGATCCGCTTCCTTCTCGATCAACGTGACGTCGTGCCCATTCTCACGAGCCACCTCCGCAACCTTCATGCCGGCAACACCGCCTCCCACGACAAGAATTTTCTTCTCCCTGAAGGAACGGTTGCCGGGGTAGTTACCAGACGCGTTTTCCCTCCCAGCGGACGGATTGTGGATGCACCGTAGTGGAAGTTCCTTGAAGATGCGGTTGAGGCATTCGCAACAACCGACGCAGGGTCTAATCTCGTCGAGCTTCCCTTCCCTCGCTTTTCGAGGGAGATGTGGGTCGGCGATCAGCCCGCGTGCCATTCCGATGAGGTCCGCCATGCCGTCATCGAGAATCTTTTCCGCCAGGAGAGGGTCGTTGATCCTCCCGCTCGCGATCACCGGGACGGTCGTCTCCTTCTTGATTTCCCCCGCCAGGTATGCAAAGCAGCCCGATGGAAACCTGTTGTCGGGAAGGACCACCGGCAAGGAGGCATAACTCCCCATGCTCTGGTTTATATAATCGACCATGTTCAGGGCCGTTACGTGCTTCACAATCTGCTTTACGTCAACGATGGTTAGTCCGCCCGGGACGAATTCATCCCCGGAGATCCTCAATCCGACGGTGTAGTCGTTGCCGACTCTTCTCCTGACCTCGGTCAGGATCAGCGTCAGAAGCCTCATCCTGTTTTCGAGGGAGCCGCCGAACTCATCGCTCCTCCTGTTCGAAAACGGCGACAGAAATTCCTGGATCAGGTAACCACCGTGAGCCGAATGGATTTCGACCCCATCGAACCCCGCGCACCGGATCCGCTCCGCGACCTCCGCGTAACTGTTGATGATCTCGTGAATCTCATCTATATCCATTTCATGCGGGATCGTCTTGACGACGGGACATTCGATAGCGGAAGGCGCCCAGAGCGGTCTTTCGCTCACCATGGAGTTGGTCTGCCGCCCGGTGTGACCGATCTGCGAAAATATCCTGCAATCGTAGGAATGAACGGACTCCGTGATCCTCCTGTACTTCGCGACACAATCCTTGTCGTATCCCCGGATCAGCCCCAGCATGTCCTTGCTGGTCGGATGCACCTGGCTGATTTCCATGATGATAAGACCAACACCGCCCTTGGCCTTTTCAGTGTAGTATCCCAGGTGCGTCTCCGAGGGGAGCCCATTCTCGGCGAACATGGTTCCGTGCGGAAGACACACTAGTCGGTTCTTGACGTCGACATTGCCGACTCTTATGGAAGAGAAAAGATGCTTGAACATTATCAATTCGCTCTCACACCCAATTGCTCAGGATATGGGCTTCGGTAATCGCTTCGAAAGCACCCCGGGGATAGACGGCGTCCCCGATAAGGTAGCATTCGGCCACGGTCCTGTTGATCTCCCGGAAATACCCGTTATTGGAAGCCATCCCCGTGGCAAGCACGACCCAGTCGACGCCTATTTCCATCTCCCTGTCCTCATTCTCCAACAAGACAGAGGAATCCCCGATTTCCACCGTCAACGTATTCTCATGGACGGAAACTCCCTTTTCCTTGAACCGTTCGAACAACAGGAACTTCGACATGAGAGAAACATCCTTTCCCGCTTCCCCACCCCTTTTGATCAGGGCGACCTCGTTATCGTGGTGTGCGAGATAGTCCGCGGTAAAACATCCGATCTCCCCTCCCCCGATCACCGCCACTTTGGCGTTCCGGATCTGGACATCCCCCATAAGAACCTTGTCGAACCGGGTGACATGCCCCTTGTCGATTCCTTTAATCCTCCCGGGAACCTTGGGCGAGGAGCCGGACGCCAATACGACGACTTCGGGCCTCTCCTTGCTTATGAAATCGGGAGTCATGTCGAAGTTCATATGAACTTTTACCTTGCCGGCGCTCAATGCACGTTCGAGGTAACCGATGTACAATTTCCAGTCACTTCTCTTCGGGGTCCGGGAAGCCAGGACCATGTTTCCACCGATGTACGCGTTTCTCTCAAATAGCTCGACCTTGTGTCCCTTTTCCGTGAGCCGAAGAGCCGCGTTCACGCCGGCTGGCCCTCCTCCGATCACGAATATTCTCTTGGAGTTCCGGGTACTAGCGATCCGGCGATTCTCTTTCCCGACGAATGGGTTAACCGTGCATTGACCGAACTTCCTGAATGCCACGACATTGTCGACGCATCGCTGATTGCAGGAAACGCAGGGTATAATGTCCCCGCTCTTCCCGCACTTCGCTTTCCGAGGCCAATCCGGATCCGCCAGAAGCGTCCGCCCCAACCCGATGAGATCGGCGCGACCTTTTTCGAGAATGGATTCCGCCGCCTCGGGTGTCCTTATGCGGCCTGCCGTTATGACGGGGACGTCCAGGTATTTCTTGAACTCGGCGGCCAAGGGAACCAGGCAGCCCATGTCGAGTTCCATCGGGGGAACGACGTGGATGAAACTATCGTATGTCCCCGCCGACACGCTGAAGCAATCAACACCGCACTCTTGCAATACGCGGGCGATCCGTATGTTCTCTTCAACGCCAAGTCCCCCCGTTAACAGATCATCGCCGCTGATCCTCCATATGACTGGGAACCCGTTCCCCAGCTTCTTCTTCACACCCTTCACGACTTCACGGGACAATTTCAATCGGTTCTCGAAGGACCCCCCGAATTCATCTGTACGGTCGTTCGACAACGGGGACTGGAATTGGTAGAAAATGTACCCGTGCGCGCCATGCAGTTCGACGGCGTCGGATCCCGCTTCGGCGACTCTTGCCGCCGCCGAAACGAACTTCTCGATAAGCTCCCACACCTCGTTCGTTTCCAACGACCTCACCGGAACATTCGTTGCTGCGCACCGCCTCTCGGACGCACCGACCGCGGCATGTTTCTCCATCCTGAACGGGGACATCTGGTTCCCGGCATGGATGAGCTGACACGACATCTTCGCGCCGTTCTTGTGCACGGCCTCGGAGATACTCTTAAGCCCTGGAATGTAACTGTCGTCGTAGATGCAGAAGGTGCGTTCGATGGGCAGCCCTTCCGGGGAGACCGCGCAACATTCCGTGGAGATAAGGGCCGCCCCGCCCTTGGCCCTCGCCCCATAATAGGAAATATCCGCCGAGGTCACGTACCCCTCGTCAGTGCAATGGGACACCCCCATCGGCAACATGACGATCCTGTTCCGAAGCTCCATGGTCCCGATTTTTCCGGGGGAAAACAGCCTATTGAAGGTCATCATCGCCTACCGGAGCCTTAAATGTCCTTGCACTGGTTGTAGGCGCCCTCGATCGCTTTCCACACGGACACCGGCTCGACGCAATCACCTATCATGTGGACATCTCCTTTGAACACGCCCCGAATCTCGTCGTACAGGGTCTGGTCGGGGTCCCTTCCCAACGAAATGATCAATACGTCGACGTTGGTGATTGTCTCTTCGCTGCCGTTGCGGACAACCGTGACGCTGTGTCCTCCCGACTCCTTAATCGTTCCATTGAGGATGGTCCTGATGCCCGCCTTCCCCAGCTCCTCCTTGAGGTAGAGAGTTCTCAGTGGATCGTGCATATACCGGGTCGTGAGGTGGTTGCCGGACGTCTCGACGACGGTGACGCCGCTTCCCGCCCGCCCCAGCGAGAGCGCCAGCTCAATTCCGTCCTCGGCCCCGTAGATGACCACTTTCTTCGGGTTCTCCGCCGGAGAAGATTTCATAAACTGGTCTATGCTCACTACGACCAAGCCGTCCCGCTTCGTAAAGTCCGGATCCTTTGGCCTGGAGCCGGTCGCCAGAATGAGAACATCAGGCGACTCTTTATTGATGAGTTTTATGCCAACCTCGACGCCGAGCCGGATCGGCACATTCATTCTCTTCAACTGTTCGAGCTGGTAGTCGACGATGTGGCTCAGGTTCTTCGTGTACAGCTTTGGGAACGACGAGGCGATGTTTATAAGACCGCCGACCCGGTTTTCCTTTTCATAGAGCTCGACCGAATGGCCTCTTGTCGCCAGGACCCGGGCCGCCTCCATGCCGCCGGGGCCGGCCCCGACAACCATGATCTTTCGCGGTTGATACGTCCTGGTCAGTTCCATGTCGTACTTGTCGTAATATCCCGTCCTCGGGTTCACGGCGCACCGGATCGAAAGCTGCTTGAAATAAACGGAAGTGAGGCAAACGTTGCATCCGATGCACTTCCGGATGCCGTCGTAGTCTTTCTTGATCGTCTTCCTCGGATACTGGGGGTCGGCGATGATGGGGCGGGAGAGACAGATGAGGTCGGCCTTGCCAGTCGAGACGATCGACTCGGCGATCCGGGGATCCATGATCTTCCCCACGGTCCCCACCGGGATCTTGACAACCTTCCTGACCTCCTGGGCAAATTGAACCAGACATCCCATCGGGTAGTAGAGCGGTTGGATGGTCGACATCAGCGCTTTGTTCGACATGATTCCACCCGCGGAAACCCTTATGAGGCTTACACCGCACTTCTCATATAGCTTTACCAATCGCTTGGTGTATTCGAGGTCAATACCCCCCTCGAAGAACTCATCAGCGCTGATCTTCCAGAGTATGGGGAAGTCCTCCCCCGCCTTCTTCTTGATCCCCTTGATGATCTCGGCGGCAAAAAGAGAGCGGTCCTTCCCCCACTTGTCGGTCCTCTTGTTGAAGGCGGGAGACAGGAACTGATGGATCAGGGACCCATGACAGGCATGGACGTCGACGGCATCGAACCCCGCCTCCCTGACCCGCCTTGCGCCGTTCACGTAGGCGTCGATGATTTCCTCGATGTCGGATTCCGTCATTTCCCGGGTGAACGACTTGGAAGCAGCCTCCGTGTCCTGGAAGGTCGGACCGCTCGTCGGGGAGATCGGGACCGAGCCGCTCCACTTAGGATCAGTAATGGCGCCGCCGTGAAAAATCTGGAGGGCGGACTTGGCGCCCGCCCTCCTGATGGTGTCGGAGAGCTCCTTCAGCCCCCCCAGGCAATTGTCTGAATGGACACCCAGCTGCCTGTTGAAGCCTCTTCCGTTCGCATGGACGAAAGTTATTTCTACGATGACGAGTGCCGCGCCACCCCTGGCTCTCTCTTCGTATTCCGCCAAGATCTTTCCGTTGACGAAACCGCTCTCGGTTGCCGAATTCGTGAAGGAGGGCTCGACGACGAACCTGTTCTTCAGTCGGATAGACCCTACCTGGATGTGATCATTAACCGATGTCATCGCCTGCTCTCCGTTCCGCCATATTGTTTACTGCGATCCCTTTTTAAGGTAGTCCGATATGGACAACTCTTCCGCCTTCGTTCCCCTGTTGGGGTAAGTGATGGCGGGGGTCACGGTTCCGTGCTCGGCTTGCATGTCTATCATTGAATTCCCGACGAACGTGAACGTATTGGACTCGGGGAAATATTTCCAGTCCTGCATCCAGATTTTCCATGGTTTCCCCTTTTTGTCATATCCCACCATGTACAGCGTGTCGAAGAACTCGGCGTCGATGTAGTGGACCCTCTTCGAATAATGGTGGACCGGGTCGGCCGGATAAGATTCCACGACGTAGGCGTCCCTCAGCTCGAAACTGACCTTGTCCGGATCCGGGAACCACCCCATGAACTTTGTCGGCATAGGAGAGTTCCTCACCGCCAGCACCTTGGTCTTCTTGATGTACTTCCACTTGCTCCTGAGGACCGATCCCTGGTATCCGTAGAAGTCGTCAATCGCGATGTCCGTTCCCAGGTAGGCGTCGTATTGCTGGGCCGCCGACAACCTCCTCAGCCGCCTGACGCTTGGGACATACGCCACGGTTTCATCGTCCAGCTTAGGATCGTTTGGATTAAAGTGGGTCTGCACGAACCCCGTCCCAGCCACGTCGAAGGGCTCGACGATCTTCAAACCCTGTACAAACCTGATGTCCTTCGGATTGGGCGTAATGTTCGGCATCGGAGGTACGCTGAACCTGTTCTTGTAATTCAGTTTGAAAGAGAGGCCCTTCACCGTCCGTTCCACTTTCCCGCTCTTGTTGACCCAGACGAACCAAAACGTGTGGTCGTCGTCATCGGGCTGCATGGGCTGGTATTCGTAATTCCAAGCGATCTTAATTCCGGCATTCGGATCCTTGGGATCGATCGAGGGAAAGGGGATTCCTGCGACATAGTTGAGGAGTCTCCTGTTTCCGTCCAACTTCACATCACCGCTGTACTTGTCGGTGTACTCCTTCATCTTCGGGCTGATCGAATACTTTCCCGGCTCCCCGACTTTCATCTTCATCCCGTACTTGGCAAATAGAGGGATGCACTCCTCAGGGAGGTAGTTCTTATAACTGCCGATGTTCTCCTTCGAGATGATCGTTCCGGGCTTCGGTTCCTCCGCCGAGACCGCAACCCCCAAAATCATCATGACTGCGAACGTCCACAAGATCAGGCGGCACTGTCTTTTCATGTCGTTCCTCCCCAACTTTAGGAATATATGCTCCTATTAGAAACTGTACCGGACTCGTGCGAAGAACTCGTCCCGATCGCTAAACCCCCCGAAACCGGCATAAGGACTATTCGGACGCCCCGAGATGCTGTTCGCCCCGACCTTGAAGCCCAGGTGATTGGAGTACTGGTAGTCCAGCGAGCCGCCGACAATCAATCCGTCTCCATAGATCTTGTAAGCGGCAAATACCTGAGGCGTGAGCCTTCCGTGCAAGTATTGAGTGTTCACGACCCCTGTCACGACGGGATCCTTGGATTTGATCGGCGCACCGTCATCGGCGATCCCATCTTCATGGTTCAGCACATGTGTCATGAATACCTGCGCACTTAGAAAGAACGTCTGATGCGGGTTAAGAAACTTGATCCACGTCGGCCGGTCCAGCCCGATGACGTACTTGACCTCGTCCTTCTGGGGCATGCCGTTGGGGTACTTGGCCAGCAGCGCCAGCCCCTGGGGCCGGCTCGAGTCGATCCCCATTGTCTTGTTGGGAACATAGGTTGCCTCTGTCCTCAGCACGATTCCGGTCGGCTCGTTGGCATAATCGAACGCCAGCCCGAAAGTGTTCTCACGCGGATAGACCAGATGGAACGTCTGGAAGTCCAGCACGGGAGACTGCTGGAACCCATTGAAGTGGCTTAAGGCCCACCAAATACCGGCGGTGGAGAACTCCACCCGCTCACCGAATTCGAAACTCGAATGGTTCCACCGGTCTGGGAGGTCCTGCGAAAGCGTGTCGAACCCCGGAGGTGCCAGCGCCCAAGGCATCGGGAAGATGCCGATGTTTGTGGGCTTGAAATCCCCCGGGTTGACGACGAACTCGACGTTGAGGTCGGTCAGCGGCCCCACGTTCCCTAAGGAGTAGATGAAATTGCCCATCCATTTGGGGATTCGCAGGTCCTGGAAATCTTCGAAGAAGAAGTGCCGGCTGAAGTCCATCGGGTTGATAATGTCGGTCAAGCGGAAGAAGTCGGCCTTCCCCCAGACGATCTGTTGCCGGCCCAGCTTGAACCACAAGTTCCCGGCCTTCCCCGAAAGGTTGATCTCCCGGAAAAGATCGGATTCGCGTTCGATACCCTCCTTGTCGTGGCTGGGTGGAGCCTCGGCCTTGCCCAGGCGGCTGTACGCCCCGTCAGCCCATGCCCTGGATGTCCCGGTAAGCATCACGTTGTCGAAGAACCACCTATTCCCCAGGTTCACCCTGTACTCCAACTGGAAGGTGTTTCGATTCTGGATCCAGTCGGGCTGTTCATCGAAATTTTTGGTCCTGAAAAGGTTGTTCGTCTCCACGTACCCTTTAAAGCTGACATTGCCGTCGTTGGACTCGACGAGCGCCTGGGACGGCGGCACGGCGGCAAGCCAAAATAACGCTTGCACGGCCAGAACCAGAGCAATGACACTTCCTCTTTTCCTCCTCATTGCTTTCCCCCCTTTCATTGCGTGGCTTTCCTTTTTTTCTTAGCCTCTTGTCTCCAACAGAGCCGTTTCAGACAGGCCTACGGCTTTTCCCGGTTCCTCCTTTTGAATGACCGGGAGAACTCTCAATAGCGATGGTATTAAGAGCAAAGCTCCCAGAGCGTTTACAAACAGCGTCACGGCCAACAGTATTCCCATCTCCGCGATGAAGCGGACGTGCGAAAAGTACCAGATCAGTAGGCTGATCGTCATCGTCGAGGAAGTGAACAGCACGGCACGGCCCGACGTGTGCACCGCCTCTCTGATCGCCTTCCGCTTGTCCTTGCAGCGGTCAAACTCGCTTAGAACCCTATCCATGATGTAGAGCGTGTAATCGATCCCGACGCCTGCCCCGATGGTCACCACCGGGAGTGTGTTCACGTTCACACCGATCCCGATTATCCTCATGATGGAGAACGTGACGAAATTGCCCAGCAGGATAGGTAGTATCGCGATGGCGGATAACTTGAAGTCGCGGTAGGTTAAAAAGACTGCCACGTATATGAAGATCACTGAGATGAAGAAGAGAAGATTGTTCTTGGCTTCGACGAATTCGTTTATCGCGGCGAAGACGCCGATGTCCCCTCCCATGACCTCTATTTTCAGGTTCCGGTATTCTTTCTTCACCTTCTCCAGGAAACCGATGGCCTTCGTTATCGTGCTTCCCTTGGAGTCCTTGAAATAGATCGTGAGGCTCCCGTTCACGACGTCATCGTCGATATACTCCTTCAGGGCGCCGGGAACGCCGGCCCCGATCATGTACTGGAATATGTAGGAGCCCACATCCTCCTTCGAGTTCGGTATGACCGCCCATTTCGGGTCGTTCAGGTGCCAGATCTTGTTGATATACTTGACCACGTCATTGATGGATTTTCTCCCGCCGGCCTCTTCCAGCCCCATGACATACCTCCGGGAGAAGTCGTCCATCTCCCGCAGGAAGACAGGATCCTTGAGCGTGTTGTCGTTCGGGTTGCTCACGAGGAGGACCAGCTTGTTGTCGCCGAAATATTTCTTGTTGATGGCGCTCGCCGAGACGTTGTAGTCCGACTTGGGCCACAACAGCGTCGATCCCGGCTTCGTGTCGCCAATCTCCACGTTCCATGAAAGGATTACGGACCCAACGAGAACTAGTGCCCAAACGGCAATGTTAACCTTGTCGAAAACTTTCCCGCCGTGCCCATGAGGAATCTTCTGGAGCAATTGCAGGTAGAGAGTCTTTCTTTCCTTGAACCTCACGTCGAGTATCGAGAACAATGCCGGCGTTAAGATCAGGACGTTGATCAGGAGCATGAAGGCCCAGGTCCCACAATAGAAGCCGACTTTGGTCAGGAAAGGGACCCCGGTCAAGCAGAGGAAGTATATGCCCGCTGCATCCGTGACGATGGCAGCGGTCGCCGGCACCGCGATACTCTTGAACGTTTTTTTCGCTGCCCCGATTTTGTCCTGCTTCGTCTCGATGCACTCGAAATATCTGAGGGCGATCTGAGTAGAATGGCTCAATGCGCGTGATCCTAGGATCAACGGGATTATGAGAACAAGAGGGTCGAGGTTGTACCCGAACAGCCCGACGACTCCCAATCCCCACACAGTCGCGAAGGCCAGCACGGCGAAGGGGATGATCGTCAGCAGAATCGATCGGAACTTGAAGTACGTAAGAACGAAGATGATTCCGAAGGAAGCGAAGAAAAACATGAACATTTCTTGCTTGTATTGGTAGATCCATCCCATCAGAGTCGGATACCCCGTAACATAGACGGCGGTATCCTTGTCGGAAACGGATTTCGAGATCCGGTGCAATTCGTTGAAGACAAGGGTGTAGTCCAGCTTCTCCTCGTAGAAGCTCGCGCCTATCAGGGAGGCCTTGTCGTCGAAGGAAATGATCGGGCCATACACGTTCTGGAGCTTATGAACGGTTTCTTTAAAGGAGTTCATCTGGTTTTCGTCTTCGGGAATCAGCTCGTATACAGCCTTGATGGAGAGAACCCCGTCGGGCGAAACGCCCACGTTCCTGAGCAGGGGGCTGTACAATGATATGAGGGAATAGTGGTTTACCCCGTTTATCTTGTTCAATTCTTCGGTGACGTACTTGACCTTTCTAAGGTACTTGTTGTTGTAAATATCTCCGTTCTTGTTCTCGATGCATATCGTGATGTAATTGGCGCTGCCGAAAATATTCTTGAACTTGTTGTATGTTTCTATGTACTTGTGGTTTTTTGGAAAGAGGTCCGAGAATATCGTCACCACCTCGATCCGGGGAATGAAACTTCCAAGAAGGATGGTGACAACAACTACGGCTCCGAGAAGCAGGTTTATCCTGTTGTAGATGGTGCTTATTTTTTCAAGCGCCCTGTCAATCATATTCTTACCCATCTCCCTCCGCCGTCGTTCGTCGTCATGATGGTCCCGTAGCCGCCCACGGCCAATCCTCTGGACAAGTCCCCTTCAAGGAATCTCACCGACCTGATGTAGATGTTCAGGTCCACATCCTTCGCGGCTTCCTTCCAACCGATAAAATCGGCGGAGTAGAATATCTTTCCGAACTCCCCGCAGACGACGTAGCCGTCTCTCGATTTGGCGATCGAGAAAAGGGGAATCTTCACTTCCTTGACGGACTCTATCGACTCGCTTCTCAAATTAAAGACATAGGCGTTGCCGGAGGTTCCTACGATTCCCAACTTCTCCCGGCCCAAGTCATATATGCCGGTAACGATTTCCGGGTTCATCCAGTCGTCGCCCTTGAACATCTCCTTGTTGACGGTGAATTTATTCCATTTGTCGTTCTTGAGGATGTACAGGGACCCGAATTCCCCGCATGCCATAAGATGGCTGCCGATCTGGTCGATATTGGAGAGATTCACGTCCTCCGGGATGAAAAGATTCGACCAAGTCTTTCCACCGTCAGTCGACATGATTACCGTTCCCTTTTCTCCGGCGATGAGGACGGTTTCTCGAGACAAGGTCCTTACGATCGATAAATTCAATTTTCCTAGATTGATTCCCGTATCGACCCTAGCCCAGTTGCCGCCGCTGTCCGAAGTCCTGAGCACTAGCCCGTTGGTTCCCACAACCCAGCCATGGTCCGGGTCGGAAAAAGAAACGGAGAGCAGGTCTTCGTGGGTATCGATCTTGATTTCCTTCAGTTTGTTCTGCTTGTCCACCTTGATGAGCACGCCGTCACTGCCGGCGACCCAGAAGATGTCTCCGGAAGAGGTGACATCGAAGAAATTGTCGATGGAGGATGGAGCGTAGGCCCTCAGGGATGATGCCGTCGGCGTTGAATTGTTGTCCGAGGCCCCGACCCGAAGCAGAGAGAAGCAAGCCAAGAGGAGAAGAGATAGCGAAAATAAAATAAAACGTTTTTTCATATAGCCTCCCTCAAGACGCACACTCAATACCAATGACAACAACATGGTGGTTATTGATGATTTGATGTGACTGAACTGACGACAACTTTTTCCTGGTCCACCCTTTTCCGACGGTCGTTGGTATTGCCGATCTTCGTCCCGACCAATGCCTGGAAATTTCCGCGATGCCGAACAAGGAAAGCAACATCAATGCCACGAAGATCGAAGAAAAAACACGCTATATATCAATTGCTTACGGTTATATCGCCATCCAGGAAATATCCCTGGTTCCGGGAGTTGCCTATGGACGTCTTCATGGCGACTTGCACATGGACGAAAGGTCGATTCGCGAACCGGAATCAACTTGGACTGGAGGGAAAATTCATTCTACCTTGGAAATAATCGTTTATACAACGTATTACGCATTTATAAAACAATTTCCTGGAAAATTCGTTCCCCCGTTGGGCCAGGGGCATTCCCCTGTTTGAATCGCTGAACTTTCATGAAATTTCAGAACGTCGAATCAAAAATCGTTATGATCGATTTGATTCATATCGATGCAAGACAAGGCAGGAACGAATTAAGTCGATGCGCGATGAATTATCCTTTCTCGGGAGTTCCACTGGCAGGGGGCCGCCCGGAGAAGGAGACCGGTTACACCATCCGGCCAAGTCCGTGCCGATAGTCCCTTTCTCGCGGCCGGCCGAAACTATGAGGACAGACCATTAAATCTAAATCATTGCCTGGAATTTTGAAGGAAGGAGGAAAAACAATGGGTGAGGCAGGGCATCTTGTCGCTCGGAGCCTCCAGTGGTGGCTTGGCGCTACAAGCTCTCCCCGGCATAGGATTTAAGCTTACGCCATACCGTTGGCTGGCTTATTCCCAGTTCCTTGGCTACTTTGTATGTCGATCTGTACTTGGAGTATAGGCGTACCATATCCTCCATCTCGTTTTGTTTCAATTTTTTCTTGAGATCCTTGAACCCGTTCCCGGACGGAATCGTACCTAGTCTGGAAGGTCGATCATCAAGGGAATAATCTCTCTCGTCGACTTTTTCCTGATGCGCATGAGGAATATCACGCTCGGAGCGGTCCGACGGCTGGCTTATGAATTTTTTCAGAACAGCTTCGGTGATGATGAAAGATTCGTCCTGCAGATACGCTTTTTCAAAGAGGTTTTTAAACTCCCTTATGTTCCCCTTGAATTCATACTTCAGTAGGAAGTCCATCGCGTCTCTTTCAAGTTGCTTGTTGAATCCATATTTCTTAAACAGGTTGTTCTGGACGGTGTTTGCAAGGATCGGGATGTCTTCCTTCCGTTCCCTCAGGGGGGGCACGATGAAGTTGAGCTCATTGAGCCGGTAGAACAGGTCGGGCCTGAACTTCCCTTCCTTCGACATCCTCTGTAGCGAGACGTTCGACCCGGCGATCAACTTG
>ORJL011759635.1_pt1 | contig 20234 bp, 22 predicted proteins | sample 1779941 | NCBI WGS metagenome assembly ORJL01 (sample SAMEA104232317, study PRJEB22302) | groundwater metagenome | biome: forest; feature: aquifer; material: groundwater | place: USA | collected 2011-08-07 | depth 5.8 m | reverse complement strand
TTTTTCTTTTTCCTCATCTTGGTATAACGGCTTGACGGTTTTAAAATAAATACGAGGTTTTTGGTCGGTTTCCAACTGGACGGAAGTCTCGATCCGTTTTAACCATTCGGGCTGAGAAGATTGGGATTCCGAAGATTCTTCAGCGAAGGAATAAATGGAGAAAAGAAATAAAGAAAAGATTAAAAAGAATGCTGCTAAATTTTTATTGTTAATTCTTTCCATACGTTCATTTTATCCAATGTGAAGAGCTAAGCAAGCTTTTTTTAAAAAAATTTTAAGTCCCTGTTTTTTTCAATTTGGTCAGAAATCGACTTTAAAAATAAAGTACATTCAGTTTGTCGGCACAATTTTCTAGACAGTATTTTAAATACAGGATATAGTACTTATGCGCATTAAAACGTACATAAAGAAGGAAAGCAGAATGACAACCTTTACTGCTGCCGAAGCAAGAAGTCACTGGTTTGAGCTGATCAAGAACCGTCGCACGGAAGAACCATTCCCTTGGGAAGAAAAAGTAGGCATCCGCGCCTGCCAAAAGGCGCGTGAACGAGGTGTGATTTTAAGACCGCTGGGGAACGTGATTGTCCTCCTACCGCCCTTGTCGATCTCGATAGCAGAACTCAAAAAACTTTTGGATGTCACGTATTGGGCGATTGGCGAAGTGACCAGGGTCTAGGGTTTGGGTGACTTTTAGTTGCAGAAACCTTTTAGTTAAAGTATACTTTTTAATGAAAGGAAGCATGTAATGCCTGAAATATCCCGATTTTTCGGAATTATCATTGCACTGTACTACAGCGACCATAATCCTCCCCATTTTCATGCACGCTATGGTGAAGAGAGTGTGGTTGTTGAGATTAATACGTTCAGGATTTTAGAGGGGCAGATATCTTCAAGAGCGCTTGGTTTAATTATGGAATGGGCGGCACAGCATAAACAGGAGCTTTTGGAGGATTGGGAATTAGCAAGACAAGGGCAGCCGCCTAAAAAGATTGCTCCCTTAAAATAAGGAGGGACGACGATGTATTATGATATTCAATCAGCGGAATATTGTGGAGGGTATAAAATAAAATTAACTTTTGCCGATGGGAAAAACGGTATGGTGGATTTCAAAAAATATATTCGTGAAGGTACGGTTTTTGAGAAATTCAGAAATATTAATTTTTTCAAGGAATTTTATATTAACAAAGATCTGTATGTTTTATGTTGGCCGGGAGAAATTGATATTGCCCCCGAAACCCTCTATGCCGAAGCGACAAACACACCCTTACCACAGTGGGTACATATCTAGTTTAACCCCGAAATTTCTGACAGGGATCTCCGCTTTTACTGTTACCCAAGCAAGACACCATTTGTTTGAGCTTGTTAAGAAATGCATCAGGGGCCAGGTGTTTCCAATAAGCTCGAAAGATGGAGGCGCTGTTCTTCTCTCAAAGAAGAATTACGATAGCCTGTTGGAGACACTTGAATTACTTTCTCAGCGTGGGTTATTGAAAAGTATTCAAAAATTCTGTATCTTGAACGTATCAGAACGTATTATGAGGAGTAACAATGTTTAATTTTAATCTAAATGAGCCAAATAAGACATATAAAGAATATAAAAAGTTTTTACAGGAACATCCAATTATCTTCTCTATTTTAATTCTTATTATTCTAGGTCTCTTAATGTTAACTCTTTTTAACCAAAATAAACTTCGCAATGAGATAATTGAAAAAGATACAAAGATTCAACTCCTTGAAACTCAACTTATTCCGTTTAAGACGATAGCCTTGGAGCGTTTTACGGGATCAGAGATGGAAGCTTTAAGAAAATTAGCAGAAGAAATTGAAGACACAGAAAAACGTCTAAAAAATTTTCAGAATTATTCGTATTCTGCAAGCTTAAATTATTTAGGCAATTCTGTGGAAAGTCCTAATATAATTATTTCATCGCCAGTCTCAAGAAAACTTGAAGGCTGTTACACAAAAAGCGAAAAAAATACTGCGTTTGAATGCACTGATGAATGCCTGGGACGTTATGAATCATTAATTCAATCTGACCCCTTTTTTCCATTTTCTTATTATTATATAACTATTTGTTTATTTAATAACAAGAATTCGGATTGGGTGATATATGCTCGAAAGTCCCTTGAGATTCTTGATGAAACAACGAACATTGAAGGGCATAATTCTTATCATGATGAAATTAAAAATAAGTTGCTTGAGATGATGGACAGCACAAAATAAGCCAAAATTCTGCACGCACTGCGTGCAGAATTGGGAAAAAAGAGATTCTAGGCGCACTGCGTATAGAATTGTTATTATCAATTTAGTAAGGCATAAAATTATGACTCAAACTAACAAGAAAGTCTTTGTCGCGATGAGCGGCAGAAAATAAGAGAGATCCATGAGAAAAAAGGAGATGTAGGATGATTGGGTTGGATGGGCTTTTTGTGGTATACTTTTGGTGTGAGAAATAATCGTTGACAATCAGACTCCGCGTGTCAATAATATAGCTATCCTCCCAGTAAGGCGCAAGTCTTACTGGCCCCGAACTCGTTAGTGGGTTCGGGTTTTTTTATGTAAAGGACTTTTTATGGTGAGAACCGCTTTTTTCATTGATGGCTTTAATTTGTTTCATTCTCTTGATTCGCAAGCTGCATACCATAAATATAAATGGCTTAACCTTGCTAAATTAAGCCAGGGTTTTATCGGCAGTCAAGATACCATCTCAGATATATATTATTTCACCACCTATACCACTTGGGATTCCCAAAAACTTGCTAAACACCAAAATTACGTTAAAGCGCTTCAGTTAACGGGAGTGAAGGTTGTCTTTGGCGAATTTCGAAACGTTGATCGAGTCTGCCGGCTTTGCGGAAAAAGTTACCGAACTTTTGAAGAGAAACGCACAGACGTTAATATCGCAATCCATCTTTTTCAAACGGCTGTAGCTGATATTTGGGACAAGGCTGTTATCATATCAGGGGACAGTGATTTAATTCTCGCTGTCGAGGCCGTTAAAAAGACATTTCTTCATAAACAGGTTGGCATTATTATCCCTATTGGGCGCAGGGCCGAAGAGTTAAAACAAGTTGCGGATTTTCATATTAAATTAAAAGAACGGCATCTAAAGACCTGCCAATTCGATGACATTCTTAAGATTGATTCTCATCAAGTGTTAAAGCGTCCTAATACGTGGCGATAGGAATTAAAAAATAAAATGACTATACAAACTAGATCCAAAAAAGTCTTTGTCGCGATGAGCGGGGGGGTGGATTCTTCCGTCGTGGCCGGGCTGATGAAGGAACAGGGCTACGATGTCGTGGGGGTCACGATGTGCTTTAGCATCACGCACCCGAACAGCAAGAAACCCTCATGCTGCGGCGTTGATGGCATTCAAGATGCCAAGCGCGCGGCGCAGATATTGGATATCCCGCATTACGTCTTGGATTTTGCCTCGGATATCCGTCAGTTTATTATCGATGACTTCGTGAACGAATATTTAAACGGCCGCACACCCAATCCCTGCGTGCGCTGCAATCAGCATCTCAAATTCGGATCACTGTATCAAAAAGTTAAAAGTTTAGGCGCTGATTATGTCGCTACGGGCCACTACGCGAAGATCGAATATAACGAGGCGGCGCGGCAGTATGAAATGAAGAAGGCCAAAGACTCGCGCAAGGATCAATCCTATTTTCTCTACAGTATTAAGAAAGATACGCTGCCTTCCGTGCTATTTCCTTTAGGGGATCTTACCAAAGATGAAGTGCGCGCACTTGCTCGCAAGTTTGCCTTAAATACGGCGGAAAAAGCGGAGAGCCAGGATATTTGTTTTGTACCCGACGGCGGTTATCAGAAATTTTTAGAAGATCGTTTAGGCAAAGAGGCGTTTTTACCCGGACCATTTATTAATGAAAAAGGAGAAACCATCGGCGAGCATAAGGGAATCGCGCATTACACGATCGGCCAGAGGGATAAACTGGGTTTGGCCTTAGGATATCCTGTTTACGTTTTCAAAATTGATAAGGCCAAGAACAGCGTGCATGTCGGGCCTCTGCATCAATTATATTCGCAGGGACTTTTGGCCGATCAATTTAATCCTTTGAGCATGGATTTTCCTAAAGAAACCATTGAAGTTGCCTGCCGGATTCGTTACAATGCCCCAGAGGTCAAAGGATTTCTGACTTACTTGGGCAATAACAATATCCGGGTGGAATTTGCCGAGCCGCAAAAATCGGTGACACCGGGGCAGTCGGTTGTTTTTTATAAAGAGGATGTTGTCCTGGCCGGCGCGATCATCGCTGAGCCGATTCCTTGTGACGCCAAAGCTCTCGAAGTAATTACGAAAGGATAGCCATGAGTCTTACGCTAGACAAAACGTATTTAAAGGGATTTATCGACGATAAAAATTACGAAGAAATTTCACCTTCCCTAAAACAAGCGCATCAAGATTTGCAGAACAAAAAGGGGCGTGGCGCGGAGTTTACCGGCTGGCTTGATCTTCCCTCCAAAATTGAGAATTCTTTTCTTAAAGAATTAAACGGACTTGGCCAAGAGGTCAGAAAAAATTCGCAGGCTGTTGTTAGTATCGGCATCGGCGGTTCCTATTTAGGTATCCGCGCGACCTTAGAATTTTTAAGAAATCCCAAACACCTTCCTTTGTATTACGCGGGCCACAACATGAGCGTGGATTACACGCGCGCGCTTTTAGAGACTCTTAAAAATAAAAAAATAACGGTCGTTGTTATTTCAAAATCAGGCACGACAACGGAACCGGCCTTGGCCTTTCGTATTTTAAAACAGTTTTTAGGCAAGAAATACAGCGCGAAAGAATTAAAGAAAAGAATTATCTGTGTCACGGATGCTAAAAACGGCGCGTTACGTCAAATCGCCGAAAGGGAAGGATATCGAAGCTACGTGATCCCAGATGACGTGGGGGGGAGATTTTCTATTTTAACGCCGGTGGGATTAGTTCCTCTGGCCCTTGCCGGAGTGGATATTAAAAAACTGGTCGAAGGCGCCCGGGCCGGTCAGAGCGAATACGGTCAGGAAGATTTCAACGCCAATCTTGCCTATCAATACGCGGCGGCGCGTTATCTTCTTTACAAAAAGGGTAAACAAATAGAGGTGCTTTCTTCCTTTTACGACAATTTTTATTACGTGATGGAATGGTGGAAACAGCTTTTCGGGGAAAGTGAAGGGAAAGAGGGAAAGGGAATATTCCCCGCGTCCCTTACCTTGTCAACGGACTTGCATTCGATGGGGCAGTGGATGCAGGAGGCGGGAAGAAATGTTTTGGAAACATTTTTAACGGTGGAGAAACCAAGGCACTCGATTAAAATCCCTCGGGAAAAGGAAGATTTGGATAAATTTAATTTTGTGGCCGGAAAAGATTTAGACTTTGTTAACAAACAGGCGTTTGCGGCAACAGCCGCGGCTCATTTCGAGGGTGGCGTGCCGAATATGACGATTTCCTTGCCACAGGCCAATGAATTTTATCTAGGCCAGTTGTATTATTTCTTTGAAAAAGCGGTGGCGGTTTCCGGTTATCTGTTAGGCGTGAATCCTTTTGATCAGCCCGGTGTCGAGGCTTACAAAAAGAAAATGTTTGAATTACTGGGAAAATAGGGTATGTTAAAAGGGAATATCCATGGGAAAGAAATTTAGAAATATTGTCATTGGGATTGTTTTGATCGTCCTGGCGGTGATTTGCGGGCTTGCCTCATTTTATCTCTTGGAAGTTAAGCCCGAACTTCAAAGACGAGAAGAAACTCAATTAACGCAGCCCGAGGTTCCCCAGCCAATCTCACCTTCAGAACGGACTGAATCCATCAGTCTGCAGACGGTCTTGAAAGAATCCCAGGCCATTTATCCGCCGCAAGAAAAGAATAAAAGTGAAGGCCTCTTGTGGGTGGATAAAAAAAGTGATAAATTAATCGTTACTTTAGGCGCCATCAATGGGTTATCTGAGGGCAGTGTTTTATCCATTTATGACGGCCCTCAAAGAATAGGCGAAGCCAAAGTGAAAACAGTCTTAGATACCATTTCTTACGTCGAGCCGCAAGAACAATTAAAGACGCTTCTTCAAGGTGACTATTATCAGGTCAAGATTGAGTAATATGAGCAGAAAAAAGATTTTTGTTTTTTTGGCGATGTTGGTGCTGGCATTTTTTTCTTTAAAGAATACTCAGGCTGATTCCTTAACGAAGGCGAGCAACCTCTATCCCATTCATGAATTAAATAAACAAAAGGTTAGTTTTGGGACATACGAAGTCAAGGCCTATGTTCTCAAAAGGCAGGACAATGCCCTTATCATTTCGGATGAAAATATTCCCCAAGAAATTAATGATTTAAGCGATAGTGAATTAACCGTGTTTGTGCCCAACGTCAAGGAATTTGAAATTGGCCAGTACTATAAATTTCTCATCCAAGTGTTAGACGTTAAGTCAACCAAGCAGAAGCTTAACAATATGAAGGCTGTTCATTGGGAAAAAATTATCGATAAAGTTGATGTGGTCTTGGATAACCAGTCATAGGAGGCTGTATGGGAAGAATAGGATTGCCAGAAATTATTTTGATTATTTTAGTTTTTATTATTTTATTCGGGGCCAAAAAGCTCCCCGAGATCGGCAATGCTTTAGGTAAGGCCATTAAAGAATTTAAAAAAGCCGGCAAAGAAATTGAACATGATATCAAAGAGGGTGTGGAAGATAAAAATAAACCCGCTTGATCTTCCCCTCGTCTTATAACCTTAAGGTTAGATAGCCGTGAACCGTCCGCAAAAGCCTTCAAAAAATACCGCTCGTTCTTTTTTTGACCATTTGGATGAACTCAGAGTACGATTAATGAAATCGATTGCGGCTTTTGTGATCGCCGCTTTTGCTTTTTATCCTTTTTCCCGCGATGTTCTTCGTCTTCTCGTAAAGCCGGTTGGCCAGCTGATGTTTACCTCCCCTTCCGATGCCTTCATGGCGCATATCACGTTAAGTTTATGGGGAGGATTATTTTTAGCTTTCCCCGTGATCCTTTATCAAGTCTGGCAATTTGTCTCGTCGGGATTGGTAGAAAAGGAACACCGGTATATTCTTATCTTTGGCCCCTTTTCGCTGATCCTTTTTCTCATCGGCGGTCTGTTCGCCTATTTCGTGGTTATCCCGATTTCTTTAAAATTTTTGTTAAGTTTTTCTTCAGATTCCATTGTGCCCATGATTGAAATTAAAAATTATATTTCCTTTGTGGGAAGTTTTATTTTATGCTTTGGGGTTATATTTGAACTCCCCCTAATTATAATGTTTTTAACGAAAATAGGCATCGCCACACCGGAATTTTTAGTTCAAAAACGAAGACATGCCATCATTTTAATGCTCATTGTCAGCGCCATTTTAACCCCGCCGGATGTCATTTCCCAGCTTCTGATGGCTGTGCCACTGATTGTTTTATACGAAATCAGCATTATAACTTCCCGATTCATAGACAGGCATAATCGATAAATCAGTGAAACCATGATAAGACTTAGAAAAGTCAGGGCCTTAATTTTTATTTTGCCAATTTTGTTTATCCTTGCGTGGCTTCTTTGGCCAAAACAATCAAGCCTATCTTCTCTTGCGACTATTGCCCGTACAAAATATTCTTCCGCGGCTTTAGAAAATAGCGATGTTCATTTTAATTTATATTGTGGCCGTATTTATCTGGGACAGCTTTTATTAAATATTAAAGAAGGAGTATTCCAGGGGGAAGAAGTATACGAGACCACCCTCGACTTAAAACCACCTGAATTCTTAAGAAAAGTATCCGGCGATCGCACAGGCTTAAATGTTTTTTCTATTCTAAGTCAGAAGACGCTATTGCCTTATTATTTCGAACAAAACGATTCCTATCGGAAAAAAAAGGGAAAGAAGGGACGGATTGTTGAGTATCAGCATGGCCAATTGACGATGCTGCGAAAAGGCAGAGTGGAAGACATTGAAGATGACACGCGGGATTACGCGAGTCTTATCTTGTGGCTCATGAAGCAGAACTATGATCAAGAAATGTTCTTTAAATCTACTTTGAATATCAATAGAACCATTTATTTGGTTTTAGCTAAGGTTAAAGCCAACAGCGCTGATCAAGACGATCCTGATCAGCCATCCGTAGTTCAATTAAGGATTAAGTTTATTGAGCTTACAAAAGATGATCAGCAGAAAAGCTCGTTATCTGTCGACCTCTATTTACTAAAAGTTAATGATTACTACCTTCCTTTATTTCTGCAATTCAGGGAAGGAGTATTAACTTTTACCGTGCATTTAAACTAGTTTAAAATATGAAAACCCATTTTCTTTACATCGGTAGTTTCCTTTCGCTTACTGTTTGTTTATTCTTAAGCTGTTATTACCGCATTAGCCATACCTATTTGGAGGACGACCTGCTATGGACCCTGCCTTTTATTTCTCAGCTTCTAGAAAATCGATCTCTCTGGGATATTCTTAAGGCTTTTCATGGGGATGAATTGTCCCTGTTTAATGGATTCCACTATCTGAGCATGTTGTCTTTGTTTGGCTTTAAATTAAGGTTTTATGTGGTTGTGATGTTTGTTCTTCATTCGCTTAACGCCGCCCTGCTATTTATTCTCCTGAAAAACAGATTGAGACTTTTGTTAGTAACTTCCGCTTTAGCTTCGTTTATTTATTTGACATTTTATGGTCATTTTCATGCCTATCTTTGGCCGATAGCCATGAATCATTTATTTATCGTTTTTTCTTTTCTATTACTGTTAAATCTGTATTTGAAAACAGATGAATTATTTGACGCCGGAACAGACTATAAAAAGTTTTACGGCCTAACCTTTACGGCCGCCTTTCTCGCTTCCTTGACTCGTCTATCCGTTCTGATTGTTCCTTTAATGCTTTTGACTCATATCCTATTTAGCCATGAAAATAGCAAGAGCGCATTACGGAAATACCGGTTATGGATGCCTGTATTATTTATTTTACCTCTGTATCAATTATTCCTCCTTGTCAACGGAGGAACCGCTGATGTCCTCGATAAGCTGTTAGACCCTTTTGAGGGGCTCTTTCATGGTAAATCCATTATAGGAACGACTTTTATTCTTTTTGGAACATACGCTTTTGTTTTATATCTTTTTCAATTTTGCTTGGTTATCCTGGCTAAACGCCAAACCGACAACTTATTTGCCCCCTTGATTAAAAAATTATCGTATATTGCCATTGTTGTGCCGCATTATTTTTTATTATGTTTATTTTTGTGGCTGGCAGCTATCCCTTCCGCTCTTGGGGCTGATTCCGTATCCCGCTGGCAGCCCATGAATTATCCGTCCAATGGATATGTCTTTATTGTTTTATTAGGAATCTGCATTATTCTGATGGGCTCTTTTGTCCGTTTTATCATTAAGGGAAATAAAAGCTTAATAATCCTGCTTGTCTGGTATCTAAGCTGCCTGCCTTTCTTAGGATTGGATATGGCGGCATTGCCTTCCAGGTATTTAATTTATATTTCTCCCATTTTTTGTGTTGTTGTCCCGTTATTCTTTATCGAAATACTTCCCGCTCATTGTCCCTTTTTAAACAGACAGGGGTATAGGAAGTTAGTATGTCTTTTTATTTTTTTATTGATGTTTGTGAATATTGTTGCGATCCACTTGCGATCCGTGCGCACTCTCTTAGCCGATTACCGTTGGAGTTATGATTACATTAAGATTTCACACTTGATTACCAATGACCTTCGCCAGAAGGCCAAGCCTTTCCAAGAGCAGTCTGTTTGTGTTAATGGGCTGCAGCAAATTCCTTCGGCCGCAAGCTGGCAGCAAGGATTTCTTAAAAACTTTGACTTTGACCGTTATGATTCTTTCCGGCAAACATTTTTAAGCATCTATGACAGCGGGAACGTACAGTTTAAAATAAACGAAGAATGCATGCTGCCTGATCAGGCGTATTACGTCAATGACCGTACCGTTTTGGGTAAAGATGAGAAATCCGTTGAGCCATTTTATTTATTTTTTGATCAAGGATTAAAAGCCTTTCGCGACGGCCGTTATGCGACGGCGGAAAGTTTTTTGGAGAAAGCTATTTTAGAGAAACCATTTTTAATTAATTTTATAAATGTCCCCGAAGCCATTGACGGAATCACCACAAGCGATGGGGATTGCAAGGATCCAAAAATAAATTATATAGATACCATGATTTACCATGAAACGCAGGATTACGGTAAAGCCTTATTGCTTGCTTCTTATTTAAATTACAGAAAACAGAAGAAAGAAGAGGTGGAGGAGCTGTTTGAAGAATTATCTTTATGGATGGCCCCCAGGGATATTTTGTTAACTCTTGATGAATTTATGTTGGATGAAAATTTTAAAAACTTAATAAAATTTTATCCTTGGGGAAAACACGTCCCGCCTGTTGTCCCCAAAGTGGAAACTTATAAGAATTGTGATATTCTTTATTGTGGCGGGAATTATTTTGTCTTTCCTGATAAAAAAGCCGGCGATTTGGATATCGTGGAATTGAAAGAGAATTTTGATCAAGGAATCACGGCTGCGAGTAAATACGAAATTCGCCGCAGCATAGACCAGTCTTCGGATTTGGATAATACCGGTGGAGAAAGCCCCGATTCTTGGGAGAAAGAAGGCGTTGTCTATAAGGGATTTAAGATTATCAAATCCGGTGATGTGTATTCGGGATTCTTAGAGAAGGCGGATGGCCAGCCGCATCGCTCGTCTTTTCAATCCAGATCTTTTTTTGAAATAAAAATTATTGTTGATGAGTATTATAAGTTGTAATTTTCTTATATTCTTTTTGTAAATATTTTAACTTGCATGTATTTTAAAATTGGTTATAATTTGTCTCGAAAGAAATAACGACTACATTGAAGGAGGCAAGCGATGAAGATTTCAGATTTAAAGGATTTACTTAAAGACAAACGAGTGGCGGAAGAAATCAACAAGCATCTTTGGATCGAAAGCCAGAAAGCCGGCTACAGCATAGGCCTGGAACGGGCCACCGATGAATGGCTTCGATTTTACGCCGAAGGCTGGATGAAATATCATCTGCCGGAAAAATACGGCAAGCTTAAGAATAAAAAGAGATAGATAAACCAGCAGATAACAGTTTAAAACTTTACCCCTGCCGTTTTATCCGCCCAGGGCGGACGAAGCATCAGGGGTTTATTATATGAAGCCTTCTCTCTATATCCATATCCCTTTCTGCCATCGTAAATGTTTTTATTGTTCCTTTGTGGTGAGCATTGGTCAGGAAAAACGCGTCGATTCGTACTTGGACTGTCTGGCCAGGGAAGCTGAAAGCTACCAAGGAACGGAAATTTCCACGATTTACTTAGGCGGCGGTACACCGACATATCTCAACTGTGACCAGCTTAAAAGGCTTGCCCAAATTATTGAAGAAAATTTTAAATATAGAAAAGGTACAGAGTGGACCATTGAAGCCAATCCAGAAGGAGTTGATTTAGCCAAGCTTAATTTATTAAAAAGTTTAGGAATCAATCGAATCAGCCTTGGGATTCAATCGCTCAATAGTCAATATCTGAAATATTTAGGACGCAATCACACAAGCGCCCTGGCCGTAAAAACGTTTAAGGCTATTCGGGAAGAGGGTTTTGATAATGTCAGCATCGATTTCATGTATTCTTTCCCAAAACAAACAATGGCGGAACTTCAAGAAGACTTAAAAAATGTCACCCAATTAAACAGTGAGCACATCTCCGTCTATATGTTGACCATCGAGGAGCCAAGCCGCTTTTACGCGCAAAAGATGCCATTAAAGGATGACCAAATTCAAGCTCAAGAATACACGCGCGTGATAGAGATTCTGGCAGACGCGGGATTTAAGCAATATGAGATCAGTAATTTCGCTAAACCAGGCAAAGAATCAAAACATAATTTAAACTATTGGCAGGGGGGAAATTATATCGGCCTGGGCGTGGGAGCGCATTCGCATAGGGATGGGAAAAGATTCTCCAACGTCTCAGAATTTATGCCGTACATGGAAATGATTCAGTTAAAAAAAGATACCCACGAGAATATCGAGGAATTATCCGCGCATCAGAGATTTATCGAGAAGTTGCTTTTTGGTTTGAGAATGAATGAAGGCGTTAAGGTCAAGACCCTAGAAAAAGAATTTGACTGTCCTCTCGATCAAGAGCGGGAAGTTAAACTCAAAGAGTTTACTCATCAAGAGTTCCTTCGCTGGGATAATGAAAAACTGAAAGTAACAGATAAAGGGCGGCTGGTGTTGGATGAATTATGCAGCCGATTGATTTAACAAAAATTATTCTGGATTTTTAATCTGGATGGGCAGATTGTACTGCCCGGCAATGCGGTTACTTTGATTGAATAAAGAGAGAATCACATCGGTTATATGTTTTTTGTAAATGGGATTCATCCGCAGGTTTTTAAATATTTTCAGTGTTTTAGTTAAGCGCGTTTGAATCTGCTCCAGGCTGTAATTAAGGCTCCCTGCTTTTATAAAGATTTTACGTACCGCTAAAAGATCGGCGTAGGTTTTCCGAGGCTTCTTAAAAAGATCAAGCAGATTTTTACGTCCATTGCCTCGTAAATATTGGTAAGCGTGACAGACCAGAAGCGTTTTTTTGGATTCCGCGATATCGCTTAAAATGGATTTGCCGATATTTTTTTCTGAATCGAATATACCGATAATATCATCTTGAATTTGAAAGGCCTGCCCGATCAGAATCCCCAACTGAGAAAGTTTTTTGATATCCTGTTTGCCGGCATTGGCCAGAATCGCTCCCACGACCAATGGGCAATCAAAGGTGTAACGCGCGGTTTTTAAGGTATAGTTGAGAAACACATCTTTTTCTTTAACCTTTTTTATATTTTCCACTCCGTGCAGGGTGTCAATAAATTCTCCCATGGCGGTAAAGGCCGCGGTTTGGATAAAATATTTAAGGGCCCTTTCTTTACGTTCCGGGGCCTCGCGCATAGAAAGAAACGCGTCAATGGCCAGGGCATAAACAATGTCTCCGGCAATGATTCCTAAATCCGATCCCAATTTTTCCTGCTCCTTTGTTTTGATAACTTTCTCTAAAATTTTGTGGAGGGTGGGTTTGCCGCGGCGCAGATTGGAACGATCAATGATATCATCGTGGATGAGCATAAAATTATGGAGAAGTTCAATGCAGGTGGACGCGGTATATAAAGAGGAAGAAATTTTTTTATTTTTAGCATAACCTTTGTAGCTTAAAATCAGAAGAAGAGGGCGGATTCTTTTGCCCTTACGTAAAGAAAATTCCCGGATGCTTTCGTACAAAATCGGATTAACCAGATGCAGTTTGTAGTCCTCTTTGATCTTGTCGATGAAGGCTTCGAGGCTTTTTTCAATTTTGTTTTTAATGGTCTCAATCATGAATTTTTATGGTAGCATATATTAAAATGGTGTCAATGGCTTCTTTTTGTCCTGTCAATTCGATTATTTTTAGATTTTATTTATTCTTCCACAACTATATGCATGGCAATAGGTTATATAATTTTTTTTAAGAAAATGAACGGTTTATTTTAATTTCATTTGATTTTAAAAATTTTATTTGATATAGTAATGAAGTTTCAAATTTCAATATAGAGGTAAAAAGTTCGTCCCAATCACGCTAAAGTATCCTTAAAAACTATTAATTATTATATTTTAATAAGATAAAAAAAGTTTTTTAGAAAAAAGGAGTCGCCGTATGATTGATCGTTACACACTCTCTAAAATGGGCAACGTCTGGTCAGAAAAGCGTAAATTTGAAATTATGCTCCAAATCGAAATCCTCGCTTGTGAGGCTATGTGCAAGCTTGGATTGATCCCCGCCAAGGCCTTAGACAAAATTAAAAAAAACGCGAAATTTAATATGGAAGAAGTCAAGAAGCTCGAAGAGAAAACCAAGCACGATGTGGTGGCCTTCATTAACAACGTGGGCCAATATATCGGGCCCGAGGCCAGATACCTTCACATGGGGCTGACTTCCTCGGACTTGCTGGATACCTCTTTGTCGCTGCAGTGCGTTGAGGCCAGTGATATTTTAATTGCCGATATTCACAAACTTCTTCTTGTCCTTAAGCAGAAAGCCAAGAAATATAAAGATACGCCCTGTATCGCGCGCACCCACGGCGTGCATGCCGAACCGATGACCTTCGGCTTGAAGCTGGCGGTTTGGTATGATGAGATGAGGCGTAATCTAGAACGTATGCAGCAGGCCCGAGAAATGATGCGATGCGGGAAATTGTCTGGCGCCGTCGGTACTTACGCCAATATTGATCCCTTTGTCGAAGAGTATGTCTGCCAGAAATTAAATTTAAAGCCAGTTAATATCGCGACCCAGGTTATCCAGCGGGATCATCATTGTCAATTTGTGACGACCCTGGCGCTGGTCGGCTCCACCTTAGATAAGATTGCCACTGAAATTCGCTTACTGCAAAAAACAGAAGTGCTGGAAGCCGAAGAGCCATTCTTTAAGGGGCAGATCGGTTCCTCCGCGATGCCGCATAAACGCAATCCCGTGACCTGTGAACGGATTTCCGGACTTTCCCGTCTTTTACGCGCCCATGCCATGGCATCGTTTGAAAACATCGCCCTGTGGCATGAACGCGATATCAGCCATTCTTCGGTCGAGCGCGTGATCTTGCCGGATGGCACCGCCATTTTAGATTACATGTTTAATAAATTAATTCCTATTATCGATGGGCTTTTGGTTTATCCCAAAAATATGATTGCCAGTTTGGCTAAAACACGCGGGTTGATTTATTCGCAGAGAGTGCTTCTGGAGCTCATGAAAAAGGGATTAACTCGTGAGGCGGCTTATGAAATCATTCAGCACTGCGCTATGCAGGTATGGAATGAGACCTCTGATTTTAAAGAAATTTTATGCCGCGAGAGAAAGGTCCGAAAATATTTAAAACCAAGCGAGATTGAGGCCTGTTTTGATATTAAATATTATACCAGGCATTGCGACATGATTTTTAAAAAAGTGGGCCTGCGTTAAGAATTCAATAAGGAGATTATTCTATGGTTAAAAAAGACAAAATCTACGAAGGCAAGGCCAAAATTATTTATACCACCGATGATCCCCTTTATGTAATTCAGTATTTCAAAGATGACGCCACGGCTTTTAACGCGGCCAAGAAAGGCACCGTTAATGAAAAGGGGATCATGAATAATAAAATCTCTTCCAAGATTTTTTCTTTTCTAGCTGAGGAAGGGATTCCCACGCACTTTGTTAAGCAATTAAGCGATCGGGAAATGCTGGTTAAGCGGGTGGAGATTGTCCCTATTGAAGTGATTACGCGTAACCGGGCCGCCGGGTCTTTGTGCCGTTTGTTAGGGCTTAAAGAAGGGACAACACTTGCTTCCTCCATCCTGGAATTTTGTTACAAGCGCGATGATTTAAATGATCCTTTAATTAATGAATACCACATCAAGGCCCTTAATTTAGCCACACCTAAAGAAATTGAAGCCATCAAAGATTTAACATTAAAAATTAACGAACTTTTAAAACGATTTTTCCTGAATTTAAATTTAGAATTAATCGATTTCAAACTCGAATTTGGCCGCTTTCAGGGAAATATTATTTTAGCCGATGAGATTTCTCCCGACACATGCCGGATCTGGGAGGTGGGAACGGGTAAAAAGCTGGATAAGGATCGCTTCCGCCATGATATGGGCCAAATTGAAGAGGCCTACCAGGAAGTCCTCAAGAGAGTTAGCAAATAGTCATATATAGCAAATGCTCTGGCGCGTTGAGATAAAACCAAGAGAAGGTGTCTTCGATGCAGCTGCCGAAGGCATATCCAAAGATATCCGCGATTTAGGAATCCATTCCCTAACGAACGTTCATCTCATCCATGTGTATACCCTCATCGGGCATTTAACTCAAGAACATCTTCAAAAAATCGCCCGTGAATTGCTGGTTGACCCCCTGACGCAGGAATATGTCATCAATAACATTGATGCAGTATTACCCGTTGCGGCTGAGAAAAATCATGTTCACAGGGTGGAAATTGCTTATAATCCTGGGGTCATGGACCCGGTTGAAGAATCCACTCTTAAAGGAATCCGCGACTTAGGGATTAATGCTGCTTCTTCCGTACGTACTTCTAAAAAATATCTTCTTTACGGGGAATTGTCTTCCAAGGATTTAGAGGTTATTGTCAATAAGGTCCTCGCCAATAAATTAATTCAGCATGTGGTTGTAGGGACAGAACATTGTTCTGTCCCTACAAAAGGAACAAAAAATAAATTGCGTATTATTTTGGTGGATCTTATTTCGGCGAATTCTAAGCAATTAATGGAGATTAGTCAAAAAGGGCAATTGTTCCTAAATGTCAATGAAATGAAGGCGATTCAAAATCATTTTAAAGAATTACAAAGAAACCCAACGGATTGCGAGCTTGAAACCATCGCGCAGACCTGGAGCGAGCATTGTTATCACAAAACGTTTAAGAGTACAATTCGTTATAGTTATCAAGAGAAGGGCAAGAAGAAAGAGAAGATCATTCGCAACCTTTTTAAGTCGACGATTGTTAAGGCCACGCGAGAAATCAAAAAGCCCTGGTGCGTTTCAGTATTTCATGACAATGCTGGCGTGATTAAGTTTGATAAAGATTATCACGTCTGCTTTAAAGTTGAGACCCACAATCATCCTTCCGCCCTGGAACCTTTTGGCGGGGCCAATACCGGCGTAGGGGGAGTGATTCGGGACACGTTAGGAACTGGTCTTGGCGCCAAACCGATTTGTAATACGGATATTTTTTGTTTTGCCCAGCCCGGTATGAGTTTTGATGAGCTGCCCGCGGGCGTGCTTCATCCTAAGCGAGTGATGAAGGGAGTGGTGAGCGGTGTACGCGATTACGGCAATAAAATGGGAATCCCGACGGTTAATGGCGCCATCCTTTTTGATCGCGGGTTCGTAGGTAATCCTTTAGTTTTCTGCGGCAATGTGGGATTGCTTCCTAAAGATAAAGTTAAGAAAGAAGTTAAGAAAGGTGATTTGGTTGTTGTCGTAGGCGGGCGCACGGGCCGTGATGGCATTCACGGCGCGACATTTTCCTCAGGCGAATTGACCCATGAATCGGAAGTGATTTCCTCCGGCGCGGTGCAAATTGGAAATCCTATTCAAGAGAAAAAGGTTTTAGACGCGCTCTTGAAAGCGCGCGACGAACATCTTTACACCTCCATCACGGACTGTGGGGCTGGAGGGCTCTCTAGTGCAGTTGGAGAAATGGGTAAAGATTTAGGAGCGCGGGTGCAGTTAGAAAAAGTTCCTTTAAAATACGCTGGGCTGACCTACACGGAGATTTGGATTTCAGAATCTCAAGAACGGATGGTTCTTTCGGTACCGGTTAAAAATAAAAATCGTTTACTCGAAATTTTCGCTTTAGAAAATGTCGAGGCCGCGGCCATCGGCGAATTTACCGGGAATAAACGCCTGGAACTTTTTTACGATCAGACTCAGGTCTGTGATTTAGATATGGAATTTTTGCATGAGGGGATTCCTCAAATCGTCAAAGAGGCAAAATGGGTACCGGCTAAAATTCAAGCTAAAAAGATTCCCGAGCCGCCTGATTTAGGAGAAAAATTATTAGCCGTGTTGTCGCATTACAATCTCTGCTCTAAAGAATGGGTCATCCGCCAATATGATCACGAGGTCCAGGGGCAGACGGTCATTAAACCTCTGGTAGGGGTTATGAATGATGGGCCTTCAGATGCGGCGGTGATTGTCCCGAGGTTAGGATCTAAAAAAGGGATTGTGATTGCCAATGGCATTAATGTACGTTTCGGCATGATTGATCCTTTTTGGATGGCCGCTTCCTGTATTGATGAAGCTATTCGCCAGATTATTGCCGTCGGAGGAGACTTAAAGCAAATTGCCATTTTAGATAATTTTTGCTGGGGGAATCCGGACAAGCCCGACCGTTTAGGAAGTTTAGTGCGTGCTTGTGAAGGATGCTATAAAATTGCTAAAGGGTATGGCGTGCCTTTTATTTCGGGTAAAGATAGTTTATATAACGAGTATACAGTTGAGGGTAAGTCCATTGCCATTCCAGGGACGATTTTAATTTCAGCGTTAGGTGTGATGGACGATGTCACGAAAGCGGTGACCATGGATTTAAAGGCCGCGGGAAATCTTCTCTATTCTGCAGGCTTAACGCGTGAGGAATTAGGCGGCTCTATTTATCTGGACACCTTCGGGATATTAGGTCAAAATGTACCAGAGGTCGATACCAAATTAGGAACAAAGATTTTTACGGCCTTATCCAAAGCTGTTCAGAAAGGCCTTGTCCGATCCATACATGATTGCTCAGAGGGTGGATTGGCCGCGGCGATAGCCGAAATGGCCTTTAGCGGCGGCTTAGGCGTTAGCGTGAATTTAGATTCTGTGCCTTGCGCGGGGAAAATAAAACGTAATGATTTCATTCTTTTCTCGGAATCCAATTCGCGGTTTGTCGTGGAAATAGAGCCTAAAAATAAAATAAAATTTGAAGCAGTGCTCAAAGGCGTGCCCTTTAATCAAATCGGTCAGGTCAGCGCAGAGTCCGAATTTATTGTTCATGGTTTAGATCAAAAGGCTTGTATTAATATCCCAACCCAGCGCCTTAAAGAGGCCTGGCAAAAACCATTGAGGTGGTAAGCTCTTAATCCAAAAAATGATTGCATTCTTTGATATCATATGATATCATTATTGATATAGGAGGTGAATATACATGAAAGCCATTGCTTTAAGAGGTATTGATGAAGTCACTTACAATACTATAAAGAAAGTCAGTCAGCATGTCCATTTAAGTATGAATAGACTTATTCTTAATATTGTTAAAGATAATTTGGGTATCGAAAAAAAACAACAGAAAAAGAATTTTGATTGTTTTTTCGGCTCATGGGATGAAGATTCATACCAAAATTTTTTAAAAAATATCCATAGTTTTAGTGGTATCGATAAGGAATTGTGGGATTAATGACTATTCTTCTTGATACAAATTTTTACGGCGATATCATGCGCGGTAAGGATTTAGCGAAGGAGGTTATTCAGCAAGCGCAAAAAGTTTTACTTTCTCCAATTGTTATTGGTGAACTCTTGGCAGGCTTTAAAAATGGGCAACGAGAAAAAGAGAATACCCGCCAACTCCGTATGTTTTTAGAATTAAATGACGTGGAAGTTACCCCTTTAACCCAAACAACAGCGGAATTCTTTGCTTTAATTATCCACCAATTAAGAAAAGCCGGCACTCCTCTTCCTACGAATGATATTTGGATTGCGGCCTCGGCCATGGAGCACGGTGCAGCTGTCGCCACTAATGATATGCACTTTAATAAAATTTCAAACTTAATGATAGTTAGGTAAATAAGGAAACTCTTGGGAGTGAATAGAGTGGCTTTAATGATGGGTTTTCTGATTCTTTGGATTGTAATCTTAGGATGTAATGTTATTTATAGTTTTCTTCCTTCGCATATACAAAGTATAGGATGGATTAAAAATATAGCTATTATTATAGCGCTTTTAATTTTTATATCTGGGATTATAGACGAAATAAAAAAATACCAGAATTTTCGTTTTGCCAATATTTCGGCTAGCAATGGGATGATATTAAAGAAGAAAAATTTTCCTTGGGACATAATAAAATCGAAAACAGCTGAGGGAAATATTGTTTATGTCATTAAGGAAAGATACGGGGATGCCTCAGAAATCGCAATTAAACCTAAAAAACAGATTGATTATAGAATTGATAGTTTAGTAAGTGGAATAGGTATTGTATTTTTTTGTCCAGAAAACGAAATCCCAAATTTTACGATTATCATACCTGAATAGTGTAAATGTTGTAATTAAGAATCATGAAATTAAGTTTGCGTAAAAGAACTATTTAAAAAGGATAGCTTATGAAAAAACAAAATCACGTGGTGGAAGATTTTCGAATGGAGGATCCCTGGAGAGTGTTCAGGATTATGTCGGAATTTGTCGAGGGATTTGAAGAGCTCTCCGATGTGGGGCCGGCTGTTACCATTTTTGGTTCCGCGCGGACCAAGGTGGGAGATCAATGGTACCAGGATGCCGTGAAAACCTCGGCGTTTCTGGTTAAAGAAGGCTACGCGGTTATTACCGGGGGAGGCCCCGGCATCATGGAGGCCAGTAATCGGGGGGCGGCGAAGGCTAAAAAAAAATCGATTGGATTAAATATTGATTTACCTTTTGAGCAGAAACCCAATCCGTACATTAATCATCTCATCAATTTTCATTATTTTTTCTGCCGCAAGGTCATG
>ORJL010598695.1_pt1 | contig 20243 bp, 20 predicted proteins | sample 1779941 | NCBI WGS metagenome assembly ORJL01 (sample SAMEA104232317, study PRJEB22302) | groundwater metagenome | biome: forest; feature: aquifer; material: groundwater | place: USA | collected 2011-08-07 | depth 5.8 m | reverse complement strand
TCGCCCCTCGCCCCTCGCTCCTCGCCCCTCGCCCTTCGCCCTTCGCCCCTCGCCCCTCGCTCCTCGCCCCTCGCCTACCGCGGCCGCGCGACGATCCGCCCTCCGACCGTGGGGTCGAGCGTGAACCGCTCTCCCGCCTTCGTCCGCGCCGCGAGCCAGAGGACATAGGCGGTGAGGTCGTTCATCGACACGCTCCGCACCGGCGTGTCGGGGGTCTCGACGCCGTATCGGCCGTCCGCCCCCTTCTTCCAGAGCGGCAGGTTCGACTCCTGCGTGCGCGGCCCCCGGCGCTGGTCCTGCCGCGTCGACATGTCCGCAAGCGTCGCCGCGTCGTTCACGTACTCGCCGTACTCACGGCAGGTCAGATCAAGACGCGCGATAAAAAACCCGACGACCTCGCGCGCGGGGTCGTCGACCGTGTTCATCGCGTGCGGGTCGAGCCCCATCACGAACGTCCCCGCGGGGACCCAGCGCCAGTACTCGAGAGGATCGGAGGACCACGCCCCAGGCGGCGACGGCGGGAACTCCGCGGCAGAGGGGATCGCCACCGACGCCTCGCGTCGCTCCCCCGAACGGAGGAGGAGTGGAAGGCGCGCATCCGGGCGTCCGTCGGCGCGGAGGACGAGCACATAGCTGCCGGGCGCGAGGGAGACCTCGCACGGCGTCGCGCCGACCCGGTCCTTCGCCTCGACGTCGAGGGGACAGGCCTCCGCGACCCGTGCCGACGAGAGGACCTCCTCTCGCGTTCGCGCAGGCGGGGCGTTGGCGGAGGGAGTGAGGTCGACGTCGACGATGACGACCCCCAGCCGCTGCCCGCCCGGGGCCTCGATCCGCACGCTCCCACCGTCGCGCCACAGGTCGATCGGGACCGGCTGCCCGGGCGCGGCGGCCGAGACGACGCGGATCAGGTCCTCGTTGCGCTCCACGTGCACCCCACACGCGCCGACGATCACGTCCCCCTTGCGCAGGCCGATCGTCTCGGCCATCGCCCCGGGGAGGACCTCGAGGACCCGGACGTACCGCTTCGGGATCCTCCCGGCGACCGCGGCGAGGGTCGCGGAGAGGCGCGAGGTCGCGCGTGATCCGCGCCGCCGCGCGCGGGGCGAGGGCGTCGTGGCGCGCACGCCGAGCGGGCCGCGCGCTGGTTGTCAGCCCGCGGAGCGGGCGGCAGCGACTAGCCGCGGGCGCAAGCCCGCGGGAGCTCAATGCACGAAATGGGGAGGCAGCCCGCGAAGCGGGCGACAGAGCGACCGTGGCTCGTGACCGCAAATGCTCTCATGCACACGGTCAGCGCCGCTCGTAGCTGTTTCCGCAGCGGAGAGGGCGATCCATCTCGAGGCACACCTCATCGCCCACAAGAACGTCGAGGTGTCGGGTGTCTTCGATTGACCGTGCGGCCGACCAACGATCGCCTACTTTCTCTGTCATGGCGATCGTAACGCGCTTTTCCGCGCGGTAGACCCGGAGCTTCGTTCCGACCTCGAGGAAATCGTCGCCATCGAGATCGATGATGAAGAGGTTCATCGTCTTGCTGACCGCGAGGACGTGACCTCGCACATCTTCCGGTCGCCGGGACAGACGTGCGACTCGATCGTGCGCATGTTGCAGACGGCTCAGCAGAATGCTCTTGTCGACGCTTGCATCGATCGCGCGATCGCGGAACTCCTCTGCCTGAAGCCGCTGATGGAGGAATGCACCCCAGCCCACGACCGCGAAGGCGAGCACCAGCGCGAGAATTCGCTGGCAGCGTGCAAGGTGACGGTTGACCATGTTTCCCTTCCTACTCAGAGTATCGGTCGGTCCCTCCGGGGGCTGGAGTCACGGTCTCGCCTTGCCGGGGCGGGACGGCTGAGCTAGGCTCGCCTCCATGCCCGACTCCCCGCAACCGAAGCAGTTCGGCCGATACCGCCTCGACGCGGAGCTGGGGCGAGGAGGGATGGGGATCGTCTACAAGGCGTTCGACCCGCAGCTCCAGCGCACCGTCGCGCTCAAGGTCCTCCTCTCCGGCCCCGACGCGGGCGCGAACCAGGTTTCCCGCTTCACCCGCGAGGCCGCCGCGATCGCCAAGCTCCACCACCCGAACGTCGTCCCGATCCACGAGGTCGGCAAGGTCGGCACGCAGCCCTATTTCACGATGGAGTTCGTCGAGGGGACCTCGCTCGAGGGCGCCATCGCGAAAAGGACGCCGATCGCGCGGAAGGACACGTCGATGTCCGGCGGCCATGCCGCAACGCTCGCGACCGCGCGCACCGGCGGACCGTGGAACCTCCTCGACACGCTCCTTGTCGTCCGCGACGTCGCGCGCGGGCTCGGCGCGGCGCACGAGCACGACATCATCCATCGCGACGTGAAACCCGCAAACGTCCTCCTCGACCGCGAGGGGCGCCCTGTCCTCACCGACTTCGGCCTCGCGAAGGAGGTCGGCGGCGCCGAGCGGACCGCCCTCACCATGGGAGGGACCCTCCTCGGCACGCCGATCTACATGTCCCCCGAGCAGGCCCAGGCGCGCCTCTCGGAGATCGCCGCCCCCAGCGACGTCTGGTCGCTCGGCGTCGTCCTCTACGAGATGCTCGTCGGGATGCGCCCGTTCGAGGCCGACTCGCTCGGCGGGCTGCTGCGCGACATCGCGAAGAAGGACCCCGCGGTGCCGTCGAAGCGCCTCGCCGAGGCGGGCCTCCCACGACTCCCCGCGGAGGTCGACGCGGTCGTGATGAAGTGCCTGGAGAAGGCGCCCAAGGATCGCTACCCCGACGGGAACGCCCTCGCCGACGCAATCGACCTCGTCATCTCGGGGGAGGCGAAGGGGGGCGCGCGGCGCGCGCGGAAGCCGGGACGCACCGTCGCGCCTCGAAAGAAGGACTCGAGCGCCGCGACGATCGGACTTTGCGTCGGAGGGGCCCTCGTCCTGATCGTGGCGATCGTGCTGCTCCGCCACGACGAGACGCCCGCCCCGAAGCCGACGCCGAAGGCGACACCCGAGGAGCCCTCCCACGTCGCAGAGGCGCCGCCGACCCCGGCCCCTCCGACGCCCGCCCCGGTCGACCCACCGACGGCGGAGCCTCCCCCGTCGCGCGCGCGAGCGAAGGCCGAGCCGCTCTACAAGAAGGCCCTCTCGCGCCCCGCGGAGACGCGCCCGGCGTGGCAGGAATCGGTCGAGCTCCTCGACCAGGCCCTCGAGGCCGACCCCGACTTCGGCGAGGCGTGGTACGAGCGGGGGATGATCCTCTACAAGCTCTCGCGGTACCGGGAGGCGATCGACGCCTTCGGGAAGGCGATCGAGCATGGCGGGCCGCAGGACTGGAGCCACTACATGCGCGGGCGCGTGACGGCCGACGCGCTCGACGACTTCGCAGGCGCGGGGCGCGATTTCGAAGAGGTCGTCGGCATGGATGGCGACGCCTCCCTGGGTCTGCTTGCCTCGGCGCGACTGGCGATCGGTCGCAGGCAGATCGATGTTGCGCAGCGGCTCTGCGAGCGCGTGATCGGCGAGTCGAAGGTGCACGACGACGCCTACCTCATCCTGGGCTTCCTCTGCCTGAAGCTGAACCAGGACCTGGACAAGGCGCTCATGTACATGGACAAGGCGATCGAGCTGAACCCCTCGCTCTCGAAGTCGTGGATGAACCACGCCGTGGTGCGCTACCGCAGGAAGGAGTACGAAAAGGGCGTCGCAGACTGCGACAGGGCGATCGAGCTGGACCCCGACTCGGCCTATGCGTACGAGTGGCGCGCGATGTGCCTGCAGGAGCTCGGGCGCAACGAGGAGGCGGTCGCGGCCTTCGACCTGGCCGAGGCGAGATACGGCGGCAAGGGACACACGACGCTCTTCAACCGTTCCAAGGCGAAGCGCGCATGGGCGATGGCGCTGCGGGGCGAGGGGAAGAAGGACGAGGGACGCGCGAAGATGGAGGAGGCGATCGCGGACCTCGAGCAGTTCATGAAGTACGTCTCCTCCGGCCCCGACCACGACTCGGCGCAGGCGGAGATCGACAAGGCGCGCGCGCGGCTCGTGGAGTGGTAGCAGGCCTCCTTCAACGCAGAGGCGCAGAGCGCGCAGAGGATCGCGGAGGCGGGGTGGACCAATCGTGGTCGCATTACACGGACCCTGCGGGCGCGTGTACGACATCTCCGCGTCACTCTGCGAGCTCTGCGCCTCTGCGTTGAACGATTCCTGGGATCCCCCCGGATGATCTACCCGCGGTGGGCCTGGGTGGCAACGGCACGCGGGATCGAGGGGCCGCCGGCCAGCAGGCACAGACCGTGGTAGACGACGGCGCCGATCAGGATTCCGCAGACGAGCGTCAGGATCCCGGTGGCCAGCGTGACGTGGCGCGTCTTCTTCGTATCCATCGCGACCTCCTTTCGTGTCTCTCCGCCCATCGAGAGGTGGGTCCCGCCGGACTTCCTTGCGGAGAACCCGGAATTCGGCGACGATCCCGGAAGGCCACCGGGACGTTCGAGACGGCATGCAGTTCACCTCACCGATCCTCCTCGGGTCGCTCGCGCTTGTACCGGTGTACGTCTGGCTGAGGCTTCGCCAGCGGCGCCCGCCCGTGGCCGTCGTGTCGAGCCTGCTCCTGTGGAAGGCGATCCCGCCCGCGCCGCAGGACGTGCTGTCGCGGCGGGAGAGGCTGTGGAACCTCGTGCTGTTCGTCGAGGGGGCCTCCCTCGCGTTCGTGTGCGCTTCGCTCGCCGGGCCGTGGTTGAGGGGGGAGACACGGCGGCCGGTCCACCTCGTCCTCGGGATTGACGATTCGTGCAGCTTGCAGGTGGGCGACCGATGGAAGCGTCTTCAGGCGCGTGCCGAGGCGCTGATCGGCGGCCTCGAGCGCGACGATGTCGTCACCCTGCTGACGAACGACCGGGAGGAGGAGCCCCTCGCGAGCATCGACGCGAGCTCGGTCGTGAGGCAGCTCAAGCCGCGCGAGATCGAGGACGACCTCGAGGGCCTGCTGGCCCGCGTTCGCGCCCTCGCGGCCGGCGAAGAGGGCGCCGTCGCGCGCGTGCTCACGGATCGCGCCGTGGTCGGGGCCGCGGAGGTCGAGTCATTCGGAGAGTCCGTCGACAACGCGGGAATCGTCGACGCATCCGTTGAAGACGGTGGGATGTTCATCTCCGTCGCCTCGACTGCGCCGCGTAAACAGCGCATCGAGATCAACCCGTCGGAGTCGCCGCTTTGGACCGACCATCGACCCCACGCCGCCGCTGAAGTGGAAGTCTCCGCCGCTGGTCTTGCACCGACGTTCATCCCGATCGACGCGAGGAGCGAGACCACCATCGATGCGTCTTTGTTCTCCCAGGACGGTCTCGCCTGGGACAACTTCGTCGGTTTCGCGCGCCAGCCGCGCATCACGATCCGCCTCGACTCCCCCGGCAACCCCGAGCTCGCCCGCGCGCTCGCGGTACAGCCCGGCGTGACGCTCGTGCAGGGTTCCTCCGGCCCCGCCGACCTCGTCGTCCTCGACCGCGTCTGGCCGGGAACGCTGCCGAAAGAACCCTGCGTGCTGATCGCCCCTCCCGCCGGCTGCCCCTTCCGCGCCGAAGAGGTCCACGGCCCGTTCACCACGTGGGAGTGGAAGGGCACCATCCTCGAAGGCGTCGACTTCGAGTCGGTCGGCCTCGTGAAGGGGCACGCCTTCGCGGGGAAGGGGACCTCGCTCGCCACCTCAGGTGAGCGCACACTCGTCGCGCTCTCGGAGACGCCGCCTCTACTCTATATAGGCTTCGATGTCTCGCTCGCCGGCGGCGAGTCGACCTGGGCGACGCACCCTCACTTCCCCGTCTTCTGGAACCACGTCATCCGACAGATGGCCGGGGCCTCCACCGAGTGGGTCCGGACCACCGGCCTCTGCTCCCGCCGCGAGACCCTGTGCTCCTCCGAACCCTCGCCCGGCGGTCCGCTTGACACCCGCCGGACGGCCGTGGTATCTTCGCCGCGCTTTTTATCAACCTACGCGCTCATCGCGGCGGCGCTAGGGTTTGCGTTCGCTCACTTCCTCCTCCGACGGACGAACGGATGCCCAACGTCCTCGTCATCGACGACACGGTGAAGATCCTCGAGATCATCAAGTTCTTCCTGGAAGAGGAAGGCTTCACCGTGAAGACGGCCTCCGACCCCGTCGAGGGAATCCAGCTCGCCCAGGGAGGCGGCTTCGAGCTCATCATCCTCGACATCATGATGCCCGGGATGAACGGCTACCAGGTCTACGAGGTCCTCAAGAAGGACGAGCGGACCATCAACCTCCCGGTGATCATGCTCACTGCCCGGGCGGTGATCGAGAACACCCCCCGGCCGTTCTTCTACGGCCTCTATGGCGTCCTGGCCAAACCGTTCCAGCGCTGGCGCCTCGTCCAGATGGTCAAGGACATCCTCGCCCTGACGGCCAAGGGCGTCACCGGCGAGGTCCCCGAGCCGCAGCAGCCGCCGGCGAAATGAGCAAGACTCAATGCGCAATGAGTCTTGCTCATTCCCCCCCAACCCCATGCTGCCGGGGAATTTGCTTGACCATCCCGAGGCTGAAATCTAGGATGTCGTCCCCAATCTGGACCTAGGAGCTTCGAGCATGGGCATCCCGGTCGAAAAGAAGAAAACCCTGATCTCCGACTACCACGTCCATGAAAAGGACACCGGCTCGCCCGAGGTCCAGATCGCGCTTCTGACCGAGCGCGTCAACCACCTCACGGAGCATCTCAAGTCCCACAAGAAGGACTTCACCTCCCGCCGCGGGCTCCTCATGATGGTGGGACGCCGAGGCGCCCTGCTCAAGTACCTGCAGAAGACGAACCGCGCGCGTTATCAGAACATCATCAAGCGTTTGGGCATCCGTAAGTAGGTTTGCTCAAAAGGCGTAGGTCTCTCGCGTAGAAGAGACACTCCCTAAGGCTTTCCCAGGGCGGCCTTGGTGGGGAATGCGGGTCTGATGACCGCCGCGTCCTCCGAGGACGCGGAGGTCCTCAGACCCTCGCAGATTGCCTCCACCGGCCGACCCGGGACGATTGGAGGAATCTCGTGATCCACAGAGTCGAGACCCCCTTGCCGGGTCTCCCGATGACCCTCGAGACGGGCCGCATCGCGAAGCAGGCCCACGGCGCCGTGGTCGTGACCCAGGGCGACAACCAGGTGCTCGTCACCGCGGTGATGGGCCCGGCGCGCAATGCCCCGTTCGACGACGACTTCATCCCGCTGACCGTCGACTACCGCGAGCGCACCGCGGCGGCGGGGAAGTTCCCCGGCGGCTTCTACAAGCGTGAGAGCCGCCCGCGGGACAAGGAGATCCTGACCTGCCGCCTGATGGACCGTCCCCTCCGGCCGCTCTTCGCCGACGGTCTGAAGGACGAGATCCTGATCCAGGCCCTCGTCTTCTCGGCGGACGGCGAGATCGACAGCGACATCCTCGCCATGAACGGCGCCTCCGCGGCGCTCATGGTTTCGGGGATCCCGTTCAAGCGCGCGGTCGGCTCCGTCCGGGTCGGGCGGATCAAGGGACAGCTCGTCCTCAACCCGACCGTGTCCGACCTCGCGCACAGCTCGATCGACCTGGTGGTCAGCGGGACGCTCGAGAGCGTGATCATGGTCGAGGGCGCGGCTCGCGAGGAGTCCGAGGAGGTCATCGTCGAGGCGATCCGCTTCGCCTACGGCTACTGCCGCGAGCTCGCGCAGTCGCAGATGAACCTGAAGGAGTTGGTCGGCAAGCCTGACATCAAGTTCGAGGTCGACCTCCCGGCGCAGGAGCTCTACGACCGCGTGTCGAAGCGCTCCCTGTCCGAGATCAAGACCCGCCTGTCGACCGTGGGGAAGAAGGCCCGCGAGCAGGCCATCTCCGAGCTGAAGAAGAAGGTCGTCGAGGAGTTCGTCAGCGAGGTCGCCCCCGAGCTCGACACCGAGCGCGACCGCCGCAAGCGGCACGTGAAGCGGTGCCTCTCGCGGGTCGAGGAGGTCGCGGTCCGGACGATGGCGATCGACAACCGGCGCCAGGACGGCCGCGCGCTCGACGAGATCCGCCCGATCTCGTGCGAGGTCGGCTTCCTGCCGCGCTGCCACGGGAGCGCGCTGTTCACGCGCGGCGAGACGCAGGCGCTCGTCACCGTGACCCTCGGCACGCCGTCGGACGAGCAGACCGTCGACGGGCTCATGGAGGAGTACTCGAAGAAGTTCATGCTCCACTACAACTTCCCCTCCTTCTCGGTGGGGGAGGTGAAGCCGCCGAGGGGCCCCGGGCGCCGCGAGATCGGCCACGGGCAGCTCGCGGAGCGGGCGCTCGAGTCGGTCCTTCCCGCGGAGGAGCACTTCCCGTACACGGTGCGGGTCGTGTCGGACATCATGGAGTCGAACGGCTCGAGCTCGATGGCGTCGGTCTGCGGCGGGACGCTCGCGTGCTTCGACGCGGGGGTGCCCCTGCGCGCGCCCGTCGCGGGGATCGCGATGGGGCTGGTGGTGGAGGGGAACGACGTCCGGATCCTCTCCGACATCCTCGGGAGCGAGGACAAGTACGGCGACATGGACTTCAAGGTGGCGGGCACCCGGAAGGGCGTCACCGCGGTCCAGATGGACATGAAGAGCGAGGGGATCTCCCCGGACCTCATGTCGAAGGCGCTCGAGCAGGCCCGGGCGGGGCGGCTGCACATCCTGAAGGAGATGGAGAAGACGATCGCGGATGCGCGCAAGGACCTCTCGCAGTACGCTCCGCGGATCATCCAGATCAAGATCAACCCGGCCAAGATCGGCGCGGTCATCGGGCCCGGAGGGAAGATGATCCGCAAGATCGAGGAGCAGTCGGGCGCGACGATCGAGATCGAGGACGACGGGACGATCACGCTGTCGGGCGTCGGCGCCGAGACGACGGCGAAGGCCCGGCGGCTCATCGAGGGCCTCACGGAGGAAATCGTCGTCGGGAAGATCTACGACGGCCGCATCTGCTCCATCCGGGACTTCGGCGCGTTCGTCGAGATTCCGGGGGGGAACGAGGGGCTTTGCCACATCTCGGAGCTGGCGGACGGGTATACTGCCAAGGTGACCGACGTCGTGCAGGTCGGAGCCGAGGTGAAGGTGAAGGTCCTGAACATCGACGATGCGGGGAAGATCCGGCTCTCGCGGAGGGCCGCGATCCGGGACCTGCAGGGGCCGCCGGCGCCTGGGGCGCCTCCGGGGCCGCCTTCGGGCCCGCCTCCGGGCCCGCCCGCGATGCCCCGTCCGCCGATGCGCCCGGCGGAGGAGTCCTACCCAAAATAATGACGGGGCGCGATCCCGAACCCGCCTCGGCGGATCGGCCGCCGAGGCATTCCCCGGAGGTACGCGATGAAGAGCTGGACGAGCCTCGCCGGGGTCGCGCTGTGGATGATCGGGATGCTGACATTCGCCCGGGCGGACGGGACCTTCGTGGTCGCGGACCCGGCGAAGGTGTACTTCGGGGATCCGACGGAGTTCGCGAACCCCGCCGTCCTGACGGCGAGCGAGGTGTTCGCGAAGATCAGGGAGTGGAAGGAGATTCGGGACCGGGGCCTGACGAGTCAGGACCCGGAGTACTGGATTCTCCTGGAGAAGGCGAACCGGAGGTTCCGCCGGGCCGTGCACCGCGTGGCGCAGGCGGACGGCCGAGACCTCGTGGCGGAAACCGGGGCGGTCAGCCGGGCGGACGGAGCCGCCCTCCCAGACGTGACTGAAGCGGCGATCGCGGCCCTGGACAACGAGTGACCTCTGGAGTAGCGCCCGCAAGGGTGTCCTGGAGTAGCGCCCGCAAGGGTGTCCTGGAGTAGCGCCCGCAAGGGTGTCCTGGAGTAGCGCCCGCAAGGGCGCCCTGGAGTAGCGCCCGCAAGGGCGCCCTGGAGTAGCGCCCGCAAGGGCGCCGTGGACTGACGCCCGCGAGGGCGTCAGTCCGTCAGACCTGCTGAGGAGGGTGCCGGGTGCCCAGTCGATTCGTCCTCGCCCTCCTTGTCGCTCCATTCCTCGCGGCGGTCCTCGCGGCGGAGGAGCCTCAGCCGCAACCCCCATCCTTCATCGTCCGCAAGGGACGGGTCGAGCGCGGGGACATGGTGACGGTCTTCTACCGAGTCGGCCACAACCGCGGGCAGATGCTGCAGCCGCTGCTTCAGAAGTTCCTCACGCCGGGCGTCGGGACGATCGACCTCTCCGAGCCGCTCCACCTGATGGCGATCACCGACAACAAGGACAACATCGCGCTCCTCGAGAGCGTCCTCGCCACGCTCGACGTGCCGGACGACCAGATCCTGATCGAGGCGTCGATCATCGAGAAGACGATCGACAGCGACTTCCAGATCGGCTCGGAGATGAACTTCTCGCGGTCGACGACCCTGCTCAAGGAATACGCGCAGTTCTTCGACCCGAACGACTTCCTAACGAACCTGACGTCGAGGCCTCCTCTCGACACGCGGTTCCAGGGGAGCACGCTCCACTTCCGAACGACGGGGAGCGGGGGGACGCTCGACTTCCGACTGCGGACGCTCATCCAGCGGGGGCAGGCGCGGATCCTGTCGAAGCCGTCGATCCTGGTGCTGAACGGGCACGACGCGCACATCATCAGCGGGCAGAAGGTGCCGATCCCGACTGTCGCGTTCGTGAACAACCAGTTCAACGTGAACGTTGTCTACCAGGACGTGAACATCGAGCTGACGGTGAGCCCGCACATCATCGGGCAGGACTACATCGAACTCGACATCCTGCCGAAGGTGAGCGCGGTGATCGGGCAGGAGGACATCCAGGGGGTGCTGGTGCCTACGATCTCGACCCGCGAGGCGAAGACGGAGGTCGTGGTGCGCGGCGACGGCGAGCCGGTCTACATCGGCGGCCTGGTGCGCGAGGAGGAGATCCTGGAGACGCGGGGAATCCCGCTGCTCATGGACGTGCCGCTCATCAAGTACTTCTTCTCGAAGCAGCAGAAGTCGCTCAAGAAGACGGAGATCGTGTTCATCCTGAAGCCGTACATCGTGCGGGCATCGGGCGCCTACAACCCGCGCCTGATCGAGCCCGGCAAGTAACACGTCTCGGAGAGGCGCCCGTAAGCGCGCCGTGGAGAGGCGCGCGTAAGCGCGCCGTGGCGTGCCGCGCGTGAGCGCGGCACCTCGGGGAGGGAAGAGCCGTGGGTCGTTCGCCATTCGCCTGGATCCTCCCGGTCCTCACGCTCGTCCTCGGCGTCGCGATCGGCAAGTGGTGGAGCGACCGCGACCACGCGGCGAGCCGTGCCGCCGCGGAGGATGCGCTTCGGACCACCGAGCGGCGCCTGACGCCTCCCCCCGCCGCGCAGGAGCCGGCGCGCGCGCCATCGAAGACGGCCGCTCCGGATCCGAATCCGGGCGCCGTCGCAAACGAGGTTCGCCTTCCCGTGCCGCCTCCCAAGAAACTCTCCGCCGACGAGCTGACGCCTCCCGCCCCAAAGGACGGCGAGCCCTCCCCCTCGGCATCGCCCGCCGCTCCGACCGAGAAGGCGCCCGCCGACGCGCCCGACGCGAAGTCCGAGGACGAGGGTGCCGCCCAGATGCTCTCGGTCCTCTTCAAGAACCCTGCCTTCCGCCAGACGATGGTCGACCAGATGGTGGCGCAGGTCAACGAGCGCGTGAAGTTCAGCCCCGCGCAGTTGGACTCGGCCAAGAAGGAGCTCTCCGCGGCGATGCAGCCTCTCGCGGACCTCTTCGCGAAGGGCCCGGTGAAGATGGCCGACCTCGACCCGAGATTCCAGGACGTGAAGGAGGACTGGAAGCGCCGGTTGACGCCCCTTCTCACGGCGGAGCAGGGCGCGGACTTCCAGGCCTGGCTGAACGAGAAGCACTCGCTCTCGGTCAAGATGGGCATGGACCAGAAGGGCAACCCGGTCGACCCCGACGAGCCCGATCACAAGTAGGCTGCCCCGCGGCGAGAGGTGGAGGGGCCCGAGCCGGCTCGGGCCCCTCGGTTTCGCCTACGGGTGGTTCGGTTCGGTCATCGGCGCGTTCTCCGTGGTCGGCGTCGAGGGCGTTGCGGCCCCGTTCGCCGAGTTCTGGTGCACGTGCCGATAGGCGGCGACGCTGAACGCCTCGAGCAGCTTCAGCATGGCCGAGTCCTCACGGAACTCCGCGCGAGCGATCTCGAGCGCCTTCATGAAACGCTTGAACCGCAGCGCCTGGGCCTTCGCGAAGTCCCTGGCGGTTTCCAGGGTCTTGCGCTCCAGCGCCTTGAGCTCCGTGCGCTCGTCCCTCTGGGCGTCCCGAAGTCTGGTCAGCTCGTCCGGTTCGAGGGCTCCGAGTGCGAGCCCATGTTCCCGGGCGAACGAGGCCAGCCCGTCGATCGCGTCCGCGAACGTCACGGGGGGGTGGAAGACCTTTGTCATCTGCGACATGGTCGACCTCCTCGTTTCGTGTCGGGGCGTCGGCGTGACCCCGACCGTACGGGTGGCCCGCCCTGCGGGTCATCCGCACCTGGAAGGGAGGCCTCGGTTCGGACCCGCGCCTGGTAGAGCGGACGCATCGCGCCTTTCCGAATGGCGTTCTGCGACCGTTCTGAGGGGCGACGCGCCCCTCGCGGGTCCGCACCGTGCCGTGGCGCCTGCGTCGCCGCCTGCGCCAAGGCTCCCGTGTTCGTCGTGCGCGTTCATCACGCGTGCGACGAGGATCCATGAGGCGAACCGCGTGCCAGGGCGGCGGGGTTCATGGGAATGCTCGCACGCGGATGAGCGCGCGCGGGTTGCGTCGCGTCGGGCGAATTTCGTCGGTGGGCGCGAGGGGGTGAGCCTCCAGATTCTGGAACAGATTCTAGAATCTGGAGTCAGGGGCGGGGTGGGAGGAGACCTCGGTCGGTCTCGCGGAGGTCTCGGGAGGTCTCCCGCTAGTCCCGCTGGGTCACCTGGGTGGCGTCCCGAGGTCTCGCAGGTGACCACGTCGCGTCTGGTTCGCGGCGGCGTCACGCCTGTCGCGTGCCCTCGTCCTGCCATGAGGGAGGCGACGTCGTGCCTGGCGGGAGACCTGCCCCGTCTCCCCCATGACCGCGTCAGACGTGTCGTGAGGCGATGCTCCACCCCCCAGCGACCGCGCGCGGACTCTCAGGAGGTCCATGGTCATCCCCGCGGTGGCCTCCTGCGGCCTCCCCCCTGACTCCGCTCTTCCGCCCTGACATCTCCAGCTATCACCGTCGGCATGCCGAGGAGGGGCCATGGGCCCCCTCCTCGCTCCGCATCCGCCCGTCGCACGCGCCGTCGGGAACCTTTTCTTCCTGGCGGGGAAGCTGGCCCAGGCTCTTCCGGATCTCTAGCGACCCAACCACCGGATAGCGCGCTTCGGGCCCCCTCGGGTGGTGCACGATGCCCCGAACATGCGTGGTGCACTTGGGGCGAACACTGACATCGGGTACGTCATGTGGCACGCTCCCGTTTCCGTAGGCGCGGATCCGAGGGCCGAAACCGCCAGGGTGACCATGGCTCTTGTGGCGGGTCTCGGCGATGCAGCCGTGCTTCTCCTGGCGCTCTTGCTTGATGCGGTGCTGGAAGTGCGCGACCGGTTGCCCAAGCCTCCGCAGTAGCTCGTCCGCTTGACCTCCGCGCGGTAGCGTCGCGCTCGGCGAACTCAACCCGAAGCCCGGTCGGAAGGCCAGCACCCTCAACGCAGGCCTTCTGCATTTCCGGGCTGACGCGCGACGGCTTCGACTTGGTCAAGCACATCCGCGCCCGCGGCCGTCCCCTCCCCGTCGTGATGATGTCCGGCACGTGGACCGCCGACGAGCGCGCGAAGGCCGTCGTCCTCGGCGCCTCCCGCCTCTACGCGAAGCCGATCGACCTCAAGCAGCTCGCTCGAGACGTGGAGGAGATGGCGCGGTGAGCGCACGCCGGCTCACGTGAGCATGACGCCCTGCGGCATGGGGGACAATTCGAGCCCGAGCACGCACTACAGGGGGCTTGACCTTTTCGATATCCGCGGGGTACCATCCTCGTTCCAACCTGAAGGGGCTCTCTTGGAGGACGGAACCGTGAAGATCGCGCTCGCCCGTCTCTTCGTCCTCGTCGGCATCGTTGCCCTCGTCATCGGGTTCACGGGAACCGGGACCGCGTGGGCAGAGGAGCCGCCCACCTGGGACATCGAGGGCAAGATCAAAGCGCACGGAATCGGTGTGTTCATACCCATTGGCATTCAGCGATTCCAGAACCGGGTCGTGTGGATCCTCCTGGCAGTGCCTCCCGACCCGACAAAGCCTGGGTCCCACAACCCGGAGGTGACGCTGACACCCGGGGACACAGAGCATCCGACCACTCCTATGACCAGCCCCGCGGGTTTCCCGGCGGGCGTCACGGTCTCGGCATTCGATGCGGAAGTAGACAATCAGCTTGTCGGGAAGGCTGGCAAAAAGGAGCTGTACTTCAGCGGCGAATTCAAGACCTTCCTGCTGTCCGGCTGTCCCGTCACCGATGTCTACTACATCCAACTGATAAGGATCACGACTACAACCAAGGAAGGGGCCAATGATCCGGAGACCACCACGGGGACATGGGAGCTCGACGGCAAAGTGCCGAACGAGGGCGAGCTCGAGGGGGACCCACCGGGAGCCGACAGCGACGTGCTCATAGACTATCCCGGGCGTTTCGCGCCCGATCCGAACGGACCCATCATGGAAAAGAAGGACGACAAGGGCCCCAAGAACCCCCCGAACCGCCCGAATAACGGAACTGTGAAGCAGGTCTGGGAGATCGAGACCTGGATCGTCTGTAGGGGAGACATCATCGGCTTCGCCAAGTGGGGATTCACGGTGACGCAGAACTTTGCGGGCGGTGCGCCTGCCGGCCCCCCTGATGTCAGCGATGTGCAAACACCGTCTCTCCACGGGACGGGTGACAGCCCCAATGCAGGCACGGTCGAGAAGCTGAAGAAGTAGGCGTAGGCGATTCGAACGTTCGCATGAGACAAAAATCGCGAGTGCAGCACCTGATGGTCGCCTCGTGCGGCTTGCTGTGTGCCCTCGCGATTTGCCTTCTTCTGGCGCTGAGCAGGCAGAGCGGTCACCGCTCTGCCCCGCTCGGTGTTCCACGGCACGATGATCGGGACACCACAGTCACCGCGCAGACTCACCTGACGAGCGAGTCCAAGACAACGCTGTCGGCCCAGACCTCATCACTTGGTCCCCAAGGGCTGACGGTGTCCGACTTGCTTCGGCAGCTTCTCCACAGTCGACCCGAGAAGATGACGGAGTACGCTCCTATACTCTCGGAACTCAAGAGGGCACTGATCAGGAATCCAGGGTCCCTGTCCGAGGTCGCAGACTTCGTACTAGCCGAGGGAACGCCTCCTCGTGACGGCGCACTGGTTGCGTTGACGCTCGCCACGTGTTCTAGCGTACCGGGCATTGACAGCTTCTTCGTACAGCTCTTAAGTCGCCCTGACGATCTCATGATGCGGGTGGGCGAATTCGCTCTCTCGAGACTGGGAGACGACGGCCTGCTCGATGAACGCCTCAGCATGTACCTGGAGGCAGGGTCCTACCTCTGTCTTATCAATTGTGAGAATGAGCGAGATGACCCCTTTCTGGGGTCTCTCCTTGAGGACGCACCCACTGACGCAGACGTTCTTGGACCCTCATCACACGCCGGCAGGAGCGACCAGGAGAAGCGCGTGAGTGCCTTAGGAATCCTGCACGAAGTGGGAAAGGGCCCACGGGTCATGACGCTTGAGGCCGCTCGCGAAGTCTCCAGGCTGATCGCAGATCGCCCACATACGCCTGACACGTGGTGGGGGTTGCTTCCGGGTAGCGATGAGACGTTCAAGGTCGGTCTTGATGTCGTCCTGGACAGGGATCGCTACTATACAGAGAGAGAGGCCGCCTTCGGGTTTCTGATCACCAGGGGTGAGGCCGATCAGTTCGACCATGCGATCTCTGCGCTCCTTCACGACCCTAGCCTACTTGAGAAGGTACCGCAATACTTGGGCGTGATGCCTGCTCGCAGTGACGTGTCTCCGCTGCACGAGGCAATCGCTTCGCTGTATTGGTCGCCCCAAAGAGGTGCGAGCCCTCGCGTGATTCTGTCCTCTCTTTGTCGCCGAAGCAGCGAGGCTGGCACAAAGGCACTCGAGGTGATTGCATCGAATGAACGAGACGCTAGCCTCCGTCAGAGCCTTGCCTCGATCGTGACCGACCCTACGTCCGCAGTGCGGGACCAGGCCGCTATTCGTGTCCTTGAGATTCTCAGTCGAGACCGCAACGAGAATGTTCGAGAGGTAGCGTTAGAGAAGACAGTGCTCTTGCCGAACAACGCGGCAGTGAGAATCTTGGGTTGGGTGATGGTGTCCGATGACTCTGAGCGACTTCGCAGTCGAGCCGCCGCTCTTCGGCGCCAGATTGAAGGAGAACCGAGATCTTCCGATTGACGGCTCCGTAGGACGGCAGCCCCCTCCCCTACCCGATCGGCCACCAGGCCGGCAGCGTGACGACGCCGACGTCGGCGAGGCGCTGCAGGACGACGGCGCCGAGGACGACGGCGAGGAGGACGACCCACCCGATGAGGACGACCTCGGCGACGACGCGCCAGCGGAGGCGCGGGGGCGGCAAAGGGGGGGCCGGGGGACCGGGGAGGCGGGCGGCGACCGCGGCGAGGACCTCGCGGAGCTGGCGGTTCTCGTCCACGAGGGCGCTGAAGGCCCCGCGAAGCTGCTGAACTTCCGCGCGAACGCCCCCGACCTCCTCCACCGCTGCGATCGCCTTCCCCTCCCCCGCCGATGCCCGCGCAATCACGTTCCGCAGGTCCTCGAGCAAGTCGAGGAACTCCGCGACGTGCCCTGCGGGCGGGAGGGCGAGCTGCCCCTCCCCGCCATCGACCTGGCGCTCCTCGGTCCCCTTGTCCCCCGCCGCGTCGTCGGGCCCCCCCTCCACGCGCGGCATCCGCTCGCGGAAGTACGCGCGGAGGCGCTCGACCTCCTCCTCCCCGTAGACGCGGATGGACCCGTAGCGGCGGGAGACGAGTTGCCCCTCCACCCCGAGACGTGTCAGTAGCCGCCCCATAGTGCACCACCCCTGATCGGGCATCCTGCACCACCCATGTTCGGGCATGGTGCGCCACCCGAGGTAGTCCGAGGGCGAGGTGTCGGCTTTCCCATCACCGCCCCAGGGGGAGTGATGGGAAGTCCATCACTTTCGGGGGCGGCAGGAAGCTCCGATTTCGGCGAAAACCACGGTAGATCAACACCTTCGGGAATCCACACCTCCCTGGCACGTCGATTGAATCACAAGCGGGCAGCGCCCCGATGGGCGGGCCGCAGACGTAGCCGCAAAGGAGGCCTCCCATGCAACGACCCAATTTCCCCGCCCCCAATACCCGCACCTTCCGCGAGCACCGCATCACCTTCGACTACTTCTGGACCCTCAACGCCGCCTTCGCCGCCATGGTCCGCCTCGCGACCCAGATCGCCGCAGGCGACGGCCGTGTCCTCCTCCTCGGCGAAACCGGCTGCGGCAAGCTCGGCCTCGCCATCGCCCTCCATGCCGCCAGCCCCCGCACGCATGGCCCCTTCGTCCGAATGAACGTCGCCTCCCTCGCCGCCAGCGTCCTCGAGGCCGAGATGTACGGCTGCGAGAAGGGCGCATTCACCGGCGCCTCCGAGGCCCGCAAGGGGCACTTCCGCAGCGCCAATGGCGGGACCCTCTTCATCGACGAGCTTCCAGAGCTCCCCCTCCTACTCCAACCCAAGCTCCTCCAGGCCATCGACGAGCGCTCCGTCACACCCGTCGGAGGCGCCGACGCCCCCTACGACGCGCGACTCGTCTTCGCCACCCACCGTCCCCTCGAGACTCTCGCGGGCCCCAACTCCCCCCTCCGCGAGGACCTCCTCCACCGCGTCACCGAGATGGTCCTCACCATCCCCCCGCTCCGCGAGCGCCCGGAAGACATCGTCCCCCTCTTCCAGTGGTACCTCGACGCCGCGAAGCTCCCCCCGACCGGCCTCGCGCGGGCCGCCCAGCATCGCCTCCTCGCCCACCCGTGGCCCGGCAACGTGCGCGAGCTGCGCAACACCGCCCGCCGCACCACCCTCGCCTGCGCGGGACGCGAGGTTCAGGCCGAGGAGATCGTCTTCCTGCCGGCGTCCCGCGTCCCACCCTCCGCCCCCGTCGATCACGGCCCCGAGCGGATGACCGAGGTCCGACGCCTCCACGTCCAGCGCATCCTCGCCGAGTGCGGGGGGAACCGTCAGTGCGCCGCGGCGCGGCTGGGGATCTCCGAGTCGGGCCTCTACAACCTGCTCAAGCGGTACGCCGCGGGATAGCTCGCTTGACCTGAAGGAACTCCCCATCTAGGATGACGACGATGGCACATCCCTCGCACAAGATGCCGGACGGTACCCCCGAGTGGGGGAGGGTCCTCGCAAATCGGTTCGATGCCCTCCTCCAGGAAGCCGCCAGCGATCGCCGAGAGGCCGCCACGGAGGCCGCCAGAGATCGCGCGGACGCCGCCAAAGATCGGGCGGAGGCCGCGAAGGATCGCGAGGAGACAAACTTCCTGATCCACTCGCTCCTCGTCCTCAACAACCAGATCCATCGCGGGCAGAAGCGCCAGACGTCTCTGCTGGAGAGGTCCCTCCGCATCCAGCAGACCACCGCACGGATCCAGATCCAGAGCCTCCGCCTCCTCAGGCAGCTCGTCTCCGGGCGGAACGGCCGTAGCCACGGAGGCAACGGCCGCGGAGGGAATGGGCGCCGCAAGCGGTAGGCCACCGCGCGAGGCGCAATTCCTCTTCGCATTCGTGACGATTCGTGCGCATTCGTGGATCGTCCCCGTCCGGGAATCCGCTTGATTCCGGCCCCCTCGGCTGCTACTCTGCCCGCCCTTTCGCCGAAGGATTGGAGCCGAGACGGTGACCGTTTCCGCCATCATCCTGGCCGCCGGGAAAGGCACCCGGATGCGCTCGGACCGCGCCAAAGTCCTCCACGAGGTCTGCGGCCGGCCCATGCTCGGCTACGTCCTCGACGCAGCCTTCGCTGCCGGCGCCTCCCCGATCGCCGTCGTCGTCGGCCACCAGACCGAGGCGGTCAAGAAGGCCTTCCCCGACGCCCAGGTCGCCTGGGCCACCCAGGAGCCCCAGCTCGGCACCGGCCACGCCGTCCGCATGGCCCAGGCGAGCGTCCCCGCCAAGGGCGACCTGCTCGTCCTCTGCGGCGACGCCCCCCTCGTCCGCGCCGAGACCCTCTCCGACCTCCTCGAGCACCACCGCGACACCGAGGCGGCCGCGACCGTGCTGACCGCCGAGGTCGACGACCCGACCGGCTACGGCCGCGTCATCACCGCCGATGACGGCAGCGTCCTCGACATGGTCGAGCACCTCGACGCCACCGACGAGCAGCTCGAGGTCTGCGAGATCAACTCGAGCATCTACGCCTTCCGCGCCGAGGATCTCTTCTCCGCCCTCGCCGAGGTGAAGAACGACAACGCGAAGGGGGAGTTCTATCTCCCGGACGCGATCAAGGTCCTCCTCGCCCGCGAGGCCTACGTCGAGGCGTACGAGGCAGACGACGCGAACGAGGTCCTCGGCATCAACACCCGCGGCGAGCTGGCCTACGCGGCCTCGGTGATGCGCCGGCGGATCCTGCATGGACACATGGCCAACGGCGTCACCGTCCTCGAGCCGTCGCTGACCTACGTCGAGTGGGGCGTCGAGATCGGCGAGGACACCGAGATCCTCCCGTTCAGCGTGCTGCGTCGCGGCGCGGTCGTCGGCCGCCACTGCGAGGTCGGCCCGTTCGCGCACCTCCGCGCGGGCACGGTCATGGAGGACGGCTCCGAGGTCGGCAACTTCGTCGAGGTGAAGAAGACCCGGATCGGCGCGCGGACGAAGGCGAAGCACCTGACCTACCTCGGCGACGCGGTCATCGGCGCCGACGCGAACATCGGGGCGGGGACGATCACGGCGAACTACGACGGCAAGGCGAAGCACGAGACCCGCATCGGCGACGGCGCCTTCATCGGCAGCGGGACGGTGCTCGTCGCGCCCGTCTCGATCGGGGCGCGGGCGACGACCGGCGCGGGGGCGATAGTCACGCGAGGGCACGACGTCCCGGACGACGCCGTCGTGGTGGGGGTCCCGGCGAGGCCTCTTCCGAAGCCCGGCAAAGCCGGCTTGCCGGAGGGAGACGCGAGATGACGCGCAGGAACGTCTTCCACATCTTCACGGGGAACGCGAACCCGAAGCTCGCGCAGGACATCGCGAGCTCGCTCGGCATGCGCCTCGCGAACGCGGAGGTGAACCGATTCCCCGACGGCGAGATCGACGTCAAGGTCCACGAGGACGTG
>ORJL010094241.1_pt1 | contig 20267 bp, 21 predicted proteins | sample 1779941 | NCBI WGS metagenome assembly ORJL01 (sample SAMEA104232317, study PRJEB22302) | groundwater metagenome | biome: forest; feature: aquifer; material: groundwater | place: USA | collected 2011-08-07 | depth 5.8 m | reverse complement strand
GTACATATCACACAAGAGATTTAGCAGCAGCACTTTACAGTTTAAAAACGTATAATCCCCAAAAGATCTTGTATGTTGTTGGCTCTCCTCAAAAGCTTCATTTTGAACAATTATTCAAGTTATTAGAATTAATAGGACTTGATAAAAATAAGTTTGTTCATGTTGATTTTGGCCAATATCGCCTAGAAGAAGGCAAAATGTCAACAAGAGCAGGAAAAGTAATTTTTATGGAAGATGTTTTGAATAAAACAATTGAGCTTGCTCAAAAAACAATTAATGAAAAAAACCCAAAATTAAAAAATAAAAAAGAAGTTGCAAAAATGGTAGGAATTGGCGCAGTTTTTTTTAGCGATTTGGTTAATGACAGAATTAAGGATATTGTTTTTGATTGGGATAAAATGCTTGATTTTGAAGGGGATACTTCCCCTTATTTGCAATACACTCACGCAAGGGCTTGTTCTGTTTTAAGAAAAGCTAAAGAAAAAAATCTTGGCGCATCAACAATTATAGAGTATGCTTTGTTGTGTTCTGATGTTGAAAAAAGATTAATCACGTTGCTGTGTGAATTTCAACAAAAAATAAGAGAATGTTTGCAGGTTTACAAGCCGCATATTTTAGCGCAGTATTTATTGCTTCTTGCAAGAACTTTTAATGAGTTCTATCACACCTGCCCAGTTATTGCTGCCCAAAAAAATGATTTAATAGAAGCAAGGTTGTTATTAACACAAGATTGTGCGCAAGTAATAAAAAACGGGCTTGCATTATTGGGCATTGATTCGCCTGATGAAATGTAATTCTTAAACATAGAAAATCTTTTAAAGCAGCACTTAATAGCAAACTTTATGCCAGATAATCTTGATGATAAACTAAAAGAAATCAAACAAATGCAACAGTCCGCAGAGCAAAATAAAGCGGCGTTAAATACTAATATTGAATTAATAAAAACAGGAATTAAAGAAAAAAAATACACAACAGGAGATTCAATTAATGATTTAATGATTGTAACGTATGGTTTACACCCTGATGCAGATGTTAAAAAAAAGCTAAGAAGTTTACAAAAAACAATCAGTGATAATCAAAATAATCAAGTTCTTATTGTTTCAAGACAACAAGTTCAAACAGAGCCAAGAGGCTGTTTTGGCGGCGGTTTTTCGCACATTGGCAGTGGCAAGGATTTGCTTGGCATAATTAATGGCACACTTTTGTTTGATTTTGAAAAGTATGAAGTTATAATTCCAACAGAAAAGTATGCTAAGCGCGAAAGATATGGCAAATGGCAATCAAGTTCAGGCTCAATACCGCTTCACATACTTGATTTTAACAAACTTGATAAATGGTCCATTAATTCGCCAGTTAGTGAAATATTATATTTTTATGATGGTTCGTGTGGAATGCATAGCGATGGCCACAAATCACATCAATTCAGAATTTTAACTGGCAAAGAAGTTGAATTATTTTTTAAATTACAAGAAGATCATTATGTTTGGGGTAGTTTTGGGCAGGCAGTGTTAGATAAAATAAGATCAAATGCATTCAAAGAAGTGCCAGAAGATTATTTTGAAATATTTGGCAACATTGACACCTCATATGTAACAGCACTTCAACTTCTTGAAACTGAAGCGTCAAAAGAGTTCAAAAAAATTCGCGCTCAAGAAATAATAAATAAAAAAGATGAAGTGCAAAAAAACATTCTTGATAGTATTGATGCTGCTTTAAAAGATAGAAGAAGTGATTTTGAAACTTCAAAGTATAATCTTGTGCGCACTCTGAGAGACGCAGTTGAACTCGGAATGCACAAAGAAGAAAGAACAGTGCAATACGCAAATATTCCGGGTTTAAGTCTTGATGTTAAGCAATACATTACTTATTTATGCGTTCAAAACAAAATTCCGCTAGAATAAAATATTGTTTTTACTTGTTATTAGTCCACCTGCGCAGCATTATATTTATTTAGTTTATAAAATAATTAACCACTAATTAGTGACTACTTTACACAAGGTTTAAATACACCTTTCTACTAAACATATCATGAAATACGCAATATTGGCAGTATTAATGTTAGTTGTTGTTGCAGCATGCACACAACAGCAAAAACAACAAACACAACCAGTCTCAGAAGCAGCACTTGATTTAAGCGAATCAAATGCAGCACCAAAAGAAGGCTGTTATTTGATGAAGCACGTTCGTGCTGGAGTTTATGACTGCTTTGGATGCTCAAACAGCGCTTGCAGAGAGCCTAACGCAAAAGATTGGTCTCAAACAGACCAAAGCGTTCCTCAAGCAAGAGGATATCGTTGCATAGCATCACCACGTGGTTGTGTTGTTGCATAAACTTTTTCTTTTTTTTATTTTGTTTTTAACAACATTTTAAATAAAAGCCTATTTTTAACCAATTATGAGCCAATTCTACATATTAGACGCAACATACAAAATAACAAATAACAAAGCCCAAATTCAATTATTCTGCAAAAATACGCAAGGTAAAAAATTCTGTCTATTTGATAAAAATTTCGAGCCGTATTTTTACGCAATTCCAAAGTGTGACATAAAATCTGAATTATTAAAAATCAGTGTTGAAGATAAAAAAACAAAGTATTTCATAACAAGAATTGAAGAAACATCTAAAAAAATATTTGAAAAAAACACAAATTTCTTAAAAATTTTTGTGAATCTTCCGCAAGGCGTGCCTTTAATTAAGGAAGAAGTTAAAAATTTCAAAGACATTTCTGGTGTTTTTGAATTTGACCTGCCTTTTGCTAAGCGTTATTTAATTGATAAAGAGCTAACGCCAATGAGTCTTGTTGAAGCAGAATTTGACAATAATGGCTTTATTTCCAAAATAAATAAGTCTTCAAAGCAAATTTTAGATGCTCCAAAAATTCTTTCAATAGATATTGAAACATATTATGATCCTCAAGGCAAAAAAATTGTTCCAGAAGAAAATCCAATTTTAATGATTGCGTTATATGGCGCAGATTTTAAAAAAGTTTTAACTTGGAAAGAATTTAGTGCAAAAAATAGCGCAATAGAGTTTTTGAAGTCTGAATCTGAAATGATTTCAAGAATGTGTGTATTAATAAAAGAATTTGATCCTGATATTATTGCAGGATATTTTTCTGATGGGTTTGATTTTCCCTATCTTAATGTTCGTGCAAAAAAAAATAACATTCTTCTTGATTTTGGAATAAATAATTCACAATTAAAAATTTTAGGCAGGCGAATAACTTCCGCACAAATTAATGGAATTATTCATGTTGATGTTTTCAAGTTCATAAGAAAAGTTATCAGCAGAAGTATGCGCACAGATGTTTTCACTCTTGATGCTGTTGCAAATGAACTTTTAGGGGAGCACAAACATGAAGTCGACCTTGATAAACTATCCGACGCATGGAATACAAACAACAAAGAATTAGAAAAATTTTGCAATTATAATCTTCATGATGCAAAGCTAACACATGATTTGTGCATTAAAATTTTGCCAAATATGCTTGAATTTGTAAAAATAACTGGATTGTCTTTATTTGATATTAATAGAATGAGTTTTTCTCAGCTTGTTGAATCATACATAATAAAACAAGCAAATGCAATGAATGAAATTTGCCCAAATAAGCCTTCTTATCGTGAAAAAGAAGCGCGAATGATGCACCGCGTTCAAGGAGCTTTTGTTTTTGAACCAAAACCTGGCCTTTACAATAATATTGCCGTTTTTGATTATAGGAGTTTATATCCTTCAATAATCGCGTCGCATAATATATCGCCAGGAACTATTAATTGTGCTTGTTGCAAAGGCAATGAAGTAATTCAAACTGAGCGTGGTGATTTTTGGTTTTGTTCAAAACAAAAAGGGTTTCTTTCAAGTATAATTGAAAATCTTATTTTGCTTCGTGCAGAAGTTAAAACACAAATCAAAGCAGGCAAAGCTGATGCAATGACTCTTGCAAGTTCTGAAGCATTAAAAGTTCTTGCGAATTCATTTTATGGCTATTTAGGGTTTTATAACGCAAGGTGGTACTCCAAAGAGTGTGCTGAGGCAACAACTGCTTTTGGCCGAAAATACATTCATAAAGTTATTGATTCTGCGCAAAAAGAAGGCTTCACAGTATTATACAGTGACACAGATAGCGTTTTTATTTTGCTTGATAAAAAAACAAAAGATGACGCTTTTGCTTTTGCAAAAAACATCAATAAAGAACTCCCAGGGTTAATGGAGCTAGATTATGAAGGAAGTTATCCTGCAGGCATTTTTGTTTCAGCAAAAGTTGGCGAAGTAGGCGCTAAAAAAAAGTATGCACTAATTGATGAAAAAGGGGTCATGAAAATTAAAGGTTTTGAAACTGTTAGGCGAAACTGGAGTTTTATTGCCAAAGATATTCAAAAAGAAGTTTTAAGCATTATTTTAAAGGAAAACAACCCTCAAAAGGCTGCAAAATATTTAAGGGCAGTTATTGCTGATTTGAGAAATAATTTAATTCCACTAAGCAAAGTTGTAATTCACACCCAGCTTCAAAGAGAAATTTCTTCATATAAAAGCATTGGCCCTCATGTTGCTGCCGCTCAAAGAATGCAAAACAAAGGCATCGCAGTTAAAGCAGGCACAATAATTAAGTTTATAATAATCAAAGGCAAAGGTAAAATTCGAGATAAAGTTAGGCTTGTTGATGAAACAAAACAAGAAGATTATGATGCCCAATATTATCTTGAACATCAAGTGTTGCCTTCTGTTGAAAAAATTTTTGCAGTTTTAGGCTTTTCAAAAGAGTTGTTTTTGTCAGAAAAGACACAAAGCAGCATGAATAGCTTTTTATGAATCCCAGATTATATAAATTATAAATAAAGGCTTATAAGAACAGTTAAAACAAATATTTTCATGGAGCCTTTAAAATTTTTTGATATGGTTGAACTTCTTGACCCGCACTGCCCTTCTTGCAGCTCAAAACTAGATTATGGCGTGAGCACAAAATATAATGATAAAATTCGTGCGCACATTTGCAATTCTTGCGGCATAATTTTAAAGTAATAAACACTTAATAGTAGTAATAAACTATTTTAAAAGGAAAAGAAAGCATTCATTTTGTGGAGCATGAAGAAAAATATTCAATTGTTATTTTGTTTATTGTTGTGATAGTAAGTGTTAGCGCTGTTGCATTTATGCTGGCAAATTCTAAAAGCAGTCAGCCAAAGCCATTTTTTAACCAATATTTTCTAACAGGAGGTGCAGTTAGGCATTATTGTATTGATAGTGATGGTGGAATTAATCCATATGAGCGTGGCATTACAAGAACTGAACGATTTGTAGAAAATGGAGTAGTAGATCGTTGCACAGACATTGGGGTTATTGAATACTCTTGCACTGTTACTGGAGAATTGCTTGCAACAAATATTCCTTGCCCTTTTAGCTGTTATGCAGGCTCTTGCATGAAACATGCTTTAGTTGGTTACTCATTTGACCCATTTTTAAATAGCAGAATAAAAGAAGAATTAACTCAATGAATTAAATTCAAAATTTATTTTTCCAATAATTTTGTGTGTTACTGCAACTTTTTCTTTTAATGAGGGCAAATACAGCCCTGTTTTTAAATCAAAACTATAAGGCAGTTCTAATACTAAATCTGTGTCTATAAAATACGTGTTTGCAGTTATTGCACAAAATGCAGTGAGTTCATTATTTTTTAGAATATATTCTAACTCTAATGGCAGTATTTCTCCATTTATTGAGTGATAGTATCCGCAGAAATATTTTCCTTCATTTTTTCTTGGCAGAAATAATAAATGCACGACATGGCTTGACGGGTCTCTTAATGTTTGCATCACAGAATTGCTTACTTTTTGTTTTTTATTATTAATTGCTAATTCATTTTTTAACAAATCATATACTGCAAAATCATTTGTTTCTCGCATTAAAATTTTTGTTTCAGCCATTGCTAATAAAGGCAGCACTTCATTGCCTTTAATTGCGCAATAAGTTGTAAATTTGCCTTTTTCAAAAATTAGTTGGATAACTGGCAGGTCTGTTTTTGCTTCAAAAACTATTTTGTATAACTCGCCAGTTCTATAAACCTCTCTTGCACAAGTTGGCAGGCTTTCTTTATTTATTTTCAAAAATTCTAGTGTTGCGCTTCCAATTTTTAGCCATTTCCAACGCAAATCATATTTGTATGTTCCCAGTTCAAAAGGTAAACTTGCCAGATTTTCAAGACTATCCATTCAGATGTCATGAATAATTTTGCTTATAAAACTGCTTGTTAATTCTTAACAAATTTGAATCTTGGAATTTCTTTCCCATCAACTAACACATTTTCACAAAACATTTTAGAAGGTCTAACCCATATTGCATTTTTTCCAAATTCTTTGCTGTCATAAAGCGCGCGATAAACTATCATTTCTTCTGTTGTTTCACTGTGTCTTGCAACAAATAATACTTCATAATAATTTCCTTTGTAATGTTGATATCTGCCAAGCACAACAGTTGCCATTTTAATCAACTTTATATTTTAGTGGAACACAACAGCACATCGCATCACCTTTTTGATTTAGAACATATTGTTTTGAATTTAATTCAGCGCACTCGCCATAAAGGCCGCCAACACAAGATGTTGCCAAAGGCACTGTTTGCTCGCAAGATTGTGCGATTTGTGCTGTTTCCATTGCCATTGCAGTAAATGAATCCATATCAACAAAAAGTAATAGCACGCTTGTCGCAAAAAAAACAAGAAACGCACAATAAAGCATTCTTTCTTTGTAATAAGAAATGTGTTTCATCTAATTTTCCTTTACTTCTCTTATTGCCTGGTCGACTTCTTCAGGGTCCCAATCATGGGATATTAGTTGATGTCTTATCGTGTTAATATTAATGCCTTTTCCAATGTGCTGCCTGATATATTCATGTAATTCTGGATGTCCGTGAGGTGTCATTTTATGGCTTGCTTCATGGTCTCGCTTAACAAAAAGAACCAATGCAATTAATACAACTATTAATCCTATATTTACAGCAGATAAATTAAGAAGTATTTTTGGCGTAATTATTTCTCTTGGCTGCTCAAGAAGTGGGGGCAATTCTTCTCTTAGATTTTTTAAATCACGCAAATCATCAAGTTGTGATTTTAGTCCATTTATCGAATTTTGTATGTTGCTTTGTTGAACATTTGTTTCAGTTCTTGCATTTGTTGAATCAGTTGAAAGTTTATCTATACTATTTCTTAATTCTGCAACTGCATCTTCTAACGCTTTTAATTTTTGCTCAGCAATTAAATTCTGGTCTGAAATACTTTCTTTTGCAAAATCACTATTTGCTTTTATTTCTTCACCAGGAAAAGTTTGTATTCTTGTTATTTTTGGCCCATAAGTAACTGCATAAACAATGCTTGAACAAAGAAGTAACAATAGTATTGTTATTAATATCCTCTTTTTCATATCTGTGTCTTGAATAATACTAGTATATAAATTTTTTGTCTCGAATTGACGATATTACCATTCAAATTTGTGTCTGTGGAGTGGAAATCGTATCATCAACAAACCTCCAAATAAAAAAATAAATACAGACATTAATAAGAATGTTATTTGTATTGAATAAACATCACTCAAATATCCCCATATTGGCGTTGAGAGTATTAATGAAATATCAAATGCAAAGCCTTCAACAGCAGCAACTGTCGCTCTAATTTTTGACTCTGCATGTTTTTGCAAATAATGTTCTGCAAAAGTCATTCCAAATCCTGAACTAAATTTTTGCATTAAAAACAAAGGCAAGATTTTAACACCGGTGAAATAGGAAAAGCCAGCAAGCGATAATACTTTGCCTGCAAGTATTAATTTAAAGCAGGTTTTTTCACAAAAAAGTCTGTGAAGGTATTCTGCGCTATATGAGAATAATGCTTCCATTGCAATTACTAGTGCTGCAATCCAGCCTAAGTCAGTCATTTTGAATCCTGCACTTAATATGAATGGTGTTTGTATCATTCCAAAGAATGAAAAACAAACTGTTGCAAGCATGCCGTATAAAACAACCCATCTTATGTTTTTGTGAAACAAAACGTAATAAGCTCCTTTTTTTATTTGTAAATAATGGTTTTTTATGCTATAATTATGCTTAATTCTTCTTTCATGCATGCTCAAAAATACAAATCCAGACAACACAAAAAATACTGGCCCTATTAAAAATGGCAGTTTTTCATTTATTGCGTAAAGATAAGATCCTGCAATTATTCCAAGCATTCCGCTGATTAAAAAAAACATTCTTGCACGTCCAAATATTTTTATGAATTCTTTTGCACGCCCAACATCTTTTAATGAATCATAAATTAGTGCATTGTCTGCTCCTGCCCCGATTGCAAGACCTATTCCCCAAATAAAATTAAGCAGTGCAAAATCCCAAAAAGTATTGCTAATTAAATATAACCCGCAAGATATCGCAACAACTAGTGTATAAATAAAAGTAGTTATTTTTCGCCCAACTAAGTCTGAAAATGCTCCGCCAAATATTTCAAAAAGCATTGCTATTCCAAATACTGATTCTGTTAGACCTATTTCTGCATAGCTTAATCCTTTTGAAACCATAAATATTGTAAAAAATGCACTAGGTAAAAGAACACCATATAATGCTTTGTAAATATAATACTTTTTTATGTTTGAATCAACTTGTTTGTTTGTTAGCTTTTGCATAAAATAAATTAGTTATTGTCTCTATTTATAACTATCTAACCGCTAGTTTAGACTGGCGAAATTCTTTTAAACTAATCAAAAACAATTTCAATGGTGATAACTTGGAGCTAAAAAAAGGTTTAACTTTTGATGATGTGTTACTTGTACCAAAACTTTCTCAGGTTAAAAGCAGAAAAGATATTGAAACTAAAACAAAACTTTCACGCAGAATATCGCTAAATATTCCAATTGTTAGTGCTAATATGGATACTGTTACTGAATCTTCCATGGCAATTGCCATTGCAAGAGAAGGTGGGCTTGGTGTTATTCATCGTTTTCTTTCAATCCAAGATCAAGTTGCTGAAGTTTTAAAGGTTAAGCGCTCTGAAGGTTTTATTGTCGAACACCCTCACACTTTGCCTTGGAATAATACTCTTGGCCAAGCAAAAGAATACATGGCAAATGCAGGGACGAGCAGTCTTTTGATAACTGACAATTTAAATAAACTTGCAGGAATGCTCACATCAAGGGATATTTTATTTGAAACAGATTTTAAAAAACAAATTTCTGAATTAATGACTCCAAAAGAAAGTTTAATTACTGCAAATCCAGGAATTACAATTGAGCAGGCAAAAGTTATTTTGCACGAGCACAGAATCGAAAAACTGCCAATTATTGATACTACTTGGGAATTAAGAGGTTTAATAACAACAAAAGACATAATAAAAATTTCTGAATTTCCAAATTCTTGCAAAGATGAAAAAGGGCGTCTAAGAGTTGGTGCTGCAATTGGTGTAAAAGATGGTTTTTTAGAACGCGCACAAGAATTAATCAGAGCTGGTGTTGATGTTTTAGTTGTTGATATTGCGCATGGCCATTCTGATTTAGGACTCAATACCATAAAACAAATTCGTCAAAAATTAGGCGATGTTGAATTAATTGCAGGCAATGTTGCAACAGCAGACGGTGTTCTTGATTTAATTTCCGCAGGTGTTGATGCAATTAAAGTTGGTGTTGGGCCTGGCTCAACTTGCATTACGCGAATTGTTGCAGGTTCAGGTGTTCCTCAACTTACTGCGATAATGGATTGCGCAAGAGCTGCACAAGGAACAGGCATTCCAATTATTGCTGATGGTGGAATTAAAAATTCAGGAGATATTGCAAAAGCAATTGCTGCTGGCGCATCAACTGTTATGATTGGCGGCCTTCTTGCAGGAACAGACGAAAGTCCTGGAATTTCAATAACAAAACATGGAAGAAAATACAAGCTTTTGCGCGGAATGGCTTCTCTTGGTGCATCAATTGGCAGAAAAGAAAGAGAAAACGAAAGTAAAAATGATGACGTGACTGATTTTGTCCCAGAAGGAGTTGAAGCAATTGTTCCTTATCGTGGCCACGCAAAAGAGGTTATTTCACAGCTAATTGGTGGTTTGAAATCAGGAATTAGTTATTGCGGCGCAAAAACAATTCTCGAGATGCAAAACAAAGCAGAATTCATTCAAATGACTGGTGCTGGCTTAAAAGAAAGCCATCCTCATGATGTTGAACAGTTATAATTAAACTAATTTTAATTCAATTATTTCAGTTTTAGTTGGAACTTGTATTACTCTTTTTTCGTAAGTGTCTATTAGCTCAAATTTGTTGCCTTTCTCAATTCTTTTCATTTCTTCAACAACATTTTTGTCAGGAAATCTATGCTCAAATGTGAATATGCAATCATTAATAGTCACACTTGCTTTTTTTATTGTGTACTTTCCAAACCCTGAGCGTTCTAAAAAATCATCTTCTAACTGTTTTCCTTGTGCAAATATTTCATCAAAATTTTGTGCAGGCAGTTTTCCTTGGTTAAACAGTTTTTGTATCACATGATAAACTTGTTTTACATCCCAATATTCTGTTTGTTTTCCATACATTCCGCAATATACAACAAAGATGGGAATTGAGGCAATTACAGAATAAATATCGTTATTGTTTCCTATCATAACAGAATTATCCATAAATCCTTCTGGCAAATATTTTTTTAGTAATTGTAATTTTTTTCCACCACACTGTGCAAATTGGCTGCCAAATAAATGGCTAAACTCAAAGTATTTATCAACACCTAATTTCTTGTTTAATTTTTGCATGCCTTCTGGTGTTCCCCCAGATGCCATTACAAGGCTATAATCATCTTCTTTTATTGCTTTGAGAAATTGCTCTATTTGTGGATGAACAAAATAGGTATATTTAAAATCAGGATTTAGTGTGCCAGATGGCTGTGCGCAAATAGTATCATCGCGATCAAATACAACGTATTTATTCATGGCACAAAAATAATTAATTTAATTTATAAACTTAAGGCTCCAAATAATCTATTTTACATTCTTTGCTCAAAATATGTGCCAGTGTTTTAATATTTCTTGCAACAAAACTTCTATCGCCTGCAAAATAAAGGTCAGGATATTGGATAAAATCAATTATGCCGCAATTCATGTTTAATTTCATTGCAACATCATGGCATTGATTAAACTTTTGCCAGTCACCATCAAGAATAATTATTGCATCAAGACAAGCATCATACATTTCTGCTTCAAATATTTGTCCTGAACGTGGAAAATGCGGATGTTGATAACTAAATTGCGAATATAGTTTTTTAAAATAATTTTCGATAATTTGCTTGTATTGTTCGAGTTTTTCTGTTTGTTCTTTTAGCATAATAAAATCCCACAATACACAAACAATATATAAATTTAATCAACAAAATTATAAATCCATTGCACAGTTAGAATTGAACATGTTAATTAAATTCCACGGCCACACAACAATTGAACTGCACATAAAAAATAACGTAATCTATATTGACCCTTATCTTGACCCGTTTACTGCAGAAAAACTCCCAAAAGCAGATTTGATTTTAATTTCTAATTCCTCATTTGACCATTGCAGTATTGAAACTGTAAAAACATTGTCTTGTGACATTACTTTGGTTCTAGGGCCAAGCGAGGTATCTTCATTATTGCATAATTGCGGCACAATAACTGCAGGAGAATTAAGAGATTTTGGTGATTTTCAAATTAAAGCTTTAACTGCATTGCCATTTAATAAAAAAATAATGCAAAATACGCTGCTTGCGTTTGGGATTAATGCGCAAGGAAAAACTGTATTTTATCCCTCAGACACTAAATACCTCCCTTCAATGGCAGATATTCATCCAGATATCATGCTTGTTGCTATTGGCGGAACTTGGACTATGAATGCGAAAGAGGCTGCAAATTTTGTAAATACTATAATTCCAAAAATTGCAATCCCTATTCATTGGGGCAAACTAAATGGCACTCGAGATGACGCAATTTATTTTAAAGAGCTTGTTGAATTAAAGCAAGAAACAAAAGTTATCATTTTACATGAAGATCAAGAAATTGAATTGTAAGCTTTTTAAAGGGGTGCTCATTATACCTCTAAATGAAAAATAATTATGTTGGCGGTCAAGCAGTAATTGAGGGCGTAATGATGCGCTCAAAAAATAACGTGGCAACTGCAATTAGAAAAAACAACAAAATTATAATAAAAACTCAAAATTTCAATTCTATTACTCAAAAATCAAAGATTTTAAGATTGCCAATTATTCGCGGAATTATTTTTTTGTTTGAAATGACTGTTTTGGGTTTTAAAACTCTTAGTTGGTCTGCAAACAAACAAACCAGTGATAAAGAAAAAATTTCTTCTTTTGAAATGGCAGCATCATTTGCATTTGCAATTGCAGTAACTCTTTTGATGTTTGTTGTTGGGCCGTATTATTTGACTAAATTATTTGTTTGCAGTCAAGGAATTAAATTTAATTTAATTGATGGTATTTTTAGGCTGGGTGCATTCCTGGCATACTTAATTGCCATTGGTTTTATGAAAGACATAAAACGTGTTTTTCAATATCACGGTGCGGAGCACAAAACTGTTAATTGTTATGAAGCAAACCTGCCTTTGACCATTCAAAATGTAAAAAAATGTTCTGTTCAACACCCTCGTTGCGGGACAAGTTTGATTGTGTTTGTTATTGGTATTAGCATTTTATTTTTTTCACTTGTAAAAGATCCGAGATGGTTTGTAAATATTGGTGCCAGAATTTTATTTATTCCTTTAATTGCAGGAATTTCGTATGAAACTTTAAAATTAAGTTCAAAATATTCAAACAACCAACTATTCAAGATAATAATAAAACCAGGTTTATTGGTTCAAAAATTAACAACAAGAGAGCCAAACAATAAGCAAATTGAAGTTGCAATTAGTGCTTTAAAAAAAGTTATTTAATTTTAGTAGCAAACGTAAATTATAAATTATGTACTCCTTGCTACTAAACTGTAAAAGACAAACTTGATGAGATATAATTTTTGTCTTTTACTATTTTGTCACTACTTTTATAAGCATTAACACACAACATATTCTCATGTTTTCAAGAAATCTAAAGCAAAAAAAAGCGCAGCTTCTGCAAAAAATTGATTTTGAACTAAATTCAGGAAGTCTAACAAAAAGTAGCAAAGCATTAAATGAGTTTATTAGTCTATTTCCAAATAGCCCAACACCGTATGTTCTTTTAGCAGATGCATATAACAAAGAAAAAAACTATTATGATGCGTTTCAAAGTTTTAAGCGAGCCGAAGAGTTGCTTGAAACTAATTTGTCACCAAAAAGTACAAGAACAGACTTAGAAATCTTAATTGGAATTAGAAATTCTCTAACAGGTTGTGCTTTGAGGCATTACACGCGAAATCAAAAAACCAAAGCTGACGCAAGTTTAGTTGAACAGCTAGTAAAAGAAGGATATGATGATTCATTTTTATTTTTTGTTTTAGGTAAAGAAGCATATTTAAAAAAAGATTTTAGCAATGCAAAAACTTTCTTAGATAAAGCGTTAAAAAGAGGAAATTTGTGTGTTGATGATTTGATAACTGATGCTTATTTTTTAAGAGGAATGAGTTGTATTAATCTCGAATTAATAACACAAGGCGAATCTGATTTAAAATATGTGGCAGAACACAATAAAGATAAAGGTTTTTGTGTTGAGACATATCTTGCAGAATTTTACGAAAATCGAGGCGAGTATGGCAAATCAATTGAGCATGGTTTTAATGCTTCACTAATAAAAGATAATCTGAATAACCCTCAAGAATAATTAAACATCAAGTTCTCTTACTTCTTTTGCATGTTCTTGTATGAATTGTTTTCTTGGTTCAACTTCTGTACCCATAAGTATTGTAAATATTTCATCTGCTAAAACTGCATCTTCTATTGTTACTTTTTTTAATATTCTATTTGCAGGATCCATTGTTGTTTCCCATAACTGTTTTGGATTCATTTCGCCTAAACCTTTGTATCTTTGTATTGAGGCGCTGTCTTTTCCAATTTCTTCAATTATTTTATTTTTTTGTTCTTCATTGTATGCATAAGTTACTTTTCTGTGTTTTTCAACGCGATAAAGTGGTGGTTGTGCTATGTAAATGTTGCCCGCATCAATTAATTGTTTCATATGCCTATAAAAGAAAGTAAGTAGCAAGCAGGTTATGTGGTTGCCATCAACATCTGCATCAGTCATTATGATTATCTTACCGTACCTTAATTTTGCTGCATCAAATTCATCACCAATGCTTGTTCCTATTGCAGTAATTAAGTTTCCAACTTCATTGTTTTGCAATATTTTTATCAACCTTGCTTTTTCTACATTAAGGATTTTTCCGCGCAATGGCAGTATTGCCTGGAATGCCCTGTTTCTACCTTGTTTTGCGCTTCCACCTGCAGAATCTCCTTCAACAATGTATAGTTCTGTTGTTGTTGGGTCTTTATTTGAACAGTCCGCAAGTTTTCCTGGCAATGTTGATATGTCAAGTGCGCTTTTTCGGCGAACAAGTTCTCGTGCTTTTCTTGCAGCTTCTCTGGCGCGTGCTGCATCCACACATTTTGAAACAACTGCTTTTACTATTGAAGGATTTTCTTCAAATATGGATGTTAATTTGTCATTTGTTATGCTGTCTGCTATTCCTTTAACTTCTGAATTTCCAAGTTTTGTTTTTGTTTGTCCTTCGAATTGAGGATTTGGTATTTTTGCGGATATTATTGCGGTTAATCCTTCTTTTGCATCTTCGCTAGTTAATTTTTCTCCTTCTGGAATCAAGCCTGATTTTTCTGCAAAATGGTTTAGTGTTCTTGTGAGCGCAGTTTTAAAACCTGTTAAATGTGTTCCACCTTCATGCGTGTTTATGTTGTTTACAAAACTAAATACTTGTTCTGAGTATTCTGTAGAATATTGCATTGCAATTTCTACTTTTACATTGTCTTTTTCTTTTTCAAAATAAATTATTGGGTGCAATTTTTCTTTTGTTTTATTTAGATGTTCAACAAATTCTTTTATTCCGCCAGTATATTTGAATGTTTGTTCTTTTGCCGCCCGCTCATCTTGCAAAAATATCTCGATACCTTTGTTTAAAAATGCAAGTTCTCTTAATCTGTTTGCAAGAGTGTCATATGAAAATTCCCCAGGCTCCATTATTGTAAAGTCTGGCTTGAATTTTACAAGTGTCCCGGTACCTTCAGCAGGGCCTACCTCTATTAGTTCAGTAACAGGTATTCCTTTTTCAAATTCTTGCCTGTAAAGTTTATTATTTCTTTTTACTTCTGCAATAAATTTGTCAGATAACGCGTTTGTAACAGAAACTCCAACACCGTGCAGTCCGCCTGAAACTTTGTAAACGTTTTTATCAAATTTTCCCCCACTATGAAGTACTGTTAAAACAACAGTTAATGCAGATTTGTGATATTTTGGGTGCATATCAACAGGAATTCCTCGCCCATTATCTGAAACAGTAATAAACCCATCTTGGTGTATTATGACAATTATTTTTGTGCAGTATCCTGCGAGTGCTTCATCAACTGAATTGTCTACTGCTTCGTAGACCATATGATGCAATCCTCTTGAATCTGTGCTGCCAATAAACATGCCCGGGCGCTTTCGAACGGCATCTAATCCTTCAAGTACTTGAATCTCTTTTGCACCATAATCACTATTTGGCGGCACCACTGGATTCTGCAATTTATCTTCTTCCATTTTGAGTTATTTTGTCGTCGAGAAAACACCCCTTCCGACTGTTGTTTTTAATTGAACAAAGTATATAAATCTTTCTGCAAAATTGTCGTCAATTTAAGTGACAAAAATAGCAAGAATTTAGCCGTAAATTTCTTTGATTTTAGTCTCAAGATACTTATCTGATTGTGAATTCATTTTTTCAACAAATTTTTCAGAAATTTTTGATAATGCACCAATCGCAGCACCCAAATCCCCTGCACCAATTACTGCACGTTCCTGCATTAATTTGGTCGCATCTAATGTTCGCTCAATAATTTTTTTGGAAAAAGCGCGGTATTCATCAGGGGTTGAAAAAAAGTCGCGAAAAACTGCGTTTGTTGTTTCTTTTTGTATTGCTTTTTCTATGCCATCTTTTTGTGCTATTCCAACAAGACGATTAACTAATCTGTCTCGCGTACTAATGCATTTGAATAACTCATTAAAACAATCACTATATTGTTTAAAATCTTCATCAACCGCATACAATTGTGCAAACTCTAAACGTAGCTCTAAAACAGATTTCCACTGTTTTTTAGCAGCAACATATGCTTGTTGTTTAAGAAATTCAGGATCTTGCATTCTTTTTTCAACAATTGGCGCAATCATTTCAAAAAACTCCGCAGTTTCTTGTCTTTGATTAATATCAGAACTATCATCAGAACTATCGTTTAATACACCTGCAAAAATGTCAATTGACAATTTAACCGCGTCTTTTCTACTTTGTTCATCAGAAAGCAACGTATATATTTCTTTTGCGCTTTTGTCAATTAATGCATTGCGCAAATCTCTTTCAAGCTTTTGCATTTTTTTGTTCAAGTAAGCACCAATTTATAAATCTTCTTTAGTCTTAAAGACACATCGCCGTTAGATTTATAAACCCGTCTCTGTTTTGTTGTCAAAATGGCAACAAGCGCAAAAGCAGTTCAACAAATAAAGAAAAAGAAATGGGTTCAAATAATTGCGCCCAAAGTATTCAATCAAGAGCCTATAGGCGAAACATTCATTAGCGAATTTCAAGAAGCAGTAGGCAAAGAAGTTTCAGTTAGTTTAATGGCCCTAACCGGTGATCCTCAAAAACAAAATGTCATTCTTAGTTTTAAAATGATTGGCAGCAATAATAACGTAATTACAACTCAAGCACTAGGTTTTAGGCTCACTCCTGCTGCAATTAGAAAAACTATGCGCAAAGGAAAAGAAAAAATTGAAGATTCATTTAATGGAACAACTCAAGATAATGTTAAAGTTTTAATTAAGCCTTTGCTTGTAACAAAAGGCCACGCGACAGGTTCAGTTACAACAAATCTTAGAAAAACAATGAAAGTAAATGTAATTAAAATGTTAAGTTCAACAACTTTTGAAACTATTTTGCTTGATTTAATGACTCAAAAGTTTCAACGTGCATTATCTGATATGTTAAGAAAAATTTATCCTCTTTCAGTTTGTGAAATAAAATTTTTTTCTATAGTAAAAGACACAAAAGAAAATAAAAACAATACAGAAACTGCGCCAATAAAAACAGAAGCAAAACAAGAGCCAGTTCAAGTAAAATCTGAAGAAAAAAGCCCTGTTGCAACAGCTTAAAGTTTGTCACAAGATTTTAAAAGAGATTTATTTGTCCACATATTATGAATCTTAATGAAATACTAAAATCAATTAAAAGCGATTTAAGTCCTTTTGATTTTGCTGAAAAAGCAGAAGATTCATTAGTGAGTATGTCTAAAAAAAGTTTTTCTGCACAAGAACAAATAGGAATAGAGCGTGCAATTCAAAAAGCGCTCATGCAAACTGCCAAAAATATCCAATTTGAAAGAAAAAAAAGCAGAAAATCTTATCCCCAATATGCAAAAGAGTACTACTCCAGATTAGTCTTGCCTTATGTTGAGTCGAATTCAAATGATTTGCAAAACGCAATAAATGAATCACAAATTATCTGTGTTGGTGATTTTCACTCTCTAAAAGACTCAAAAATTGCATTGCTTAATTTATTAAAAAAAACAAAAGTGCCAATAAATCTTTGCATGGAGTGCCTGCCTCAATCCCAACAAATCAAAGTTGAAAAATATATGCTCAATGAAATTTCCCAAATCCCATTTAGTGCAGGGTGGTACGCACCACAAGATTTATTTGGCACAATATTTCAATATGCAAAAGAACACCCAGATTTAATTAATTTAATTGCAATTGGCCCTAATTATACTCAAGATGGTGATTTTTCAACTTCAGATAAAATTATGGCCCCAATTATTTCTCGAAATGCAATAAATGGCAGAAAAACTTTTGTTTTTACTGGTGACTACCATAACGCACCAAATCATTTACCCTCAAAAATTAAAAAGCACTCAAACATACAAAATAGCGTAATTATTTACCAAAACAGCACAAATATTTATTGGAATATGCGCCACAATGGCCAAATAAATAATATCGTAAGATTAAGCGAGCAAGAATTCTGTTTATTTAATACATCACCACTCATAAAATACCAGTCTGCAATTGACCAATTAGATGATGAAGACTATTCAGGTTTAACCCCAGACCAAAAAGTGAGCAAAATTTTAAAAGCAGTTTATTTACATTTACTTTTAGGTAATAAAAATCAAAAAAGCAATTTGGATGAGTAATGTTTTTAAATGGAATTAATTAATTCTTTCAAATGAAAATCTTAGGGCAAGGCGCTGAAGCAACTATTTACTTGACACAAAATAATGAAGTGATTAAAGAACGCACAAGTAAAAGCTATAGGCTGCCTCAAATTGACTCAAAATTAAGAAAACAAAGAACAAGAAGAGAGGCAAAAGTAATTCAAAAAATGCAAGCAGCAAACATTGCAGGCCCAAAGTTCAAATCTGCAGATGACAAAAAAATGACGATAACAATGGATTTTTTAAATGGCCCAAAAGTAAGAGATATTTTAAGCAACAACACACAAATGCTTTCAACAGAAATTGGAAGAAAAATTGGCTTGCTCCATTCACAAGACATAATTCATTCTGACCTCACCACATCCAATATGATTTTTGAAAATGAAATTAAATTAATTGATTTTGGCTTGAGTTTTTTTTCTTCAAAAATTGAAGATAAAGCAGTTGATTTACACTTATTCAAGCAAGCGCTAGAATCAAAACATCACGAAGTTTCTGATGCTTGTTTTAAGTTTGCAATTGAGGGTTACAAAGAAACTTGCAATAATGCAATTGAAATAATTAAAAGGCTTGAAACTGTTCAAAAAAGAGGTCGAAATAAAATAAAATGACAAATTTAGTTAAAGGATATATTCGAATAGAAAAACAGCAAAAAGAAAATGCGCAGTTTTACAAACGAAAGGTTGCAACTTTTCTTTGGACTCTTTTAGCATCATACAAAGCCCTTTCAAGAGAAGTTTACTTGCATGGCGATACATGGGATCCTTCAAATACAATATCTATGTTAAATGAAGAGCCTTCAGAAAACGCAAATGAAGAACAAATCTTGTATGATTTTGAAAAAAGAGACCCATTTATTGAGCATCATTCTCAAAAAGGATGGAATAAACATCTTTGTTTGGAATTCTTAATGGATAATGCTGAAGAAATTTATGAAGATAAATCTTATGCGGATGAAGGTGACTTTGTGCATTGGATTAGAAAAGTTAATGGCAAAACTAAACATTTGGATGTTTATTTACTCAAGTTTATTGAAAACGAACAACTTTCTGAAGACGGAATTGATATTTTTAGCGGAGTTATGCTAGCAGAAAAAGACTCTGCTGAAATTTACAATAAAATTAAAAGAGTGCTTGAAAAATTTTCAGGAATTTTAAATGAAAGAAGGGTTGCAAATTCTGCATGGATAGAGTCACCAACATTATCTGAAGTTCTAAAATATGGCAAACAAGATGGCATTTGGGTTAAAAAATGAGCACTGAAACATTTACGGACGGCAAATATCAGGACTGCCCACAATGTGGCACAATAATGTTAGCAATTGCTGGTGCAAAAAAAGCAGTTTGCCAAAATTGCGGCTACAAAGAGCCTTGTTGTTAAAATTCTAAATTCAAACAAAATGCAATTAATACAAAATACCAATACTAAAAAGTATAAAAATATATAAACAATTAATTACTACACGAATTAAATGGATAATTATCAAAAACTAGTTGAGCTTGTAAAAGAAGCAGGAGTTCTTGCATCAATTGGTGAGCTTTTAGATTGGGATGCTGAAGTAATGATGCCGCCCGGCGCAATAGAGAGAAAAGCTTTAGAAAATGGGGTAAACGCCGCAGTAAGCCACAGGTTATTTACTTGTGATGAAATTGGCAGATTGCTTGATTTGCTCAAGAAAACAAAACTAAATAATGACCAGCAAGCAATGATTAATGAAGTTTCTTTTGATTATTATCGTTCAAAAAATGTCCCTGAATCTTTGGTTAAAGAGCTCGAAGAAGTTTCAACTGTTGCAATTGAAGCCTGGAAAAATGCAAGAAAAAATAAAGATATTTCTTTACTTGAGCCGCACTTAAAAAAAATTGTAGATTTAAAAAAACAAGAAGCAAAATTTACTG
>ORJL010323826.1_pt1 | contig 20271 bp, 13 predicted proteins | sample 1779941 | NCBI WGS metagenome assembly ORJL01 (sample SAMEA104232317, study PRJEB22302) | groundwater metagenome | biome: forest; feature: aquifer; material: groundwater | place: USA | collected 2011-08-07 | depth 5.8 m | reverse complement strand
AAAGTACATATTCACAGACAGAACAAAAACCAAGAAAAGAATCTGAAAGAGAACTAATTGAATTTGCAAATGAAGTCATGGATAGAAAAGGAGGGCTATTCATTCCATCGTTTTCAGTTGAGCGCTCTCAAGAAATGGCATGTATTTTAAGAAGTTCAAATTTTAAACATAAAATCATAATGGATGGAATGGCACTAAAAGTAAATGAAATAATGTTTAATCATCCAGACTATCTAAGAGATCCAAAAGTGTTTGCAGATGCCATTAATGAAGCAGTTGCTATCAAAGATCATGAAAAAAGAAAACATGCGATAGAGGAACCTTGTGTGGTTATCTCTCCAGCTGGAATGCTAGTAGGCGGAAATGCAACATATTATTTACAAGAACTTTCATTTGATAGTAAAAATGGAATAGCACTTGTGTCATATCAAGGAGAGGGGACTCCAGGAAAAAAATTGCTAGATACAGGAAAAGTAGCTACTAGAGGAAAAGATCTGAGAGTTGCTGCGGAAGTAAAACAATTTGAATTTTCAGGACATGCAGATAGAAATGAGCTTTTTGAAGTAGTTAAAAAAATTAAAGGCAATCCTAAAGTTCTAACAGTTCATGGAGATACGGAATCATGTAAGAAATTTGCCCAAGAAATTCATGAAAAGTTTGGTTTAGAGGCTCATGCTCCAGATGTAAATGAAGTGATATCTATCTGAAATGATAGATTATAGTATAATTAACTTAGAAAATACGATTAATAGCGGACAAGTCTTTCTTTGGACAAAACAAAAAGAATTTTGGTATGGCATCAATGGTCAAGATATTTTAAAGATAAACAATTTAGGAAAAATCATATCCTATTCTAACAAAAAATATGATTTTTTTAGAAATATTGATGATATAAAAGAAATAATCAAATCAATTTCAAAAGATAAAACAACCAAAATTGCTGTAAAAAAATATCTTGGGCTGAGATTAATAAGACAAGATCCGTTTCAATGCTTCATATCATTTATTGTTTCGTCAAATTCCAATATTCAAAAAATTAAATCAAGTTTAGAAAAAATTTCAATAAAATTTGGAAAAAAAATTCAATTTGACAATAAAGAATTTTACATGTTTCCAGAACCAAAAAAAATTGCAAATGCAACTATACAAGAAATTCAAAATTGTGGTGTTGGGTATAGAGCAAAATTCATAATAGATGCAGCAAAAATGGTTGAGTCAAGACAGATAGATTTTGAATATCTAAAAAAATCTAACTATCAAGATGCAAAAGATATGATTCTAACGGTTCCAGGAATAGGAAATAAAGTTGCAGATTGTATTTTACTGTTTTCACTTGATAAACTAGAAGCATTTCCATTAGATAGATGGATGATTAGAATTTTAAAGAAATATTATTTAGAAAAATTTGAACTTGAAACAAAATCAATTACAGAAAAACAATACAATACATTACATGAAAAAATTGTGAAGCATTTTGGACCTTATGCTGGTTATGCACAGCAATTTTTGTTTAAAATGGAAAGAGAAAATTACCAGAAAAAATGGTTGTAAACCCTTAAAATGACAATTAATTTTCAGATTCTTGGGCTGGTAGCTCAGCTTGGATAGAGTGCTGGACGTCTAATCCAGTGGTCAAGGGATCGCAGCCCTTGCGGCCCGTTTTAACAAAATTATTTATTCTGACTCAGAGACGTTGTTTACGTGAAAGATATTGAATTTAACTTGGAGCCAAAAGAGATTCACCCAAATTCCGAGATTAGAGGAATAATTGTTGTATCATATCCAGGACGATACGATGGAGTTGTAATTAATACACAGATTTTAGATTCTAATGAACATATCATCTACAAATCATATAATGGAAAGAAAATCTCCCAAAATGTTTCAAGATTATTCATTAACAAAGAGATTATGCCTGAAAATAAAGCAGAATTTACGGCATTGATACAATTTGAACCAAAACAAGTTCATGAAATAAAATTTCGAGCATCAATTATTGAACAACATAAAGAAATTGAAAGTAAAATAATTTTTGCAAAATATTCTATCTAGAATCTTTGTTTTGTAACTTCCAATTTGCCCTTCATCCAAGGATGTGGTTCACAATGATATTCTATTATCGTAGATTCTGTGAAGAGAAATTCATAGTCGTATCCAGGTTTTATAACACCTTGAGAACCAAAGACACCACTGTAAGAGTCTTCAACTCTATGATCAGGAGTTACTGTGTGTGCAGTAGTATCAACATTTTTCCAAATTACAAGATTATCAATTCCTAATTGTATGTTAACTAATTTTGGTACAAAATTATCTTGTTGGGCAGAACTAGCAGAGCCTTCGATTATTTCAATAATTGCTTCCTTAATTGGATGTAAAATGTGTTCATCTACGGAAGGTTTTGCCAAAGATTCTGGAAGATAAAATGATGTGTAGTAAACAACTCCTATGGATGTACCAATAATTATTGCCATAATTCCTATACCATATGCATGACTAGAGGTTGCACTCAACGATTTTTTTAGGTCTCAAGAGTTCTTATAAAGCTTTTTTAGAATTTTAAAAGACTATGGCTTTTTTAGATCTGAAGAACCAAAATCTGAAATCTTGTTAGCACCAACTCCTAAATCTGCTTGAACTTTTGGAGCTGGAATTTGTTGTACAATTTCTTTTGTTTCTTTCTTGCCATCATCTGAAGATTGATCTTCTGGAAGTTTACTAGTATTTGGAACTGGTTGTGATTCTGCTAATTCCTTTGGTTTGTCTTCATGTATTGGTACCGGTGGTGGTGGAGGTGCATTCTTTGCTTGATTTAATCCATATCTGTAAACATGGAAGAAGCCTGCAAAGACTATCAAGATAAGACCTATAAAGAATAATGAAATGTTTTTCATTCCAGTCAAGGCTGCATTATAAGCTGCAATGTTTAGAAATACCTGAAACGCCAATAATGCAACAATTAGCCAATTAATCCATTTTTGTGAGAGATTAATTGTTGCTACTTTCTTTGGACCCTTTTCTTTAGCAAGTTTAGCTTTTCTTTCAGATTCTTTAGCAAGTTTGATCATCATATATGAGAATCCAAATCCTAGTGGAACTAGCAATATCATCACCGTATAGAGAAATACTGGATCAATTACCAAACGTTCTACAAGAGGAATAGTAGAATCAGATGGGATGTAGAATCCCCAGTATGTTGTAACCATAATTTGAGCTATTCCTGTAATACCAAATGCAGTAATTATTGGACGATCTTTCCATGAGAATTTCTTGTATCTATCAATAAATGGAATTAGTAAGAATGATGCTATGAATATTCCAGGCCAAAGTACACCTGTAACAAACTTGTCATATTGTGTTCTCAAAAATGCGTATAATCCTGTAAGATACCATTCAGGTACAGTAATTCCAGGTGGCACTGTAGGTTCAAACTTGAATCCCATATCAATTGGGAATACTCCTCCTGTAAGCAGAATAGCTCCTCCAATTGCCATCACCATAGGTACATCAAATACCAAGAATCGTGGAAAGTGAACCGCCATTAATCCAAGCATTACTAGTGGTAAGAGAAAGACATGTTGTGCATAGAATCTCAATACAAAGTCTGAAAACCCACTACCAAACATTGCATCACGAATAGTTGGTCCAGCTACAGGAATTGAAGTGGTAAGAGATGCAGCAATGCTGATTGCAAGTTCTGCCCTTTCACTAAATATAACATCATAACCAGTAAATGCTTCTAGAATTGTAACTGTTCCAAGTATAACTCCAGTAGCCCATAAAATTTCATTTCTAATTTTGTATCTTCCACTAAAATATTGATAGTACATGTGTAAAATTGCCAAAAGTACCATTGCGTTGGAACCATGATAGTGAATATTTCTGATGTGAAAGCCAAATGGAACTTCATCATTAATGAATTGGACACTGTCCCATGCTCTATCCAACATTGGTTGATAGTAAAACATTAGCAAAGCTCCAGAAATTCCAAGTATTACAAATGTAACAAATGTAAGCATCCCCAAAAATCCAAATGGGCTTACAAATCTTGAAGGAAATGAAAATTTAATTGCAGTAAAGATTGTTCTGTCTAGTCCATCCCAGAGCCAGTAGAAAAAGGCAACTGCGCCAGTACGTCTATGAAGCGAAACGGCCATATCCTATTACTCCATTATCATTCACACCCCAAATTGGCGGTAAAACCCATAAAAAGCCATCTGCATCAGTATCGAAATTTAATTGTGCAAGTGTGTTAGATGGTGCAGCTTGTAATGATGCAGGTCCAGCAAATGCTGTTCCAGTAGTAGGGTCATACATACTTCCATGACAAGGACATTCTCCTCTCTTTCGTCCTTCTTCTGGCCAGTATTTCCATAAACACCAAAGATGAAGACAAACCATACTGTATGCTCTAAAAGAGGAAACATCTTGTTTGTCTCCGCCAAGTTCTTGTGGCAATCTAATGAATTGCCACTTTCGAAATGCTTCTGCATCAAGTGCAGGATCTCCAGTACTAGGATATGTAATTACTTCAGAATGATTAATAGGAAATGTTTTGACGTTAGCTTGAGTGCCATCAGGCAAAATGACTTTAACTTTTTCAAGAGTAGCCTGTGAAGGATTTGGCATAAAATTTCCAAATGGAACAAAAGGAGCAAATGCCAAACCAGTGCCTGCAGCTCCCATTAATTTTAGAAAATCTCTTCTAGATAATGCGCCAGACTTTTTTGTCCTCTGATCAGACATTCAAGCTGTCGTACTCGCCAAATTGCTTATAAACCTTATTCAATTACTTGGGTTTTTGTCTAAGAATTAAAAACAGAACAACTCCGATCGTAATTCCAACTCCAATACCAACAGTCAACCCAATGTTAAAAGAGGAATCATTAGTATTATTTTGAATTGTAATTTGAGAATCATTGTGGATTAATTCATCAGAAAATCCAGAGGTAGTTGCATTTTCTATGGAATTGGATATGATGTCTGTTTTATTTGAATTGTTCTGTATTGATTGAATCTCTGAAGAAATGTTAGAAAATTTAGCTGCAAGTACAATTGATTCAGTAGTTGAATTTCCACCAAACAATGTAGAATGAGCTAAAAGAGTATAGGTTCCTGTTTGATTAATTGGAACATAAAGTATGGTAGAAGTATTATCTTTATTTTTAACAGGGAAAAATCCACCACCTTGACTAAAAACAGAATTGCCTAACCAATCAAGTGAAGGCCAACCAAGAAAATGACCAAATACTCCTGATGGCATATTGGTTTGAACTATTCTTCCTTTAGGATCCATAACAAATATGGACAAGTTTGTGTCATCAGTTTTCCAAGATAATTCTATTGCTGCAGAATTTATTGAATCATCTTTAATATCAAAATAATACTGTCGCCAATCACCTGCCATGTATCTATTTGCCATATCAAATGCACCCTTGACATAACCATTACCAAAAAGGATATCATCGCTTTGTTTTCCTTGAATTAAAACAAGTGAATCTTTTTGATCAATTTCTTTTTTTACAGCAAAAGATACTGGTGCATTGACAGTATGTGTTTTGCCTTCAAATGTTATGAACCCTTGATAATTACCAGTTTGCAAATCGTTTGGTACAACTAAAGAAATATCCACTTTGGCAGTATCATTAGCCTGCACAGTAATTGTTTCAGTTTCAGGCCAGATAACAGACCATTTATCTTTTTGATAATAACTTGCAGACAATGTATACTCCATTGAAGTTGAATTTTGTTTTGTATCACCTAAATAGTAAGAGTATCTAGTTGGAATGGGATACACACCAACTAGTGGAGTTCCTTTGAATTTTTCATTGGGCTCAGTAATTCTAAGTTCTTGAACAGTTCCCCATGATCCAGCTCTATTAATCATAGATAGTTCATTACTAGCTATGTTGGTATCGTTGTTTTTATCAATCCAATCATAAAGATATAATGAAGAGATTTTCATATCATTTGCATAAAGAACATCGGTTTTATTCATAAAATTATCAAATGGAAAATTCAGATTCAATATCAACAGAGAGGATTCAGTAGGGATTAAATTTTCATCGAAAAATTCACCTAATTCTTTGTGTTCTTTGATATCAGACAGTTTGATATAATTTGGAATGAATGCATCTGATTTGTTAAGCATTGAATCTTGTTGTTGTACTTTGGTAGTGCCATCAAACTGAGTATTTTTGATTAGAGATATTGTTGTAGGTTTGATAGATATTTGAATTGGTTTATCAGTTGGATTTTCAATTGTAAAAGTTGTTTTGCTGTGTTCTCCTGGAAGCAAATGACCTACAAACCAACTTGTCATTGGCATGATTTTTGTTGGAAACTCAAATTTCTCAAATCCTATAGATGTAGAATTTATGGATTCAAGTGCAGGTTTTAAAATTTTTTTAATATTATTATATGATGCATTATTATGAACTAGAAATATTCCTTCTTCAGCATTTACAAAACTTAATGCCGCACTTACATCTACTAACCCAGATCCTTGAGTAAATGGATCATTTTGGAGATCTTTAGCAGTAGACATCAAAATATTTTTGATTGTAAAGGGATCATACTCTTTTGATTGCTTGTTTAGTCCTTCCATCAGTATGGCAGCACTTCCAGAAACTAGAGGTGCAGCCATGCTAGTTCCTCCAAATAATGAAAAAGATTCCTCTTTTGAGTTCTTTGTAGTTTTAAGAACGTTAGATGGTATAAAACCGTGTGCGCCAATACTCATCAAGTCAGGTTTTGGATCTCCAATAATTCCAGGACCTCTGCTTGAAAAATCTACTACATCATTAAAGTGTAAAGTGGAATTGCCAAATCTTGGTTGATCTTTAAATGGGCCATAACCAACAAAGACATTGTTTGTAGTAGCTCCAACTGTAATTCCAAACGGAGATGCATTAGGCATACCAATTGTTCCATAACCATGTCCTGAATTACCTGCACTGGAAACAATTGTTACACCGGGATAATTATCATCAAGTGAATGAGGAGTAACAAGTATACCAAGTATTACAGATAAAACATCCATTCCAGGTGCAGCGTCAAATGATGGAAAATTTGAAACCCCCCAGCTATTGGAAATTATATCTACTCTTGGTTTTCCAATAAAAGTCCAACTATGTTCTTGATTGTCAAATCCAGATAACCATAACCAAGCATAAACAGTATCACCTACCCATAATGATTTTACTGGAACAATTTTTGTACCTGGTGCAACTCCCTTAATTGTAAATTTCTCAGTGTTATTGTAAATGTCATATGTTTGCTCACCTTTTGATGCAATAGAAGAAGCACTAGATGTTCCATGTCCCATAAAATCAGTCATCACTCCAAAAAATTCTCCTTTAGGATCAAATGCAGGCAATAAAGTTCCATTAATTGCCTTTAGTGTTTTATCAACATCTGCAGTTTTGTTTTGAATCACACCATAAACATCTAGTACTTGAGCCCCTATTGTTCCTGCACTGTAATCTGATTTACCATCATTATTAGAATCATAAACCAGAAATTCTTTTCCACTTCCCAGAACAATTGGTTTTTCGTCTGTAAAATCAAAATCATATTTTGGCTTCTCGCCTGATTTTAAATCAAATCGAGTATAATCTTCCCAAGAAGTACTCAGATCAGGAATTATAGTATCATATATTCCTGCAATATAAGAATCCACTACAAGCACAGGTACAACTTGAATTCTAGCTAACGGCCCTTCCAGACCTCCTTGATACATTACACCAAGATGGTAAATTCCACTTTTTGATTTGATATAATTTCTGTCATCTTGGCCGATTTTAATATCAGTATCTAGTGTTCCATTAAATATCGGAGAGTTTCCAAATTGTGGAAAAAATGAATTATAAATTGAAATTTGTGTTCCTTTCCCATCTTGGGATATATCTAGAAAAACACCATCTTTTGTTTTGTATACTGATGAGGTAATCTCTTCTGGAATTGGCCTTGTGTGATTTCGTATGATATTATTCTCGTCAATGAATGCAAAAAAAGTAGAATTTGTTAGTATGATTCCCTGTCCATCAGAATCAAGCATTATAGGATGATTGTTTTTATCTCTAGCTAGAGAATGCTGAATGTCCAGATTTGAAAAATCTACACCTGTATCAACAACTGCTATGTTAATACCATTTCCAGTAACATTGTATTTTGCTTGTGCCAATGTAGAACCTGTGATTTCGCCAATTCTAGATGCATCAGTTACAATAGAAATATCGGAATGAAAATCTAATTGGAAATCTTCTATAATATAGTATCCTTGAGAAACTAAATTTAAAATTGATCTTTCTGGAAGTACCGCAACATAAAAAAATCCCCCATTAGATTGAACTCCATATAATGAATTTTGTTTTAAAAAATTCGAATTGTCAGAACCTGTTCCAAAAACAATATATCTTTTAAAATTATTTAATTTAAAAAAATCTGAATCAATTTTTAAAATATCTGAATCAAATAAATTAGCAGAATCATTGTGAAAGGAATTATTTTCAAGATATAGATCTCCATCTACAATGGCATAAGAGTTTACAAACATTCCTGAAACAAGAAGAATACTAAAAAAGATAGCCGCTTTGGGCATTACGATTAATTTTGCTATTTGTGTACTATTATAACTATCTTCTTCTAGCAAGTATTGCAATTTGTAGTGCTACAATTATTCCAATTGATGCTACAATTGGAAAGAATAGTGAGTTTAATTGTGATGATGCTTCTTCAATATTTATTACAGATTTTGATATTGTAGTTACACTTGTGTCGATATTACTACTAGCACTCTCCAAAGAAGAGCCAAATCCTTCAATTTCTGATTTTAATGTGTCTAATTCATTGGAGGTTTCTTCTAAGACGGAGTTTAGTTTTATTATTTGATTTGAGATTCCTGCCAAATCTTGACTTAGAACATTAGTTGCAACTGAACCATGAGATATTGTTCCTTGACTAAAAGAGACTACATGAAAAACATAAGTTCCTTCCTCTTTTGGAGTGTAATCTAAGTAGTACAATCCTTGATGAAGTGTTGAAAAGGCATTTGATAGTGTCTCCACTTTTCCAGAAGGTAAATGGACATGTGTTGTTTGTAGTAGATCGCTTGGATCATCCCCAATTAAGAGACCATCACTAGTAGTCTGCACAAATACTCTAAATGAAGTGTTTATTGCTGCAGTTTCCGGAGCAAAAACAGATGTATTGATATGTCTCTCAACAGGTACAGTAATCAGATCTGTTGTAGATGTAAATTTTACATCTATTTTTTGAGAGATACCGTTTTGCTCAGTACTAATTACTTCTATAGTATATGTGCCAAATGGAAAACTAGGAGAAGGTGGAGGCCATATCAACAATACATGATTAAAAGAGCCATCACTAGAGGTAATAATTTGATCAAAGTTTGCAATTGTTTCATCTGGAGCAAATAATCTTATTATTAAAGTTTCATCAGGTTGTCCTTTTCCATATACAAAGAGAGGTTGGCCTTCAGAGTAGACTTGATTGTTGGTAAGTAATTCTAATTCTGAAAAGGCATTATTTACTGGGATGATTAAGAGTAAAATAAAAAACAAGAATAAAATTTTTAATTTCAATTTAGAATAGTTGGATATTATCTCCTAGATATTACTTCTGGAAAAATTGTCTACAACTATCGTTAAGTGTTGATTCAAAAAAAAGAAAAAAAGGGAAAATGTGAACTAGTTTCTTACTGTACGGTTATAGTTGTACTTACTGGTGGTGATAATGCCGTTGGATTATCAACAGATTCCCAGACAAATGCAGTGGCAGTATATTCGCCACTCTCAGCTGGAATCCATGATAAAGCAGGGCTGAATGATTGACCAGCAGATAATGAACCTGTAATCCATGCTAGTGAGACTGTAACACCGTTACCATCCTGAATCTGTACCAAGTAGGCAAATGATTGCTCTCTATCCTGACCATTTGCTAAGTCGGCAGTTATTTGCACCTGTTGATCAACGCTAACAGTGCTTAAGCTGTTACCGAATGCGTCAACTGTTCTCAAGTTAGCAGCTGGTGCTCTCTCGAGAGGTGGTACAACAGTACCGATTAGTGAAGTGGCAGAGATATCAAGTTCATCTGCTGTTGTGTATGGATTAGGTAGTGTATTGTCCTCATATTCTGCAGTGACAGTGTCACCTTCTGCGACTCTGAGTCTGTGACCAGATGATTCATCAGTAGTTGTGAAGAACACAGTACCTTCGAATATTCCGGTTGCCTCATTAGTCTCAGTTACAGTTAGGTCAATACCTCCGGCATCTGAGTCAGACCACACGTCGGCGTTAAAGTTGTCGACGGCTTCTGGTTTTAAGTTCATGTCTGGATCAATTACTCTTACAACACCTGTACCGCTTGCTGGATAGCTTGCTTCAAGCCACTGAACTTCACCGATGTTCCATCTAATTAATGCTGAACCTACAATTGTTTCATCCTCTGAGAATTCAAAGGAGACAGTAAGTCCATCATCATCATCTGCTGGCAAGAGTCCATTTGTTGGACCAGGATTGGTAGCAGGAGATGCGGAAGCGGAGACTACATCATTACCAGCAGCATTACCAGTTGTGGTATCGCCATCAGCATCATGTGTAAATCCAATGAGAATTACCTCACCAGTAAAGATGCCTGTGTCAGTACCAGTTTCGACGAGTTTATAGAGATCGAGATTAGCACTTCTGGTTGAAACCTTTATTGGGCTCAGGGCAGAATTACCAATTTCGTCAACTAAGTTACTGTCAAAGTTGTGATCTGGGGCTACGATAGTAATGTAGACTTTATCAGTCCATGTGTAAACTTTTTGGTCAAGCTCTACAGTTGCTCCGAAGTTTGAAGTAAAGATTGTCAAGTTGACATCTTCATCTTCATCTCCTACAAAGTCAGATCCGGATGGACCCCAGTCGGTATACTCGAGGACAATTTCTTCTCCTCTTTCTAACCTTTCTGTACCGTCTATCGATTGAGGAATTTCGATGACAATCTGGAAGATACCAGTGCTGTCACCTGTTTCTCTAAAGGTAGTTGGTTCTGGGTCGAATGCGGCTGCTGCGCCATCAGCGTCTCCCATGGAGACGGTTGCGGCATCAGAGTCCCATTCGATTAAGTCCAAGTCAAATGTCTCAGCCTGATCATTGTCCAAATCTAAGTCTGGTTCAATGAGAGTCAAGATCATATCAGATCCAATAATGTAAACAGATTTGTCGGATTGCAATACACCGTTTCTTAGGTCAAATGTAGCAGAATCAGTTACAGTGTTAGTATCACCTGATGCATCAGCTGGATCAGTGTATTCTACTTGGAGAATATCTCCTTGTAAGATACAGTAATCACCAGTAGTTGCGGCGATATCAAATCTGTCTGTTTCTGCAGTACCAGCGCCATCAAGGTTTGTCCAAGTGCTTGTAACAGATGAACAATCAGAGCTTGCTGGACCATCGGTGTATCTAATGACTATATCAGATTCAAATATTCCTGCATTTGGTGCGATTTCAAACATTGGGCCAAACTGTCTAACAGCAGTAAGAGCAGCATTATTGGTATCAATTATACCAGGTAATAATGCTGGGCCACCTGCGTGACCAAGTACTACTGATGAAGAACCTCTGATAACAGAGATCTTTACAGGTCCTACTACACTATCTGGAGTAGTGGATGTAACGTTGGCGTTAATTTGATCTTCACCGGATGGGGATATGTCAAAGTCTGGGTCATTAACTCGTACGTGAATAGTTAGATCTCCTGATGGAATGAACTCTCCTGTGTCTAAGCCTTGGGTACCAGTACCACCACTTGTTGATGATCTTGCTGTACCAGCTGTATTCACTCCAGTTTGGTGGATTGGGAATACAGTTCTTCCATTAGGTGTTGTTGTTGTTGTTTGAGCAGTAAAGTCAGTCGGCACACCAAATGGTGCTGGATAGACAGTTCTGTCAAGACTAACGGATCCAGTGTTTGCGCGAACGCCTGCACCATCACCTACTTCAACGATTTCACCAGATGCATCTCTGAAGTCTTGATAGTTGACTTCAATGTCGAGGCCGGTTGTAGTTTCAGTAGTAGTAGATAATGTACCACTAGTTGTTCTACACCATTGAGGTGGAATTATGAAGTCACCAACAAATACTCCTGATTCAGGTCCAGTTTCAACTAGAGTAAATCCAGTATCACCCAAACCAGTATCACTTGGAGAACCTAATGCGGCTAAGCATGCTGTACCAGCAGCTGGTGTCATCCATCTTTGATCGTCAAATGTGACTTCTATCAACTGTCCAAGGTTACCCCAGCTTAGAGCTGGTAGCTGTGCTACACCTATGGTATCATAGGCAAGATCGCCTGTACCTGCAACTGTTGTATAGATTTCAATAAGATCAGAATCAACGTTTAGATCTAAGTCTTCTAGAGTTATAGTAACTGTGTCAGCTATCTTGTATGAAGCGCTATTAAGTGAGACAACACCGGAATGGCTTGGAGCTGCTTCTTGATCAGCAATTGGTGTAATTGAACCATCTCCACCCAAGTCATTATAGTTGACTCTTGGTGAATCTTCATCAGTCAAATCTTCAATTACAATAAAGCTTGCTTCATCGTCAATTGGTGAAAGACCGGTGTAAGTTGCTGCGTTCAAGATGTTGAGCTGGTTAACCATTGTGTATTCCAATGAACCTGCAAATGTACTGGTATTATCACCAGTTTCTTCTAATTCTAATCTAATGATTTGGTTAGAGACCCTTTCGGATGCTTGTAAACCATCATCAGTAAATCCAAATGAGAAGAAGTCAATTGCAATTGGGTCAGATGTTGTATCCTCAGTGAATGTGCTGTTAAACACCATTAACAAACTTATGGCTGTGCCAGTTGTTATTCCTGCTGTATCATCAAATAATACAGTATTCAATGCGGTTCCATTGATGTTTGTTAATGATCTTGCATTCACATCGTTTACCATTTGAGTGGCATTAATACCACCAGTAATGGCTGTTGATGAAAATGCAGAAGGTGTGAGTGTTCCATTCAATATGTAAACATCTACTGTACCAGCAGACGCATTAATGGAAGAAAGATCCAGATTAAGGAAATTAAATCCATTTAGACGTGTGGTTGCAGTAGGTCTACCATCACCAATAGACTTTCGTAATTCATCAATATTAACATCCAAGTCAATCAATAAGGCATTGAATGTTGCTTCATTAGAACCGACTGCGGTACTATTGAAGAAGATACCTCTTTGACTGAATGTGTCAACACTAAAGTTGATACTTGTTCTATTTGGGGAAGCGAATGTGTATGCAGCATCAGTTACACCTATGTTGCTGAATGTGTTAGCTAGAGCCGTTACGGTTGTAAACATTGCACTTCTTGTAGAAGCAGCATCACCTAATGTGAATGGATCGCCTGTCTTTAAACTTGGAATTAGTGCAGTTGAATTTGCAAATAGATCCAAGTCTTCGTCTGCTCTGCTGTTTTTATTGGCATCGCCATCAACTAGAGTAACTGGAATCTCTTCACCAGAGTTCCATTCATCATCAGTTGCTGCAATATCAATAGTTGCAAAGCTTTGTCCGACTAAGACAGTAACAGGTGTTTCGTTATAATCAATAGTAGCAGATGTTCCTCTAGCTGCATTGGATGTTATAATGAGACTAGATTGATCTGACTCATCATAAGATCCAAATATGCCGCTGTTTGGTCCCTGCTCTGTGATTGTAACTGGCACTGATCCTGCATCAAGCTCATTAAACAAAACAACATTGGAGCTGTTTGTTTGACAGGTTGTAGCTAGGTTAGCACTTGTACAAGTTAGTACTGAATCGCCGTTATCTTGTAAGGAAAGTACTGGATTTGTGACACCTTGTGTATTGGTATTGACACGTAGTAAACCGTTGGTTTCAACCATCATAGTCTGTAATACAGACTGTGAAAGTTGATGTACACCACCTGCTAATACGTCACCATTACTATTGCCATTCTCATCGAAGACTTGGTAATATGCACCAAATGAAGTGCTGTTAGAACTTTGTGTACCAAAGGTCCAAGAGTCTTCATCTGTTGGGTCAATGTTTAGCCATAAATCAGTAACTGTTAGATGAACTTGTGCAGATTGTGGGTAGATAGTTCTATCCAAACTTGTAGTGGCAAAGCCTTCAACAGTATCAAAAGTGAGTGTTGTTGTTTGAGCACCACCACCTTTGTTGTACTGTATGACAACGTTACCAGTTGGGTTTAGAGTGTATAATTGAACTATTGGCCATGAAGCACCGTTGGTAAGAATGCCGATTTGACCTGCATTGGTTGCAGATAATGCGGCTGTCGAACCTGCGTTTGCTCCATCATTAAGGTTTAGTGTTTTGGCTTCTCTTACTACAGTCATGTTGTTACCAGTGCTGACGAATGATTGTTGTCCTGGACCACATAGTGTGCTTCCAGTAACAATTGCACCGCCACTACTTGTACCGTTTAGACCGCCTGTTACGTTTCCGGATGCGAATCCAGATGTATCAGACATATCTATACCGGTTGCATTAACAGCATCTGCAGCTTCACAAAAGTAACCAAAGTCTATTCCTTCACCTGCTCTTGCATTATTATTTACAGAATCGGCACTTGTAGCATCTGCAATGAGAGCCATGTCCCTATCTGCAAAGTAACCATACCAGTTACCATCAACTGCTTGAGCCATTCTCAGGATCTTGCCGTTTACGGTAACGTCTGGTTCACCTTTTGCCTCATCAGTATCATTGATATCACTATCAATGACGACGACTTCAATTACTTGAGGTCCTGACATATAGTTATTAAACTGCGAGTTTTCTGCGGAGACAAATAAGTTAGCGTTAGCTGCATGTGCTACTGGTACCATTGAAGGTACAGCGACAATCATACCGCCAGCTAACATTATTGTCATTAATGTAAGACTAGTTATTTTACGTTTTATTTCGTTATTCATGTTATTGACTTTTCTCTTTAAAATTTGTATATAAGGCTAATGGACGAATTGTCCACAATTTAACAAATTTTTGAGATTTCTTCATTATAATATTAGATTTTATAAAATTATTAGATAACTGTGATATAAAAATTATACTTTTACCTTTGTTCTAGGATATGATCGAGATATTTTGTATCTTTTTATTATAATTTATGAAATTTTTATAGACTAGTTTTTGTGTTGATTTCTCTGCCAAGCAGACTTTTGTATAATGATATGGCGTCACTTTCATCTTTTGGTCCCACTATTACTGCAGAACCTTTTTTCATAAAGCTAACAGAAAGATCATTTGTCCTCATTGACAATCCCAAGTCACCAAGATTTTCTACTGTGAATCCTTGTTTTTTTGCAATGATAGTAACATTGTTTGTATCAAGATCAAATGTGTCAGTAGGAGTAATGGAATATGTTCTCTTTCCATGATTTCTTCCACATAATTCTTCTAAGATTAATTCTTGTTTTGGTACAACTGCGATTTTTCCTGTTCCACAAATTGGACATTCTTCAGCTCTAAATGTTCTAGTGCTGGTAAAGTCAAGATTTTCTAAATCAATGTGAAGAATTCTTTGGGATAGACTTGGTTTTTTTCCAACAATAATTTTAACAGCTTCTGATACTTCAATTCCTCCAACAATAGAAAGTATTGATGGATGAACTCCTTCAATGCTGCAAGTCGGCATTGTATCTTCGTTTAGTTCAGGAAACATGCAATAGTAACATGCAGATTCTTTTGGCAGAACTGTAAATGCCTGTCCTGATACTCCAACTGCAGCACCAGTAACAAATGGAATTCTAAATTTAACACATGCTTTGTTTAGCGCATATCTTGCATTGACACTATCAAGTGCATCAATTACAACGTCACATCCTTCAATCACTTCAAGTGCAGTGTAATCATTTACAGAAACGGCCAAGGCTTCTATTTTACAATCAGAATTTAATTTTTTTAATTTTTTTGCAGCAACTTCTACTTTTACTTGGCCAACATCTGATTCATCAAACATTGTTTGACGATGTAAATTAGATAATTCTATTACATCTCTATCAACAATTCGTAAAGTACCAACGCCCATTGCAACTAATCTGGATATAATTGGATTTCCCAAACCGCCAGTGCCAACAACACACACTTTGGAATTTTTTAGTTTTAGTTGCCCAGTATAGCCAATTTCTTCTAGCATTACTTGTCTTGAGAATCTATCTAGTTCTTTTGCAGATAGTTCAGAACCTCCAGCTACTGCAGGTAGAATATACACTTCATCCCCATCATTTAGAATAGTATTCATCCCATCAGAAAATTTTGCATTTTTTCCATTAATGTAAATATTAATCAAAGAGCGAGGAGTTCCATCACCTTCTAAAACTCGTCTCTTAAAGTCATCACCCATAATTTCAGATATTTTTGTAAATGCGCTAGTTAGAGAATCAGCTAAGATCTCTATTTTTTTCTCTCCACCGCCTTGATTTAGTACTGATGGAATTGTAAATGTAATATTTGCCATTCTAGTTTACTACCGCCGATATTTCTTTGATATTTGCCTTCATTACTTTTGGTTTTGGCAAAACTTCCATTATTGCCTCAGTTGCTTTTAATCCATTTCCAGTAACATAGCACACTACAGAATCATTTTTGTCAATTTTTCCTTGTTCTACCATCTTTTGAAGTACAGCAACAGAGACGCCACCTGCAGGCTCTGTAAATATTCCTTCGGTTTTTGCCAAAAGCAATATTGCATCTAAAATTTCTTTATTGTTGCATTCTTCTGCAAATCCATTGTATTGTGCCAATCTTTTTAGTACATATCTACCATCTCCAGGATCACCTATTGCCAAACTCTTTGCAATGGTATCAGGATACTCCACTGGAATTACTTCTTTGCTGTTTTTCTTAAATGCATCAACTATAGGTGCGCATCCATGTGGCTGTGCTGCTATCATGTGCATATTTGAAACATTATTTAATAATGAAACTGTTTGTAATTCTTCAAATCCTTTGCAAATTGCATTTAACATTGCACCACTTCCTACAGGAACTATGAGTTGATCAGGAACTTGCCAGTCAAGTTGTTCTGCAACTTCGTATGCAAGTGTTTTGGAACCTTCCACATAATGAGAACGCATGTTAATATTTACAATTCCAATTCCTTTACTATCACCAATCTGTGCAGCTATTCTATTTGCGTCATCATATGTTCCATCCACTGCAATGTAATTTGCGCCATAGGATAATGCCTGTGCAATTTTTGCCATCTCAATATTACTTGGTGCAAATACATGACATGGTAATCCAGCTTTAGCTGCATGTGCTGCAGTTGCAGATGCTAAATTACCAGTAGATGCACAACCTACTGCAGATAATCCAAATTCCTTTGCCTTTGATATTGCAACACCTGCGGGTCTGTCTTTAAATGAAAATGTTGGATTTACAGAATCATTTTTGATGTAAAGATTGTTTAATCCTAATTTTTTTCCAAGATTATCAGCTTTGATAAGAGGTGTCATTCCTGCACCTATACTGACAATATTGGATTTGTTTTCTATTGGTAATAATTCAAAATATCTCCAATAGGTATGTTCACGATTTGTAAATGTATTTTTGGCAATTGTGGGAAAGTCATATTTTACATCAAGAGGTCCAAAACAATCATCGCAGATATACTTGAAAGCAGTGTCATAGTCTTTTTTACATTCTCTGCATTGTAATGATGTTCTAGCCAAGATTAGTTTCTCCTTTCAGACTATACATAAAAAATCCTAATATCAAGTTAAGTATTACTTAACTTTACTGACTAAAAAATATAATGAAAGTATACCTATATTTATAAAAAATTTGTAGAGTTGACATAGTTTAAAGAGAAATTTAGAAAAAATCTATGTTTTAGAGATTTTCCAATTATGAGTAAGGTTTTTAGATATTTTTAGAAAATAAAATGCATGAAAAAAGGACTGGGTATAGGTATTGCAGTAGGAGTCAGTATTTTTGTAATTATTTTAGCTTTAGTTGTGATATCTAGTATGAAATCAGATGTAATAGAAGTTGAAGATACGTTAGATAAGGAAGTAAAACCAGAAACTGAGATTACAGAGATCCAAGAAAAATTAGATGAAATTGAAAAAATTAATTTGGAAAATGAATATTCACCAAAAGAAAGAGAGTGGATTACCTCAGGACCATTTCAAATTGATCGAAGTCAATATGCCATAGGTGAAAAGATTTTCCTAATAATGAATGGATTGAATGCAAACGAAAAAGGTCAGATTGCAGTTATGAGACCACTAAATGATACACATTACTCAGTATATTTGACCATTCCATTTGATGGAGCTACAAAATCTATATTCAATTACTATCTAGAACCTCAAATTTCAAAAACTAGAGAAATATGTTCAGTTGACGATATGGTAGGAAAATGGACACTAGTTTTCAGAGGGACAGATTATCTAAATCTAAATTTTGAGATAACAAAAGATGTTGTTCCAGAAACAGATATTGAATCTGTTTGTTAGATTATTTTTCTAAATTATTGTGAAAGCAAACTTTCTCACCAGTATGACAAGCTGGTCCTGATGGTTCTACAAGATAAATAATTGCATCAGAATCACAATCAACAAGAATTTCTTTCACTTTTTGTGTGTTACCAGATTCTTCACCTTTCATCCAAAGTTTATTTCTCGAACGACTCCAAAACCAAGAGTTACCAGTTTTTTTAGTTAATTCAAGTGATTCTTTGTTAGAATAGGCTAGAGTCAATACATCTTTTGTATTTGCGTCTTGAACAATTACTGGAACTAGTCCATCACTTTTTGCAAAATCAATGTCAGCAATTAATTTTTTCATTATTTTAAATCATAAAGTATAGCTTATAATCTTACAGGAATTTGTTTGTCTTTAAGATACATCTTTACTCCATTTACACCATGAGTTTGATAGTGAAATATAGAAGCTGCCAAAGCAGCATCAACATTTGATTTCTTAAAGACATCCACCATATCATCGGGTTTGCCACATCCACCAGATGCAATAACTGGAATAGATACAGAATTAGCAATTTCTCTATTTAACAAAATATCATATCCATCTTTTGTGCCATCTTTATCAATGCTGGTGAGAAGTATTTCTCCTGCACCAAGTTTTTCAGCTTTTTTTGCCCATTCAATGACATCAATTCCAGTTGCTTCTTTTCCACCATAAATAAAAACTTCAAACCAAAATTGCTTTCCATTCTCAGAAAAAATGTTTTTGTCTTTTTGAATATCAAAATTTCTTTTAGCATCAATTGCAACTACAATACATTGCCTTCCAAATAGTTCCATTAGCTCAGTAATAACTTGTGGATTTTTTATTGCACCTGTGTTGATTCCTACTTTATCAGCACCATTAAGTAAAATATTTCTTGCATCTTCCAATGATTTTACACCGCCTCCAACTGTAAATGGAATATCAATTACTTTTGCAACTTTTCTAACTAAATCCTTGATTGTTTTTCTTTGTTCATCAGATGCAGTAATATCCAAAAAAACAAGTTCATCTGCACCTTCATTACTATATTTTTCAGCCAATTCTACAGGATCTCCTGCATCTTTCATTGATTCAAAATGGAGACCCTTTACTACTCGACCATTTTTTACATCAAGGCATGGAATTATTCTTTTTGTAAGAGTCATGCTATTTGTTTTGCCTCCTCAATTGAAATTTTATTCTCATAAAGTGCTTTGCCCAGTATTACTCCAAACGCGTTTTTTTGTTTTACATCTTGTATGTCTTTTATATTTGAAATTCCTCCGCTTGCAATCACATGTGATTTATCTAATTGACATGCTTGAGCTAAAAATTCCAAATCAGGTCCTTCAAGTGTTCCATCACGACTAACATTTGTTAATAAAAATTCAGAAAACCCCATTGCAAGAAATTCTTGCATAGCATCAATTAATTTAATGCCAGTTTGTTTTTGCCATCCATGTATTACTATCTCACCATCCATATGATCAACAGAAATTACAACTTTTTCAGGTCCTAAATTAGATAATAATTTTTTTAGTGTAGATTTGTCTTTAAATGCCAATGTACCTAAAACAACCCTATTAGAAATTTTTGAAATATCAGTTATTATTGATTCATCTCTTAGTCCACCAGCGACTTGAATTGGAATTGAAATCTGTTCAAGAATTTTTTTAATTATCAAAAGATTTGAGCCCCTACCTAAAGTTGCATCTAGATCCACCAAGTGAAGCATATCAGCACCATTTGCTTCCCATTTTTT
>ORJL011858998.1_pt1 | contig 20276 bp, 17 predicted proteins | sample 1779941 | NCBI WGS metagenome assembly ORJL01 (sample SAMEA104232317, study PRJEB22302) | groundwater metagenome | biome: forest; feature: aquifer; material: groundwater | place: USA | collected 2011-08-07 | depth 5.8 m | reverse complement strand
GGCTATGCAGCGGTTGCGGATCACGATGCCCTGCCTGGTTGGCATGGCCACATCGACGGCCTTGACCTGGGCAATCTCGTCGAATACCTTGCGTGGTTCATTGCCGAGGCCCGCCCTCTTGCACATCTGACCGAGCATCTTCCAGAGCACGAAGGCCAGGAAGCAGACCAGGATATGAGCCTCGACCCTCTCTTCCTTCTGATGCCGGATGGGTCTGATCCCCGGGTCACCCTTCTGGATACGGAAGGCTGCCTCTGCCTCAGTCAGGATATAGGCACGCCAGAGCAATCCTCTCTTCGTGGGCCCAAACGCAAATGATTACCATTTACAGCCGGGAAGCGCCGTCGACGTGGGAACCGACGCGGGCGTCTACCTGGACTTCGATGGAGAGACCAGACTAATGGGAGCAGGCTTAGACGTCACCTCATGAGTCGCGTTGCCGTCGGAGGCTGCGGAACGCGGAAACGGGAGTGGCAAACGATAAGGTGGACAGGCGAGTACCAGCGGTGAAGATGCGTCATGTGAGGCGTTCACGCTTTAAGTGGTCGGGGCGAGAGGGCTTTATCCGGCACTTTCTTACCCCGTCTGCCCTCTGGGATTGCCATTACGGGAATTGAGGACTGGGTACAGCGACTTGTTTTAAGAGCGATCGCTTAGCTGCGTTGGAGAACGAATGGCCCGAAGTGGCCAAGCATAACGAAATACTGGTTCCTCTATGAGCTGGCCGGAAACACATTGGCGCCCGCCATGAGGTGCCGTCTCCAAGAAATGAGCTGGGCATAACAGCAACTCGGTTCGATCTCTGGTTCCCGGTCCTGGTGCCTTCAGCCAGATCGCTTGTGCGGTCCTCTGGCGCCTGGTAGTGTGTCCTCTGGTAGTGTCCTATAGGACACTACCAGAGGACACACTACTCCTTGACATGCTCGGATTTGCTTCTGCTTGGCGCGCCGTCTCTTTGCTTGCTGCTCACCACATAAAACTTTCAAGCTTACCACGCAAAGCTTTTCATGCAAGTGCCCCTTACGCTAGATGGCGACACTCTTCATCTACACATTGTCCCGTCGGCCAACTACGACACCGGGGTTTTCGCCTACAACTTCGTTAAGCGGGGTTACAAGCACGGTCTGAGGTTAGTTGGGACACCCCAGTCAGAGCCCGATATGAACGTTCTTGCCATCTACGAGAAGTGACGGCAAAGCGAGCAGGCTGACCCGCCTGCGCTCCCGGCCTGACATCGGTCCGGCTGGTCGCCGGTTCAAAGAATCGAGAGGTCGGCGCTCAGAGGAGGGGCATGCGAACCTTGTACTTCCCCCTGGGGTGGGCGCTGCAATTCCAGCGAATGTCACATATGTCGCAGGTTTTGTCGCCTGGTGCTGCTGTAGGAGGGCTCCAAACGCGAGATTGCTTGGAGAGGATGATATCAGCGGCGGTCAAATCAAACGCGTCGAGACCTTGCTTCACCAGAGTTGGAGTGCCATCCGGCTGCAACCCGTCCCGCATGAAGTCAACCATATGCACGGCAGGGACTGGGCGCTTGGTGATGGCAGGATCACCAGGTTTGGTCTTTAGCTCGTTGAGGAAGTAGAGGACAGCCCGGATCGGATAACGTCCTGACTTCACCTTGTACAACTCGGCGTACACGCTCATCTGCCAGACGTAGTCGCGGAGTTCTCTCGATGACAGCGGCGGTTTGTCAGTACCCTTGTAGTCCCATATTTCCGGCTCACCCGAATTGTCTGAGGCGAGCACATCCACGACCCCACGGAGCACGAAGTCACGGCGCTCCGATTCCAGACGGTATTCAGTGTCGATTACGCGCGGGTAGAGCACTGGTCCTTCCAGAGAATTAAAGGTCTTCAGGATCTGCTTCGCTTGAACCGCTACTTGAGGAGAGACCGGCCTAATGCCGTGTGCCCGCAAGGCCTGCTCCACTTCATTGAAGTAACGCTCGATGTCCGCATCGGTTGGCATTGTGCCCTTGGGATCTCCGAAAAGGCCAGCGTACTGACGATGGCACCGATCAAGCACCTGATGTATAATCTGACCGAAGAAGATCTGGACAGCCCTCGCGGGAACGAACCCGTCTTGGCCAAAGTAGCCGTATTGCCGTCGACATTTACGAAAACTGATGATGTCGGAGGTCAGGCTAAACCTCGGCCGCGCGAACGCGCGTGGCTCGGGTTGCACGAGACTGTTCGGAAAATTCTGCCAAGCACTCATCCGCTGCCCCTTCTAGATCAGTGTATTAGAGCGCGTTCGTCTGCTGCCGCACCCAATTCCGTGCTGGCCCCAGTGGCACAGCCTGCTTAGCGAATTGAGAATCAGTACCTAACAGGACCAAGGCGTACTTGGCTCTTGAGTAAGCAACATAGTACTGGCGAATCAGGTCCATTTCCGCCCGCTCGATTGCTGGAGCACGCGCAAAGGTCCGCGCCGGGTTGGCGGGGTAACTAGAAAACAGGGTTTCTAGCTGGTGACTGGCCGAGATACTGGGGGACGCTGCAAGATGCCCAACGAACACGAAAGGGAACTCCAAGCCCTTGGACTGGTGCATGGTCATTACTGGTACCATACCGGTTGGAACGATTACATCCTCGTCTTCCTCGTCATCGAACCCAGCATCAAGGACATAGCCAAGGAAAAGGTGATAAAAACCGCCCAACCACGCGGCTTCTACCTCGCCAGGGTTAGTACTCGATGACCGCATGTAACCGCGCGAAACATTTGGCCGAGGTAAGCCCGTGGCAAGGTCAATAACAGGCATTGAGCTGTAGGCTTCCAGTAGCTTTGTGAGCTTGCCAAGACGGACACGGCGGACCGGGTCGTTCTGCCAAGTATTGAACGGTTCCAGGCTGATCAGGTAATAGGCCAACTCCTGAAGATTGGCATCGAGATACACCCCAGGCTTGCTCTTCAATGCTACACTGGCCTTGTTGACGTACTGCAGCAGGTCCGTATTGGCCGCTGCCAGGCTGCTAAAAGTTGCCCGAATGCTCGGCTCACCTGCCGGGACCGAATTGCGGTTCCCGGGATCTAACGCGTAGCGACGGTCCGGATCCAGCACCGCAAACAACGCCCCAAGCAGACCCCGGACTTCTTCTTGCTCAGCGAATGCCTTATTACGCGGGTTGTAGACACTCATCCCTGAGGCTTCCAGCGCATCTACATACTTTCCTGCGTTGTACGGGGATTCTTTGGTGCTTTTTAACAGCAGGCAGCATTCACTTGGATCATTCACTACGCCGCTGTCGACAAGCCCGCGCACCGTTTGGGAGAACACAGCCGCTAGATCATCAAGAGTACGTGCACTCAGTCGCCCAACAGTCGGGTACGCTTGGGGAATGGTCTTCTTGGCGCGGATAGAAGGCTTCGGCGCACGCGCCCCAGGTTTTCGCATGACCGAGAACGCTTTGATGTAGTTGTCGAAGAATGTGACGATCTCCGGGTGGGATCGGAAGTTGTCTACAAGAGGGAAGCGCGCTACGTTGGCCTTGGGGATGCCCAGAAACACCCGACACGCATCGTCGAAGGTTACCATGCACTCCACTGATCCGCCCCGGAAACGGTACATGGCCTGGTCGTCATCCCCGACCACCACCAGATTATGGGGCACGCGCTTCGCCAATTCGAAATAGATCTCCTCTTGCACTGGGTTTGTGTCCTGGTACTCATCTACAAGTACCCATTGAATCCCTGGATTGGTCTCTGCTACATCCCCATCTCGAAAACTCTGGCCTAGGGGCGTATTAAGGAAGTCGAGGAACCGCGACTGCAACTGGGAGAAATCGCACCGGAAGTTTGTAGCCAAGAGTTGTACATATTCGTCGTAGAGATCAGACAAGACTCGCAACTGCCCACCTGCGGCCCGCAGGCCGGCAACAGACACTCGGTCATCGACCAGACGATCGAGTAACATAACCAACTTCTCGGTACTTTGCCACCGGTTGGGTGCGTTGCCATACGTGGGTTGCCAGTCTCTAGGTTGAAACATCCAGGGAAACGCCGACCAGAAGGCGATTTCTGCCGGAGGATTGCGCTGCTTGACCAAAGAAACGTGTTCGCGCACGAACAGCGCCTGCTCGAACTCATCCATTAGGCGAACGTTCTGGTAGTTAGAAGCACGAAACTCCTGCAGAAGGTCATTGCAGAGCCCGTGGAGTGTCCCTATACGTAATTTCGAGACATCAATACCAGCGAGTGCGGGGAAAGCATTGACCACTCTTGTGCGATACTGGCTGATACGATCCTCAAGATTACGCGCCGCCTTTCTTGTGAATGTGGTCATCACAATTGATTCCGGCGGAACACGATCCTTCTGTACGGCGTCACCTTCGACGTACAGAAGGCGTAATACCAGGACCGCTAGCACTTCTGTCTTCCCAGACCCAGGTCCCGCCAACACCCAGGCTGGTCCCCTTGGATGCCTCACAATGTTTTCCTGATCAGGCGTCAAAATCTTCTGTGTTCCAGGGGGGAACAGAATGTCCAATAGCTCCTGAACGTTCATGACAGAGTTCTGCTCCTAATCAAGGTAACTGGCAGGTTCGTCGCTCAAAGCGTCCTTGGGATGAGGATCTAGACCTGACGCAGGGAGTCGCCACTGGATGCCGGGCGCGTCGACCCTAGCACGGTGCGAAACGAATCGAACGAGCCTGTTCACAACCGTCCATCCAAGCTTCGGTACAGCATCAGTGTGTTGTGGGCACCACGGCGTTTGTTGCGATTGGCGCCCCGAAAGATGAGCACGTGAATTCCTGTCTGCTTACAGAACGAACATTCGCAGCTTCTCCACGGGCGGTCTTTGAGAGTTTGCTCATAGCTCGATCGCATGGAGCGAGCATCGCTGGACCGATCTAGGCGTTCGTCGTAATCGATCACAGCGTCGAGTACTTCTTGCATGCCGACTTCATCACGGTCATATCGGCAAAGAAGTTTCATTACCTGAGATTCGTGAGATTCCAATTCAGCAAGACTCAGTTCGGACCCAGCTAGGCGCTTGCGCGTGCGTCCGTCACTGGTCATGGGAACCCGTACAGCAGCATACCACTTGCCGTTCGGCGCAAGGTAGTTCTGATCTGACCGGAGCCATGCTTTCCGGAAGTAGGAGGCACTGTCAAAGCTGTCGACTTTTAGTTCTCTAAATTTCGCCTGAAGCTTTGGCCGAAACACACCGAACAAATGCACCCATGGACGGGGTTTGAGTACGGAAACAACCTGTATCACCTTGACCACGGTTTCCTCAATCAAATCATCGGGGAGGGGGACTAGTCCGCCAATCGCAAGGTGCCGATAGCCAAGTTCGTGATAGAAGCGAGCGGTGTCGGCGTAGCCGGTGGGATCCAGAGCCTGAACGGCTCCAACTGGCGTGAAACCCATTCGGCGTCTCTTGACCAATTCGATGAATTTCTCAGCGTTGTCACTGGTCGTCTTGACGCGAGCCACGCGTTCCGCATTACTAAGTTGGACCTTTAAGCCGCCACGCATCACACTCAGGACCGGAATATGGTCCACTGATGCTCCGAAGTCAAACCCATGGAGTTCATATAAGGCCGCGGCCTGCTCAATGGAGATCGCAGGGTCATCGTCATTCACGTAGCTGAAAGCCCCGCAGTCTCCGAAGAGCGATTGATCCCCGCTCAGCCCGAAGTGATTCCGCAAATTCTTCGGGGCAAGAGACCGCGCTTCGGTGCCCGTGAACCGCTTCAGGGGCCCTTTTGAGGTTACATGCTGTGCTAGGCTCACCAGCATGCCATCACATATGCGCTTTGGCTTCATCAAAACAGAACAATGCTTGTCATCCCGATCCTGGCGCGTCAACCCTGAAAACCGATCCAATTCGAAGTCAAAGTGCTCATCCAGAAGGTCATCCCAATCAGGAAGGAAGTAGCTCACGCTTCCAGATCCGGGCTCTGGCAGTTCAACTCGATGTCTTACCGGGGACCCCGTTCCTTCGAGTAGCCCCTTGATTTGGCTGAGCTTAATTCCAATCGGACCTAGGATAACCTCGGCTTTAACCTTGAGGCCGTGCTCGATGGCGGGAATCACGGCTGGCAAGTAGTCCTTACCTAATGAGAAGTGGATGCTGGTGTGGTTGCCTGCCCAATCATTGAGCGTAACCTTGCAGAGTGGTGCCCATTCTGAAGCTCTGACCGGGGTCATCCGCTCATCATAATTCTCTATGCCTGTCAACCCCCCCACTAGACCGTACTTTGCGGAGAGGATCGCCACAGAGAGGTTAGCAGGCCATTCTCGGTTACGCAGGTAGCTGCGAAGAACGCGATAAGATGACCCATCATACCTGTCGATCGCTGGCAGGAGTCCAGATGCCTGTCGCTTGGTCTGAGAACACCCAAGGACTAGAAGCTGCCGATTCACATCACTATTCTTATCGCCATTGTAGCAGAGCTTTGATACGTCATCGTAGCGTAATACTCGCTGCTCTCCAAGGATAATTCGGGAAGGTAGCGATATCCGTATGACCTAAGAATAAGTTGCCGTGTCTCCACGCCTTCTTGACTTCCCAACTGCCGGGTCAACCTCTGGGCGGTATAGTATTCTGATAACTAGGGGGACAGCGACCGTCAGTGCCGCGCGAATTGTACCATGTGTATGACCAGAAGACCAGGCACCGCATGACAACAGAGTTTTTGCTCGGTAAACATCCAACAAGGCACTGTACTTGCGATGACGGTGGGCGATAGAGGACTTGAACCTATCATTCTGTATGCAAAACAGACGCTGGCTCGATGGCAATCCCCGCGTCGGCCATTTGGACTGTGATAACAACCCCGACACCAACCTAGGACTGTGATGCCAATCGGCGGTGCATCTTTGTGGACTTTTCGCGGCGTCACTAAGGTTTCCCAAACCGCGTGTCGGGTGTCCAAGCGGTCTCAAGACTGCAGAAATCGGGTCACAAAAGAGTAACGCTTGGTCCTATCTCGCAGAAGCGGTGGAACATTCCGGCAGCGTGTTCCGGTTCCCATCCACTTCCGTCCCGTTCAAAGCCCACAGGATTACTTGCGACAGCTTCAATCTATACCCTGAGAAGGAGTAAGTAAGCGGATGGCGCACTGTCTCCGGGGCTCCGGCTATGAACCGAGATACTGCTAAAGCAGGAGGAAGGGAGATGGAGAGAGTAGTCAGACAAACCAAAGCCTCCCGAGACTGCTTCCGATTCTCCCAACTTGGCGAAAGGGATGCCTAGGGCCATGTATTCCCGCGTCGGAGGGGAATGACATTATCGCCAAGGTCGCCCGTACCCCTTGTCAGATCCAGCCCAAAACCACCGGTATGAAGGTTCAGTTACTGTTTCTTACTGTCCGCCCTCGGTGAAATAGCCAAACTCGGGCCGAACCTCCCCGAGAATACGGCCGGCCTCGCTACGGAAGAGACCCGGCCCCAGAAGTCCGATATCGACCACCGAGGCGCCCCGGCGCAGCTCATCGTCGTAGAGGGCAGCGCAAAGCTGCTCCTCCAGCCAGTGAACTGAAGGGCTGTCCGCCCCCCGTGCTATCCTTTCAACGAGACTCTCGGAAGGAGTCTGAGGCGGTTGCCCCGTCAGACGCAGACGAAGCCGGCACCTCGGGCAGGCGCCGTGACCGCCGAAACGGGTTGAAACCTTTTGCTTCCACAGGTTCATAAGCGCACCCCCCAAACTGGTTTGGGACTAGCTTCAAATAGCTAGACATCCGGCCGACAGGTCAGACTGCAAGCAGGCCCTCATCCCAGCCTTCTCCCAGCGGGGAGAAGGAGATATCCCCTCTCCCCGCTGGGAGAAGGCTGGGATGAGGGAAACCGTAGAGGTCTGGACAGGTTGACTGTCCGTCATCTGACTCTGACAAAGTTAGCTTATCTCCCCGCCGATGTATGACCGTGTCCTGGGCTCCTCTGGACTCTCGAAGACTTGTCTCGCCGGGCCATGCTCCACCAATTCTCCCCCGTACATGAACACCAAGTAGTCGGCGAGCCTTCTCGCCTGGCGGAGGATATGGGTTACCAGGACTATCGTATAGTCGCTCTTGAGCTCGACCAGCTTCTTCTCGATGTTCTGGGCCGACACCGGGTCCAGGGCAGAAGTGGGCTCGTCGCAGAGGATGATCTCCGGGCGGACCGCCAGGCTCCTGGCCAAACAGAGCCTCTGTTGCTGCCCGATCGAGAGTCTTGAAGCCGGAGCGCGAAGACGGTCCTTGACCTCTTCCCAGAGTCCGGTGGTCCGCAAGCATTCCTCAACTATCTCGGACAACTGGCTCCGGTTTCTGGTCCCGTGGATCCTGGGCCCGAAGGCCACGTTGTCGAAGATAGACATGGGAAGGGGCGAGGGCCTCTGTGAGATCAGGCCTATCTTCTTTCTGATGGCCGTGACGTCCACCTTGGGACCGAAGACGTTCTCCCCGTCCACCCAGATCTCCCCCAGCACCTTGAGCCCCCCGGTGGAGTCCACCAGCCGGTTGATGCACCGCAGCAGGGTGGTCTTGCCAGAGCCGGAAGGCCCGATGATCGCCGTGATCTGCCGGTCAGGGATACTAAAGGTCACATCATCGAGAAGCGTGTGTCCGTCGGCGGATACGTTCAAGCCACGAATATCTATGCGATGCCCGTTGAGATGGCCATTCCCGGGAACGGTATTATGGCTCGTAATAGCTACAGGTGCGATAATCATATAGCCCTCACTTTGCTACGTACTTGGTTAGTCTCTTCAGCAGGAGCCTGGAGCTGAGGCTGATCAGAAGCATAAGCGCCACCAGGATCGTCGCCGAGGCATAGGCCCGGTCCTGGACTTCCGGGAATGGGGTGCCGAGCTGAAAGAAGATCGCCAGGGGCAGCGACGCCACCGGCTCGAATATCGAGGTTGGTATGCGGTCGGTATAGCCGGCCGTGAACAGGACCGAGGCGGCGTCACCTATCCCCCGGCCGAAAGCCAGCAGCACGGCCGTGAGTATGCCCGGTAAGGTTTGCCTTATTACAACCTTGATCGCCGTCTCCCACCTGGTTGCCCCCAGGGCATAGGACGCGTCCCTCAGATCGGACGAAACGGTCCTGATGACCTCGTCCATGGATCGAGTCAATATGGGGATTTCGAGCAAGGCCAGCGCCAGGATGCCTCCCAACAACGACACCCGCATGCCGAAATACAGCATGACCACAAAGCCAAACGCGCCGTAGACGATGGAGGGGATGCCCCACAGGACGTCCAGGAGAAGCCTGATGAACCCGGTGAGCCAGGCCCTGCGCGTATACTCCCGCTGGAGATACAGCGCCACCGGCAGTGAGATCACGAAGGCGACAGCCGTGGCGCCCACCCCCAGATAGACCGACCCCACGATAGCGTTGAGGATACCCCCCTCCTTCCCCAGATAGAAACCGCCTTTGGGGGTCTGGGTGACCATGGCCAAGTCCAGCGCCGGCAATCCCCTCCAGGCGATCACCGCTATTATGGCCACCAAACTGCCAACCACCGTTCCCAGGCACGCCAGCATTAGGAGCTTGAAGAAGGTCTCTTCGAATTTTCGCCGATTCATCTAGGCCACTCCCCGCTGGACTCTCAACAAGACCAGCCTGGCAATAACATTGAACAACAGGATCACCACAAATAGCAGCAACGCGGCGAACAACAGGGCTGAGTCGTAGAGGGGAACCGACATCACTTCTCCATAGTTATTGGCTATCAAGGCCGGCAGAGGGTAGGCTGCATCGAATATCGAAGACGGGATCCTGGCGATATTCCCTACGACCATCAGCACCGCCATGGTCTCCCCGAAGGCGCGAGAGAAACCCAGGATGATCGCCGCCGCGACGCCTGCCAGAGAGCTCCGGATGACCACGTGCTTGGCCGTCTCCCATTGGGTCGCCCCAACGCATAAAGACGCCTCTTTAACGTCTTTGGGCACGGTGCGGAAGACCTCCTCGGCGATGGCGGTAACCACGGGGATCACCATGATCGCCAGAACGATACCTCCGGCGAGAACATTGAAGCCGATGCTGATCCCTCCGGCGGAGAGGGCCAGTATCCCCCAGACACCGTACACCACCGGGGGTATGCCGGCGAGAAGGTCCACCATTGGCTTGACCGTGGCTCGAACTCGTTCCGGCGCATATTCCGCCAGGTAGAGGGCAGTGAGAAGGCTTATGGGCACGGCAATGGCCCCAGCCAACGCCGTCACCCAGACTGTGCCCATGATGAAGGGGAGGAACCCGAACTCCCCCTTCGAGGGCTTCCAAGAGGTCGTGAAAAGCAGCTCGTTCAAGGGATGCGAGCCCAGAATCGGCAGCGATTTCAGGAATAGCCCGATGCCGACAAAGAGCACGATGGATACCACGAGGGCGACCATCACGACCATGAACTTGGTCGCCAGAAGGTCGGCGAATCTTCTTCCGAACATTACTGAACCTCTCTTGGGGCCCGGTGGTCCGGAGCCGGCGCCGCTCCGTACCCGCTCCGCTTGGCCCAAATCACTGAAGCTTGTCCAGCTCTTGCTGAATCCGGTCTTCCGGTAGCGCCACGTAACCCGCCTCAGAGGCGTACTTCTGTCCGTCGGTCAAGGCCCATCTGACGAACTCCCTGGTTACACCGGCGAACTGCTTTAGAGCTACGAGGTTGAGATCTCGCGCCGGGGGCCAGGGATAGACCTTCTTGGCGATGGCGTGGTTGAGGTCATCCAACGAGCCATAGACGGCCTCTTCCGGGTCGATCTTGCCATTGCCGTCGATGTCTATCGGGATAATCACCAGCCCATCCACCTGCTTCCTGGTCCTGGCGTCATAGGCGAAGCCTATGTTGTTGTAGCCGATCCCCAGCGGGTCCTTTCGCACCGTCTCCGCCAGGCCGGGATCGCCATAGACGCCCGTTCCCAGCAGGTCCTCCTGTTTCTTGTCTCCCAGAAACAGCGCCCAGGTATCCGCCGCGCCGGCCGCATCGCTGCGGGTGAAGACGTGCAAGTCGGTCTTCCCGACCGCCCCGGCAGCGGGGAAGATATCCTTCCAGTTCGAGACCCTTCCTCCGATCCAGATATCGGCGAAGGTCTGCTTTGTGATCCCTTTGGCGAGAAGGTCGTCTCTTGCCGGGTTGCCGGCGCTTGCCACCGGCACCACCGCGTCTATGACCGCGGCCACATACACGGCGCCTTTGGCCACTTCCTCCGGGAAGACCTGCCTGCTCACCATGCCGATATCAGCCATCCCCCCCAGGGTATCGGCCACGCCCTTGCCGGCTCCTCCCGCCGAGATGTCGAACTGCACGCCGGGATGGATCTTCTGGAATTCCTCCGCCCATCTGACCACAATCGGGTAGAGGGCGAAAGCGCCGGACACCGTGATCTTCCCTTTCAGGGTGGATGCTGAGGCTGATGTTACTGCTGGGTTGGAGGCGCTGCAGCCGGTGAGAAGCAGCATGGCCCCAATGACGAGGGCTAAGACTCCTGCAAGAACTCGATGGTTGGTCTCCAGTTTGCTCATGACGCTACGCTCCATTTGTTATTCTGCGAGCCTCTGGTTGACCAGTCAGCAGGCAATATGCCGTGTTATCGAACTCCTGAAACTCAGGATTTGCGCCCCTCGCATCCTCCGTTCTCACATGGGGGCAAAGGGGTGTCTCTTAGACTACTTGTGCAGCCGGTTCTTCATGATCCGGTCGATCTGAACGACTTTGGAATCCTGTACAATGATTCGAACTGAACCGTGGCTTACGCTCTTGATGGCGGCCACGATTTCCCGGATAGGCAATTCGCCTGCCTGGTCCGCCGTGTGTTCCTCGTTAAGCCCTTCGGCACTCATGTTGCCTCCATTCACCCTAAAGACCATGGTATTAGTACGCTATTGGCGAAAAAAAACCTACTGCAGGACGCTCCCGGAACGGAGAGCCTCTCCCCGCCGGCAGAGCTCGGCCAGGGTAATGCGATCCAGCACCACGAGTATCGCCTCCCGGACCTCTCCCAGGGCGGACTTGAGGGCACACTGATCCTCGTTGTAGCAGCAAGCCGTGTACGCCATTTCGCTGAGGCAGCCGACTGGGGCCAGGGGGCCGTCCTCGATGCGAATGACCTCCGCCATCGTGATGCTCTCAGGAGACCGGTTAAGCACGTATCCTCCGCCGACACCCCTCCTCGTCTCCACGATACCGCGATTCTTGAGCGGCATCAGCACCTGCTCGAGATACCTGACCGAGACCTTCTCCTTGTCAGCAATGTCCTGAGCACGGGTCACCTTGCCTTGACCGTGGGAGGCAAGGGCGATCAGCGCCCGGATCGCGTATTCCGATTTCTTGGTGATCTTCACTTCGGTCGATTTCCCTTAAAGTCCAGTCGCCTTGTTCGCTATTACTGCTATAGTACCAGACCGAAGTTTGAACGAGGTATGAATGAGGTTAGAGTTAGGTTAGAAAAAAGGGGGCACCTTTTTGAACCCCGGCAGAGGGATGCCATCCCTCTGCACTCCCTTCCGGCCGTCGGTTGGCGCAGCCAGCGCCATCTCAGACACCCAGCAGCCGTCTCCCGTTCCCGGCAAGAATGCCCTCGATATCAGGCTGGAGCATGGGCATCCCGCGGATGTCATCGATGAAGGCCTTGACCGCTTGACCGCTCCTGATCTCCTGAGGATAATCCGTGCCGAACAGGAGCTGGGACGGTTTCATTTCCAGCAGGGCCGACCTGACCGCGTTGATGTTCCCGCAGAACCCGCCGGTATCGAAATAGATCTGCTCAAAGTACTCGTCGAAGGGGCGCCTCGGAAGCCTCCCGTGACGCACGTCTCCGGCCGTCCCCCAGAAGCCCTTGTCCTGGTAGGACCTGATCCGGCCCATCAAGGCCGCAATGCCTCCGCCCAGATGCGACATCTGCACCCTCAGTCCGGGAAAGTCATCGAAGACCCCGCCGTCAATGAGCCTGATGGTCGCCATCACCAGGCCGAATTCCCTGCCCACGCTCCGGGCCAGGTCAAAGTCCTGCATCAGCTCAGTGCCCAGGGTCTTGAGGGAGGGATGAACGAAGATAAAGAGGCCCAGGCCCTCGACCCGCTCATAAAAGGGCCAAAGCTCCCGCGAATCGAGCGTAACTCCATGGACATCCGATTCCATAGCCACCCCCTTGAAGCCCAGGTCTCCGGAGGCCCGCTCCAGCTCCCGATAGGCTTCTTCTCCCCCCAGCGGTGGGACGTGAGCCAGTCCGGCGACCCGTCCCGGATAACTCCCAACCGCGTCCCTGATCCTGTCGTTGACCTTCCGGCAAGTATCGAGGCTCCCCATCAACCCGGCACCGGAAGAGAGTACAGAGAGGTCGACTCCGGCCTGATCCATAGCCTCGATGTGTTGCTCCAGGTCGCCGAGACGAGGATGGAGTATGTAGGTTGGAACGCCGTGCTCGTCTTTCAGCACGACTGTCTCGCGGCTACCACACATCATCTCGGCGGGGGTGTAGTGCACGTGGAAATCGATGATCAACTTAATCCTCCATCGGATATCGGTCTCCGGGCCAGGAAGCGAAGTCAGGCATTGGGCGCAACCGCTCCGGTTCGGCGCCAGGTCGGCCACATCGGAGACAGGCCAGAGACGAAGTCAACAAGATCTCATTGTCTGTGCGGGGAGGCAATTTCCCAACGGATAGCGGACGGGAAAACGGATAACGGACGGCGCCAGCAACGCCAGCCAACCGCGAACGCGCGGATTACCCTTGGGCTGGCAGCTCTCGAAAACGATGTTCGTGTCTAGCAGGAAGTTCATAGCTCTACATCCCGTGAGCGGCCGGCCGAGCGCCGAATCTCCAGCGCACTGAGGTCTGGGCCAGAAAGCAAGAAATCGGCGAAATCTTGTTTGCCTCCCGCAAGCCTTTGGGAATCAACGGCCGGAACGACGACCACGTCAGTCTCGCCCCGGCGCGCAGCGGCCTGGGATCCCCCAGCCAGAGCGCGTCTCATCAGTTGAAAGAACTTCTTCTTGGCTTTCTGCAATTGCCAGAGTTTTGTGACACCTCAGGCTTATCTGTCTAGATCGTATATCAAACTTGACTCGACGTCCACGTAGGCCGGCATTGCCGCTCTTCGAAAGATGGGTGCGTTTCCTAACCCCACCGTCTCGGTTCAACGAAAAGGCATTTGCCGGCGTTTGGCGGAGGTTGGTGCTCCGTCAGGACTTTTCAAAGTCACGATGAGCGTGGCGAGGGCATGCCGTGACCCAGGCCACTTATCTTGACATTGCGACCATAGCTGATAATATTAACATTAGAAATGCAAAGATGAAGGTATTTATATCAAGGTGACGCAGGACACTGATGGGCATGATTCCCGGTTCGACAGGGCGGCTGACGTCTTCAAGAAGCATGGCGGAATCCTCCGCACGGCGCAGGCTCTTCGTGCGGGTATTCACCCCGGCACCCTCTACACCATGCGTGATACCGGGACTCTGGAAGTAATAAGCCGGGGTGTTTACCGTCTTGCGGATAGCTCACCGCTGGGCAACCCGGACCTGGTGACCGTCGCGATCCGAGTTCCCGGAGGCGTGATCTGCCTGATCTCTGCGCTTGCATTTCACGAGATCACCACCCAGATACCCCACGAGGTACACCTGGCGCTGCCGCGCGGCGCTGAAGAGCCCCGGTTGGACTATCCTCCGATAAAGACCTATCGCTTCACCGACGAGGCGTTCACCGGGGGCGTGGAGATCCACGAACTCGATGGCATAAGCGTGCGCATCTATAGCCCGGAAAAAACTCTCGCCGATTGCTTCAAGTTCCGAAACAAGATCGGGATCGATACGGCGCTGGAGGCCGTCCGCCTTTACCGCGAACGGAGAAGCGTTAAGGTGGACGAAATCATGCGTTATGCCGGGATCTGCCGGGTGAAAAGGATCATCCGCCCCTACCTCGAGGCGCTCCTATAGTGGCATCGAACGTCAAAGACACCGCCGCGTCGGTGCATCAACGCCTTCTTGACAGGGCCAGGGAATCCTCTCGCCCCTTCAACGAGTTCCTACAGCATTTCGCCATCGAGCGATTCATCTACCGGCTCTCCAAGAGTCCTAACGCGGACAGGTTCATCCTCAAGGGAGCCTTGATGTTTTCGGCATGGACCGGACCGGGGTCTCGTCCTACAATGGATATTGATCTTCAGGGGAGAATCGAGAACAGCCTCGAAGTGATTGGGGCAGCCATGAAAGAGACCTGCGGAATGGACGTCGAAGTGGATGGCATGTCCTTCAACTCGGAATCAGTGACAGCCTCCAGGATTACGGAAGACGCCGAATACGAAGGCGTGCGTGTCCGTATCCAGGGCAGCCTGGGCAACGCACGCGTCTCTCTACAGATCGACATCGGATTCGGGGATGTGATCATTCCAGGGCCTACGAAGGTCGTCTATCCTGGGCTTCTTGGCTTTCCGGCGCCTGAGTTGAACGGCTACACTATGGAAAGCACCATCGCGGAGAAGTTCCAGGCCATGGTCAAGCTCGGCGTCCTGAACAGCCGGATGAAGGACTTCTACGACATTTGGATACTATCCCGCAGATTCGACTTCAAGGGCGAAACGCTGGCTGAGGCGATTGAGAAGACGTTCGCAAAACGAAAGACGTTGATCGCTATCGACCCGATGGTCTTCGAACCTTCGTTCTTCAAGGACGGTAACAAGAAGATCCAATGGCACGGGTTCATCAAGAAGGCCAAGCTTACCGGCGCGCCGGGAGACTTCGAGGATGTCGTAGCGTCCATCAGGCAGTTCCTCCAACCTCTCGTTGCCCCGATTGTGGAGCGACGTGCATTCCATGGCGTATGGAACGCCCCCGGTCCGTGGCGTTGATCGGTCAACGGCCTCCGGTGCTTTCCTGAGGCCGAGCCTCGTTCCAACCGGCAGACCTGCGAAGCGGATCCTTAACCGGGCTAGAGGAACTCCACGCGCCCAATCATCTCGTCTTGTCCAAGGACCTCATAGATCAAGACGAGGCCCGCCACGATTTCGCCGATGGATCGAGCGCCTTGCTGGCAGTAAGCAATCCCAGCGTGTTGGCGTCGATGGTTGTGTAATCGCAGGAAATCGCCATCATGCGTTACGAGAACTCGCCCGGAAGCAAAAGCACTGTCGAGGACCTGATCGTCGGGAGCTCCCAGTAGGCCGGCCTCTGGTGCGGTCACTACGCCGATAGCCCGGCTTTGCAGGGCATGGGCCACGGCGTCGGGCACGTGCTCATCCAGTTGGAATCGGATCCTATCCACGCCGGTGGCGTTTTAGCTTCTCCCGCAAGGGGCTGACATTCGACCGGCGCAACTCCTGGACGAGCGCCTCCTCTTCAGCAATAGTGCGCTCAATCTCTTCACGGTGATCCCAATAGTAGGCGAGAGCGGCGTGCACGTCAGCCAGGGTTATAGTGGGATGGCTGTGGACAATTTCATCTGGTGACATACCCAGCTTCTCGTGCCAAACGACTATGTCTTGCACCCGGATTCGATGCCCAACGATTCGCGGCTTGGGTCCTCCAGCACCGGGCACAATCTCGATATGCTCCTGGATCACGTTCGTCATCATTTGTAGTCCTCCGTTCGCCGAGACAAGGAGGCGGGTCTGAAATCACCCGCACTCCTGTTGTTGCTGAGGCCTGCCTTGGCAAGGGCATCGAAGGCACTGACCAGCATACCTGGCCACATTATAATGCCTGGCGCATTTGGCTACCAATGGAATGATGCTTAGAACGATTGCCATGCGCAAGGCGGTGTCACCCGTTCGACGCGAGATATATCTCTACGCGGTTGGTTGTCCATGTAGCCACCCCGCTGCCGAAGAAGTCTTGATCCTCCGTCCATATAGGGCAGTCCATTCTAATTGCGAGAGCCAGAAACGGCCAATCCTCCTCATCCCGGCCCGATAGACGACGCCTTGCCTCGGTCTCGAGATCGGCATAGGCTGCTTCCGGGACCGAGGAGACGAGCATCGGAAGCCTTGGAGAATCTCTTCCAGGAGTTGGATAGCGTTGGGCGCCAGTCCTCTCTTCGTCAGGATCGCGGGTAGATGGGTGCGAGCATCAGCGAAAGCGACCTCGGCTGTCAGGAAGTGCGCTCTGCCAGCATAGGACTCAATGATGGGCAGCACCCGCCGTCCCAGCGCTGCCCGCACGAGAATGTTGGCATCGAGGACCAGAGCCTTAGCGCCGGGTGCGTAGGGTCTTAAACTCACGCACTACCTCTTCTTCGGTGGTCCCGTGCTTCACAAGTAGCGCCTCGAGCTGCTCGATAGCGTGCTTCAAAGCAACCACCTCCTGTTCGTCCACCTGCGGGCTGGCGGGAATATAATAGCCCACCGTGCGACCGTGCCTCGTTATGGCAACCGGGCTGGCAGACTCAAGATAGCCTGCGAGGTCTTCGCGGAACTCGCGCACTCCCACCCGGGTCAATTGCCTCCTCATCTCATGCCTCCTCACAGCGTTGTGTACACATAGTGTACATCTAGTCGAAGAAGACCGCAAATCCGTGTGTTCGCTTGCGGTGACCAGGGGCAGCGGGCGTAACATGTGAGGTCCCCGGGGCGAGAGGTCTTGAACAGCCGTCAACAGCAAGAGCGACAAAGCCATTATCGGTGCTGTTCGGTCAAAGGCTGCTGGTGCTTTCCTGAGCCTGAGCCTCGTTTCCACCGGCAGACCTGCGAAGCGCAACCTTGACAGGGCAGGCCACAATTGGGAAGGCGAGGGCGAATGGACCTCTGCTTTTTGCAGGACGTTAGCTTCGCCCTCGCCTGGGGTCAGCACCCCTGGCATGTCAAGGTCAGTCGGAGTGCCGGATGTGGAGTTACCGGTTCACGGTCTACTCGACACCCGAGGGCAGCTCGGCCTGCTTTGCCCCATGGATCGAAGGTTCACTAGCAAGCAGCACCCCGAGGCGTGCCACGGTCACTTCCGCATCGCTGTCCAGCACGAGCACGTCCAGCAATAGACGGCGGTCCAGTTCGATGCGAGTGGAATCGACGGCGCAACGATGGAACGACTGAAACTCCCGACAAGCAAGGTCGCGCCAGATTGCTTCTGCGGCCTCCAATTGCCAAGCATACAGCGTTCGCACGTCAAGGGTGGTTAGGTCCTCTAGCATTCCCTTTACTAACCGTCCCTCGGCCCTGCATTGCCTGGTTGGCATGATCAGCGTGCAGAAGTAGGCCTAACGTAGAGTTAGCTCACAAAGCAGCGACAATCTCACGCCTTATCCGGTCTGCTTCACCTTTTTCTGGAGTGTGCATAGTGTACCAGGCGCGAACACCGAGTGTACGTTCACCCGTTCGCACGGCGGCGACTCTTTGGGAATCATAGCGTATATCCTGGTTGAAATGCAGTCTTCCAGATTGCGCCCAGATCGCGACTTGTCTTGACCGCCGGCTTCGCCGCTACTACAATGAGTCCACCGTTCGTGCGTTCAGGAATTTGGCGCAGGAATGACTTTAAGGAGTGATGTGAATGGCTGATCTTAGACTAAGCTTTGCAATTTCTCCCTATGATCGAGTACTTCCGCTCATTTCGGGTGAGGTGAAGCCTGATGGCATCACTCTGGACTATGTAGGTATGCCGGGGGGAATACCGGGAGTCTTCTATGACCAGATAAAGTTCCAGCGTTATGACCTTTCCGAGATGTCCGTGTCCTCCTACCTGCGTATGCGCTCTTTCAAATGGCCATACCGGCTTCTTCCCGTCTTTCACAATCGCGTTTTCTCTTACATCTATATTCACATTCGAAAAGGCTCCGGTATCAGACAGGGACATCCGGAAGACCTCAAGGAAAAGCGAATCGGCATCGCAGACTACCAGCAATCCCTTGGACTCTGGACCCGCGGAATACTGCAGATGGAATTCGGGGTCAGGCCCGAGGATATGACATGGTACCAGGAACGCGGCCAGCATTTCAGCCACACCGGCGCTTCGTCAGAAGCGGGGCTGAAGCTCCCTGAGAACCTGACGCTTCACTATACGCGGACGGATCTCAATACCATGTCCCTCAACGGTGAGCTGGATGCGACCGCCGGTATCTGGCTGACGTTCGGGCAGGACCATGCTTCAGGTCTTGGGCGAAAGAAGGCAACTTCTCAACCCAATCCTGACATGGTAACCCTATTTCCGGACCCCAAGGGAGAGGCCGTCAGATTCTTCAAGAAGACTGGAATCTATCCCCCGCACCACACGACTGCGATTCGGGAGAGCATTATCGACGAACACCCGTGGGTGGCTGTCAGCCTGATGGAGGCATTTGAAGAATCCAAGAGAGTTGCCAGCGAGAGGCTGAGAGAGCTTCCACCCACGCTAATGGTCTTTGGGCAGCATTACTTGAAGGAGATCGACGAGGTCTTTGGCCCGGACCCGTTCGTCTACGGTGTCCAGGCCAATGCCAAGGCTTTCGACCTGGTGCAGACTTTCTCGGTGGAGCAGGGACTCACGGAACGCAAGCAGCCCTGGGAGGAGATATTCCCGCAAGAGGTCATCTATCGCGAAGAGAGATTCTAGATCAATTTCGAGAGCCGGAGGAGACTGCCATGCCCAAGGACATGCGGACCTGGATAGGTCAACTCGAAGAGGCCGGAGAACTGGTCCGGGTTCGAAAGCCGGTGCACCCTCAGGCGGAGATGGGCGCCCTGATGTACCAGACCAGGGACAAGGCCTTGCTCTTCGAGAGTTTGAAAGGCTACCCCGGCTGGCGGTCATTGGGACAGGCGCCGGCTAATCCACGGCAGGCAGCCATCGCCTTCGACACCACCCTGGACAGTGTTGTGCCCACTCTCGCAAACAAACTCCACCTCAGGCAACCCTGCGAGATGGTCAGTTCCGGCCCCGTCAAGGACATCATCCTCAAGGGAGACCAGGTGGATATCCAGAAGCTCCCTGCGCACCAGGCGGGCATCAGGGACGCCGGTCCCTTCATCACGGCAGGCTTATGCGTGACCAAGGACCCGGACACCGGCATCCGTAACATGAGCTTCCACCGGATGCAGGTGAAATCCCAGACGCGCACCGGGATGTTGTTGGTCCCCCGCCATACCTTCCAGAACTACCGCAAGTACGAGGCCCGCAACGAGCCCATGCCCATCGCCATCTTCATCGGGCACCACCCTCTATATTACATGGCGGCGGCCACCACTGGCCCCTACGAGATGGATGAGCTGGAGCTGGCCGGAGGCCTGCTGGGCGAACCCGCTAAGCTGGTCAAGTGCGAGACCATTGACATGGAGGTCCCCTTCGACGCCGAGATCGTCCTGGAGGGACACGTCCTTCCCCACGTCCGGGAGGATGAGGGCCCCTTCTCCGAGTTCCAGGACTACTACATCGCCGGCACGGG
>ORJL010202240.1_pt1 | contig 20288 bp, 19 predicted proteins | sample 1779941 | NCBI WGS metagenome assembly ORJL01 (sample SAMEA104232317, study PRJEB22302) | groundwater metagenome | biome: forest; feature: aquifer; material: groundwater | place: USA | collected 2011-08-07 | depth 5.8 m | reverse complement strand
GTTATCGGCCTCGATCGTGACGGCGCTGGGATTGAGCGACTGGATTGCCCAGACGCCTGAAGCGTATGTCGAGCTTGCCGTGCGCAAGGCAGGGGAGTTGCGCGCGCTGGCCGCGCTGCGGGGGCAACTGCGCGGGATTGTCAGCTCGGTGATCGGGGACCAGCAGGCCTACGTGCGCTCGGTGGAGCAGGAGTACCGCCAGTTGTGGCAGCGCTGGTGTGAAGAATCACCGGCCGCATCACCTGAAATTGGCGAGCAGAATATCGGTAATGGAAAAAAAACCGCGAAGGAGTGACGATTTTCCGCAAAACCTGCTACTTTCGAATTTCGCGCATTCATCTAGTTTGATAAACACGATCGCTCCAGAATAAGGTAAAATTCTCAGCTAAACAATTAGTTGTGTTCTGTGAATATGAAGCGAGACCGTAACGATCCGTGCGCTTGCGGCAGCGTCCACAAGTGCGGGCATTGCTGCCAGGCGAAGGAATCAGCCGGGGAAAAGCCGCGGCATTGAGAACCAACGTACCTGCGATCTGAAGGTCGACGATCGCCTCTATAAACCCAGGTGGATGCAGCAGACGGCTATTGTCGTTTGATGCCGGGATTCCAGGATCTGCCTCATGAATTCGATCAAGTTCTTCTCGGGCTATGCTCAGCGGCTTTCGAGCGTTCTCGCTTCATTTGACTGGAGCGGAGCGCAGGATCTCGCGGGCGAAATGAAGCGTTGCTGGATCGAGAAAAACCGGGTGTTTATTTGCGGGAATGGCGGAAGCGCCGGCAATGCCATCCATCTGGCCAACGATTACCTCTATGGAATCGCAAAAAAAACCGGGGGTGGGCTCCGCGTCGAGGCGCTTTCAGCAAACCCTGCAGTCATCACCTGCCTCGCCAACGATCTTGGATACGACCGAATTTATGCCGAGCAACTCGCTGTACAGGGGAGCCCGGGCGATCTGCTCATAGTCCTGTCGGGCAGCGGGAACTCCCCCAATATCGTGGCGGCACTGGAGCAGGCACGCGCCATGGGTATCACCAGCTGTGCCATTCTTGGGTTTTCCGGCGGCAGGAGCAAGGCGCTTGCCGATATCGCGATCCATTTTCCGATCGACGACATGCAGATCGCCGAAGACCTCCAACTCATTGTCGGACACGTCTGCATGCAATGGCTGTATCGAGAGGGGAGGGGCTGAGGTGAGATCGCTGGTCACCGGCGGCGCCGGTTTTATCGGCAGCCATCTCGTCGACGCCTTGCTGGCGTCGGGCCATGAAGTTGTCGTGCTTGACAACTTCAGCACCGGTCGGCCGGAGAACCTGAGCCATCTCGGAGGAAAGGTCGAGGTCGTCGAATCCGATCTCGCAGTACCCGGCGACTGGATGCGGCAGCTAAAGAATATTGACTGGGTGTTTCATCTTGCGGCGCTGGCCGACATTGTGCCCAGCATCCAGAATCCGGATGCCTACTTTCGCGCCAATGTGGATGGTACCTTCAACATTCTGCAAGCATGCAAGGCGGCGGGAATCCGACGTCTTGTCTACACGGCGTCCTCGTCGTGCTATGGCATTCCGGATCAATATCCAACCCCGGAAACGGCGGAGATACGGCCCCAATACCCGTATGCGCTAACCAAGCGACTCGGTGAAGAACTGGTAATGCATTGGGCGCAGGTCTATAAGTTGCCGGCGATGTCCCTGCGGTTCTTCAACGTTTATGGTACCCGCTCGCGCACCTCCGGCACTTATGGTGCGGTGTTTGGCGTGTTCCTGGCGCAGAAATTGGCCCGCCAGGCATTTACCGTGGTCGGCGATGGCACACAAACGCGCGACTTTACCTATGTCCGGGATGTGGTGGGGGCTCTCATCGCGGCCGCAGGCAGCGACCGGATCGGGGATTGTTACAATGTGGGAAGTGGAACAACGGTCTCGGTCAATCGTTTGGTTGAGCTTCTCGGCGGTGAGAAAGTGAATATTCCCAAGCGTCCGGGCGAACCCGACTGCACCTTTGCCGACATCGGCCGGATCAAGCGAGACCTTGGATGGTCTCCAAAGATCACCATTGAAGAGGGTGTGGCGGAAGTGCTGAAGAATATCGACTATTGGCGCAACGCTCCGGTGTGGACACCGACGAGCATTGCTGCGGCCACGCGGGACTGGTTCAAGTACCTAGGGGCCGACGTCTGATCCATTCTCGGCCTCGCCGGCATATGAATGACCGATTCTCAAATGACTATGAATGTGAATGGGCTTACGATGAAAAATGATCTCAACCGCATCTACATAACGGGAGGCGGCGGTTACGTGGGGGCAATGCTGGTGCCGCGGCTACTCGATGAAGGCTGCATGGTTACCGTGCTGGATCTCATGATGTACGGCGAGGACGTACTTAAACCGCATCCTCGCCTGACGACGGTCAAAGGCGATATCCGAGATGTCGAACTGCTCAAAAGGACAATTGCCGGTCACGACGCGGCGATACATCTCGCGTGCATCTCAAACGATCCCAGTTTTGATTTGAGCCCCGAACTTGGAAAATCGATCAATCTGGATGCCTTCAGGCCGTTGGTGGAAGTCAGCAAGAAAGCAGGCGTCAAGCGGTTTATCTACGCATCGTCATCCTCCGTCTACGGCGTCAAGAGCGAATCCAACGTACACGAGGACATGACACTCGAGCCCCTTACCGACTATTCAAAGTTCAAGGCCGATTGCGAGAAGATTCTTGCCGAGTACCAGTCGCCGGATTTCACCACCGTTACCATCCGACCGGCAACCGTTTGCGGCTATTCGCCCAGGCAGCGATTGGACGTGGTGGTCAATATTCTGACCAATCTGGCCTTCCACAAAAGGGAAATCACCGTGTTTGGCGGGAAGCAATTGCGTCCGAACATTCATATCGCGGACATGGTCGAATGCTACGTTGCATTGCTGAACGCTCCGAAGGAAGCGATAGCGGGCGAGATTTTCAACGCGGGTGACGAAAACAAGTCCGTCCTTGAGCTGGCAGAAACAGTCAAAGCGGCGATCGGCGACGATGTTCGACTGATTGCGACGCCGACCAATGACAACCGCTCGTATCACATCTCATCCAAGAAGATAGCGCGGAAACTCGGGTTTGCGGCGAAACACACTATTCGCGAGGCGGTAGAGGATCTCAAGCGGGCCTTCGAAGCCGGTCTGCTTCCGGACTCGCTGCAGGATGAACGCTATTTCAACATCAAGCGCATGCAGAGTTTGAAGTTGAAATAATGCTCCGCATAGGCATTGATTTCGATAACACCATTGTTTGCTATGACCGGTCGTTTCCCGCGGTAGCGGCAACGATGGGTCTCATCACGCGCGACATGGCGTCGTCAAAGAAAGATGTCAAGGCGCGATTGCTGAGTCGGCCGGGCGGAGACCTGGACTGGCAACGATTGCAGGGCCAAGTCTATGGCAGGCATATGCTCGAAGCGGAAATGTTCCCGGGATTTCTCGAATTCGTCTGTTTGACCAGACTCAAGGGGCACGAGATATTCATCGTCAGCCATAAGTCTGAATTTGGCCATTTTGATGTGGACCGGGTTCCGCTTCGTGATCAGGCGATGCTCTGGCTTGAGAAGAACGGACTCCTGGACGAGAGTGATCTTGGCGTGGGCAGAAAGAACGTGTTCTTCGAAGCCACGCGCGAGGACAAGTTAGGCCGCATCCAAGAACTGGGCTGCACTCATTTCATCGATGATCTAAGCGAGGTACTCGAAGAGCCCGACTTTCCGCAGGCAACGCAACGGATACTATTTCAACCAAGTCCCGGCGGAGCAGATGGCCCGACAGACGCGTCCGTGCTCGCCGTGCCTTCATGGCGGGAAATGGCGCGACAGCTAATCGAGCCTGCAGGGGAAGCAGACGTATGCAGAGTCGTTCAGGCGAAATTTCCATCACTCGGCGCGAGACAGGCGCAACTCCGAAAGGGTAGGGGAAACAGCCGGGTGTACGAGCTCACGGCCGGATCAGGGGAACGATACGCGCTTAAGGTCTACCCGGACCGCCAACGCGATCCGCGCCCGCGGCTGGAAACCGAGTTTTCAGCATGCCAGGAACTGCGGAAGCGCCAGTATCCGGTCGCGGAAGCGATTGGCGCGGACACACGCCTCAACTGGGGAATATATCGCTGGATTCCCGGCGGCCATATTGAGGTGCCGGACGAGCCATTCTTGGCCGACGCAGTCGAATTCGTCAGCCGCTTGTACCGCGACGGCCAAAGAGAAGGAGGCTTCGACCGGTTCGCCCAAGCGTCCCAAGCCTGTTTGAGCGGAGCGGAAATTGGCCGACAGATTCAAGAGCGATGGCAACTGCTGGGGGCGGCCGGGTTGCAGGAATTGGATGCTTTCCTCAATGATGAGTTCTATCCTGAGTTTGACCATGCGGTGGCGGTTGCGCGGCGGGTGTGCGGCAGCCTGTTTGCCGCCGAACTACCGCGCAATCGGCAGATTCCGAGCCCTTCTGACTTTGGTTCCCATAATGCCATTCGGTCCGAAGGCAGCCGTTCGGTATTCATCGATTTCGAGTATTTCGGATGGGATGACCCGGTTAAGCTGGTGTCGGATTTCTATTGGCACCCCGGTATGCGCCTTGGGTCGGCAATGAGAAAACGCTGGATTGAGACTTGTTTGGATGCATTCCGGGGGGATTCGACCTTTCGTCTGCGCTTGGATTCGTATCTGCCTTTGTATGGTTTGCGCTGGTGTCTGATTCTGCTCAACGAATTCCTGTCGCAGGGCGCGGATCACCGGTTGCATGCCGATCCGGAAAGGAATAATAGCCTGTCGAAGATCCGCCTTGAGCAGTTGAACAAGTCGAGAGCGCTTCTCCAGGAAATCAAGGAGGCCATGTATGGATTTAGACCAGCGATCCAAGCATCTTAGGCGCGCCATTGTCGAGGCCCTTGAAGGTGGCAGAAGGGGCCACCTGGGTTCTTCGATGTCAATGATCGAAATCCTCAGAGTTTTGTACGACTCGTTCTTGCGGTTTCGACCCACCCAACCGGATTGGAGCGATCGCGACCGTTGTATTCTCAGCAAGGGACACGGTTGCCTCGCGCTGTATGCGATTCTGGCGGACAAGGGGTATTTCAACAGGGAAGAACTCAAGACATTTTGCACGCCCACCTCGCGCATGGGCGGACATCCCGAGTGGGGCAAACTCCCCGGAGTGGAGGCTTCCACCGGCGCACTGGGACATGGTTTGTCCATCGGGGTGGGCATGGCACTGGCGGCAAGGATCCGGCGACAGACATACCGCGTGGCGGTTGTCACGGGGGATGGCGAGATAAATGAAGGTTCGGTGTGGGAAGCCGCGATGTCAGCCTCCAAGCACAGGCTTTCCAACCTGACTGTATTTGTCGATTACAACAAGCTGCAATCCTATGGGCCGACGAAAGATGTGCTGGATCTCGAGCCCCTGACGGACAAATGGCGCAGTTTCGGCTTTGCGGTGGAAGAAGTCGATGGTCATGACCTCAAAGCACTTGAGCAACTGGTAGCGCATTTGCCGCTCGATGAACAAAGGCCGACGGCGGTAATTTGCCACACGGTTAAAGGCAAAGGATTCCCTTTTGCCGAAGGAAAGGCGGAATGGCATCACAAATCCGGCCTTACCTCCGAAGAAATAAGGTCCATGTACGAGTGTTTGATCTGAAGAGCGAGCGTTTCGATGCGCAAAAGATGTTTGGATTCGGTACACGAGCTGGCAAAGGCTGATGCGCGCGTGGTCTATATCGGCTCGGATCTCGGCCCGGGTGTGCTGAATGCCATGAAAATGGAAATGCCCGAGCGCTTTTTCATGGAGGGGGTCAGCGAACAGCACGTCATCGGCATGGCCGCCGGATTGGCAATGGAAGGTTTCATTCCCTACGTCAATACCATCGCCACATTTATCACGCGGCGCTGCTACGAACAGGTGGCCCTGGATCTTTGCTTGCAGGATCTTCCCGTGCGACTCATCGCCAACGGCGGCGGGGCCGTGTACGCGCCCCTGGGTCCCACGCACCTTGCCGTGGAGGATCTCGCCATCATGCGCGCCCTGCCCAACATGACGATCGTGGCGCCCTGCGACGCGGAGGAAATGCGGCGTTTCATGGCAAAGACCATTGACTGGCCTCATCCCATCTACATACGGCTAGGAAAAGGCGGCGACGCAGTCGTCAGCCGCGACGAGAATGGATTCGAAATCGGCGAGGCCATTTTGCTGCGTGAGCCCGGTTCAGGCGTATTCGTCACCACCGGTGTAATGACGCAGATTGCCCTGCAGGCGGCAGACAAGCTCGCAGCCGAAGGGCTACCATGCGGTGTATTGCACGTGCACACCGTCAAGCCGCTCGATCGGACGGCACTTGGTCATTGGCTGCCCAAGGTTGCGGGCGTCGTTACCGTGGAGGAACACACGCGCATAGGGGGACTGGGCAGCGCCGTTCTTGAATTCTGCAACGATGAAATGCCGGAGCAAGCCGTCAAAATCGCCCGCATCGGCATACCGGATCATTTCGCCGATCAGTACGGAAGCCAAAACTCGCTTCTCGATCATTGGGGCATCACCGTCGATGCGCTGCGTGACACGATGCGCCGACAACTTCGTCGAAACTAGATAATGGAATTCCACGCGCGGGCGCCAATGCGTCCGCCAGTCAAAATTTTCAATTGTCTGTTTGGAGAAACCTGATGGGACAGCTCAGAAATTTCGTTACCCCGTTGCACCAGGCCACGCGCCGCGATTACCTCGCGCGCATGATCGACGATAAAGTCCATTGCATGCACAAGGCCAAGGAGTACGAAGCGGATTACTGGGACGGCGATCGTCGCTATGGGTATGGCGGGTACAAATTCATTCCGGGCCGATGGAAGCCGGTTGCCGAAGCGCTCATCAAGACGTACAAGCTGCGTGCCGGATCCAGGGTTCTCGACGTCGGTTGCGGCAAAGCGTTTCTACTATACGAAATGTTGCAGATCGAACCCGGCCTTGACGTCTCCGGATTCGATGTTTCGCATCACGGGCTGAAAAATGCGCATCCCGCCATCAAGGACAAGCTATTCATTTACCGGGCTCAAGACCGCCTCCCATTTGGCGACGATCAATTCGACCTGGTGATCTCGCTCGGCTGCCTGCACAACCTGCGGCTGTTTGAATTGGCTACTGCGCTGAGCGAAATTGAACGGGTGGGCAAACAAGGCTATGTCATGCTCGAGAGCTATCGCAGCGAACTGGAACTGTTCAATCTCGAGTGTTGGGCACTGACCTGCGAATCCTTTTTCGACACTGCCGAATGGATATGGCTTTACAATCATTTCGGCTACTCGGGTGATTATGAATTCATCTATTTCGAATGAGGGGGCGTGATGAAAGCTGCGGTACTCGTTCAAAGCAAAGCTCCCCTTGAAGTCGTCGACCTCAAACTGCCGGATGAACTGGTCTATGGCCAGGTTCACGTAAAGATCCATTTCAGCGGCATTTGCGGTGCGCAGATCAACGAAATTGAGGCGACCAAGGGGCCGGATAAATTCCTGCCTCACCTGCTGGGCCATGAAGCATCCGGAACGGTGTTAGGTATTGGCCCGGGGGTCAAGACGGTCAGGCCGAACGATCGCGTGGTTCTGCACTGGAGGCCCAGCGCAGGCATTCAGTCGGAAGCGCCAAAATACGACTGGAATGGCCGCACTGTAAATGCGGGCTGGGTAACCACGTTCAACGAAGAAGCATTCATATCGGAGAATCGGCTCACGGTAATCCCCGACACATTTCCGCTCCGGCTGGCTCCTCTATTCGGTTGCGCCATCACGACCGCCACGGGCGTGGTAAACAACGATGCCCAAGTCAAGATCGGCCAGTCTATAGTCATCTTTGGATGCGGAGGAGTGGGCCTGAATATAGCGCAAGCCGCCGACATGGTGTCGGCGAACCCCATCGTCGGCGTGGATGTCATAGACAAGAAGGTCGAAATGGGTTTGCGCTGGGGTCTGACTCATGCATTCAATTCGGCGACGTGCGCGGATATTCGTCGGAAAATTCTGGATGTCGTCGGGTCAAAAGGGGCCGATGTTGTCATCGACACGACCGGCAACGCCCGCGTCATCGAGATGGCATACGAATTAACTCAGCCGGACGGCCGAACCATACTGGTCGGGGTGCCACGAAAGGATGACAAGGTAAGCATCTACACCCTGCCTTTGCACTTCAAGAAAGTACTCAAGGGATCGGAAGGCGGAGGCGTCGTGCCGGACGTCGAAATACCTCGATTGATCCGACTTGTGGAACGCGGGCGCCTGCGACTTGAGGGACTCATTACACATGAATTTGCGCTGGACGACATCAATGAAGCTATTCGCGTTTTCCGTTCTGGCGAGGCCGGCCGCGTTCTCATCAACATGGGTACCTTGCGATGACCGGCAACCATGGGAATTGAGCAGGCAATAACGAAAGTTTTGGCTTGGCACGATAGATTTCGATGCTTGGCGTGCGGACCGGAGTATCACTGATACGCGGTCCGCCAAATTAGTCCTCGCGGATGCAAAGATGAATGAATTTCTTCAGTTCTACGGCGCCAATCAAATATCACCGGTTTCGCAGAACCTTGATGACCTCGAATTGCATTTTGGCAGACGCATTGGTCTGTATCGAACCCTGGGCCTCGCCGCATCGCTGTTTGAAGGCCGGGACATTCTGGAAGTGGCCCCAGGTTCGGGTCACAATTCAATTGTAACCGCGACATTCAAGGCAAGGTGCTACGACCTTGTAGAGCCGAACCCGACGGGCTTCGAGAGGATGGTTGGCCTGTTCAAGGAATATAAGCTTTGCTCGGACTCCGTCCGTTTCTTCAATACCAGGCTGGATAATTTTCCCGAGAAGAAAACCTACGACATCGTAATCTGCGAAGGATTGATTCCAGGGCTTGGCGATCAGGGCGTATTTTTGCGGCAGCTCGCTGGCAAAGTGCGCAAGGGTGGTATCCTCGTCGTTACCTGCGCAGATGCGGTTTCGGTCTTTTTTGAATCACTTCGGCGGTATTTGGCGCGACTGCTGGTTCACAGGTTGGTCGATGCCTCGGGAACCCGGGATGGCGACCTGCAAGCAGTCCGCGTCCTGTTGCCTGCTTTTCAGCCGCACTTGAATGCTTTGAGCGGAATGTCTAGGCCCGCGGAGGATTGGATTTGGGACAACTTGCTTAACCCCGCGGCCGCTAGTCTTGCGGCAAGCCATGAGTTCTCGGTTGAACGGTGTCTCAATGTTTTCGGTGAAGAATTCTATTTCTATGGATCCAGTCCGGTATTCATGAGCAACTGGAGCTGGTACAAGAATCTCCCGCTGGATCCGCGCGACTACAATAAAGCGTTTGCCGATTCCTTTGCCTCGCAACGGCACAATTTCCTGCACCATGACGAACTCAGTCTTTCCGATGGCGCAGCAAGCGAACCGCTATATCGCTTTTGCAGGGCATTTTCCCTGGAACTGGAACAGCGAATTCCGGAGAATTGGGCGGCAATCACATCGGGGACCATAGGCAAGGACCTCGCCCATGTTCGGAGCGTCCACACAATCACACGGCAATGCGGTCTCCGGCAATCCGAGGCGGCGATCGCCGAATTCCTCGCCTTGTTTGACGGCGGCAGAATTCCCGATGCACAAACGATCGGCGAAATGACTGCCTTTCGTGGTGCCTTCGGTCGAGGCCAGCAATATTTGAGTTTGGTAAGGGCGTAGCCGATGCCGCAGCCAACAAAGTGCCATATCTGCGGAGGCCGACTCGTTGCAGTGGGGGGGTATCCCGTTGCGCATCAAGTGACATCGGATTGCCGCGTTTGGCAGGGTGAGGGGCTTCTGGTGACTTGCACCGGCTGTGGAACGGTGCAAAAACCGGTTACCGAGTCCTGGCTTCGCGAGTCCCAGCGCATCTACGCTGAATACGCCGTGTATGACCAAGCGGGGGGCGTCGAACAAGCAAGTTTCGAGCAAGACACCGGTTTGAGCTTGGCGCGATCTAGCAGGATTGTTGAGTGGGTGAAACGCAATGGGGCTGTCCCCGCGACGGGAGCGCTTCTGGACATCGGTTGCGGAAACGGCGCATTCTTGCGCGCGTTTGGCCTAGACAATCCAGGCTGGAATATGGAGGGGCTGGAGCTCGATGCGCGTAACAAGGCGCCGATTGAGTCGATTCCCGGTGTAACGAAGCTTCACACGGGCCCAATTGAAGCCCTGCAAGCCCGTTTTGACCTGGTCGTATTGATCCACGTACTCGAACATATACCCGATCCGATTCGCTATCTGCGGTCGCTTTCGAGTTTGCTGAAACCCGGGGGGGCACTTCTGATAGAAGTCCCGGACCTGCGAACGTCACCGTTCGATATTCTCATCGCTGACCACTGCACGCATTTCAGCATCGATACCTTGCGCTGGGTCGTAAGTCGGGCCGGCTTTGAGGTCTTTCGACTGGAAGCAAGCTGCGTGGCAAAGGAGCTCACATTACTGGCTCGATACCCTGCCGTGTCGGGCAAGACCGATATCTCCCCACTGGAGATCATTGACGATGCGTCGGCAAAGACTCACATTGCTTGGCTACAAGAATTGCTTGAGCAAGGCCGGGCGACCAGGGGGCCACTTGGAGTTTTTGGAACAAGCATCGCCGCCACCTGGCTCGGGGCCGCGCTTGGCGACAAGGTAGAGTTTTTTGTCGATGAAGATGTAAATCGTATCGGCCGTAAGCACATGGACCGTCCGATCTGCGGCCCGAGCGATGCGCCCAAGGGTTTGGCAGTGCTAATGCCCCTGCGCGCCGATATCGCCGCGGCGGTCAAACAGCGGCTTGCACAACTCGGACTTCAGTTGATTGTCCCACCAGTTGCTCCGGACGCCTCGTGCGAGAGAGTCTTGACCAAGGAGCCGCAATACAGCATTGTCTTCGACGTGAAGGAAAAGCATGGCATAAGCAGGCTTGGTTTGATGACGAATGAGTCGTGGAACCAGGATCCAAAGCGCACTCTGTTCACTCTCGCGCGCTACAAATTTGTGGCAAAGCTGCTTGCCGGCGCCGAGCGCGTATTGGAAATCGGCTGTGCCGATGCGTTTGGCACGCGCTTGGTTCAGCAAACCGTGGCCCGAGTTACCGCGGTCGATTTCGACCCTGTTTTCATAGAGGATGTGAAGGCCCGCCTTGATCCCGCCTGGCCGATGGAGTGCTTTGTCCACGACTTGCTCGACGGACCTGTCCCGGGGCGATTTGACGCGATTTACAGTCTTGATGTCCTGGAACACATCAATCCCGACAGTGAAGCGCGGTTTGTCTCCAACATGCTCAAGTCGCTCGATGCCAAAGGAGTCATGATCGTTGGCATGCCATCGCTTGAATCCCAAGCCTATGCGTCCCCCCAAAGCAAGGCCGGGCACGTCAACTGCAAGTCAGGCGACGATCTCAAGGCGCTGTTCAAGCGGTACTTCGACCATGTATTTCTGTTTTCTATGAATGACGAAATAGTGCATACGGGCTTCTATCCGATGGCGCACTATTTAATCGCCCTTTGCTGTGGAAAAAAATCCGGCAATGGCTAGGGACTTGGACCACTCCCGGGGCGGGGGTCGTTCAGTACTTATTGTCGGGGCAGATGGAATGCTTGGGCGCCGCCTGGTAACGGAATTGGGGCGCGGCGGTAGATGCGTGTGGGCAAGTACGCGAAGGCGAACCCGGCTCGGTGATCGCGAGATCTTTCTCGATTTGGCGGAATCCGCCTGTGAACCCCAATTGCCGCTCGACTCGATTGGGACCGCTGTCCTTTGTGCCGCCGTCACCTCAATTGAGCGTTGCCGTCTGGATCCTGCCGCTACTCGGCGCATAAACGTGACAAACACTATTGCATTGGCAAGGCGATTGGTCGACGCGGGAGTCTTTGTCGTTTTTCTATCGAGTAATACCGTCTTTGACGGACAGACCGCATTTCCGAAAGTCACCGACAGAACCAATCCGCAGACGGAGTACGGCCGCCAGAAGGCGCAAGCCGAGGAGCAGCTGCTGCGTTTGGGCGACGGAATCGCCGTGGTCCGCTTCAGCAAGGTCATTCCGCCGGATATGCCGTTGATTGGAGGTTGGGCAAGCGACCTGCTTGCTGGAAAAGTCATTCACCCATTTTCGGACAGCGTGATGGCTCCCGTGTCCTCGACTTTTGCCGTTGAGTTGCTGATCCGCCTTGTGACGCGTCGACTCTCTGGAATCATTCAGGCCTCGGCAAGCAACGATATGACCTATGAAAGCGCCGCAAGATACGTTGCAGCCAAATTGACGACCAGCGTTAAGCTGATCGAGCCCATTTCCCATACGCAGATGGGCATTTCTTTTGTTCCAAAGCACACAACGCTGGATGCTTCCAGGCTGGTGGAGGTGGAACTTGAAGCCCCCCCGCCGACGCACGCACTCGATCAATTGAACCTGAGAGCAATGAGTTAGAGTAGGCTACATCTCCTTATTGGTGTTGAATGATCCGGCCAGGCCGTATCCTTTTTATTGTGGAAATCTGATGGCGAACAGAACGGTCTTCGTATCCGGCAATTTCAATGTCCTTCACCCCGGGCATCTTCGTCTGCTGCGTTTCGCGCGTGCCTGCGGCGAGAAATTGATTGTCGGCGTTAGATCCGATCGGATCGCAGGCACTGCGGCGCATGTGCCGGAACATTTGCGCCTGGAAGGCGTGCAGAGCAACAGTTGGGTGGACGAAGCGTTCGTGATGGACGAACCGGTCGCCGAGGTAATTGGACGGCTGCGCCCCGATATTGTGGTCAAAGGCAAGGAGCACGAGTCCGCGGACAACCCGGAACTTACCGTATTGGAACAGTACGGTGGGCGCTTGCTGTTCAGCTCAGGCGAGACGGTGTTTTCCTCAGTGGACCTGTTGCGCAAAGAGTTCTTCCCGACAGAGCTTCCGTCGATCAGTCTGCCGCATGAATACATGATGCGCCATGGGATCGATACCGCAAGGCTGCGAAGCCTGCTGCAGCGCTTTTCTTCCCTGAAGGTATGCGTGGTCGGCGACCTGATCGTGGACGAGTACATCACTTGTCAGCCACTCGGCATGTCCCAGGAAGATCCCACCATCGTAGTGACCCCGGTAGATTACAAGCGTTTCGTCGGCGGGGCGGGTATTGTCGCCGCGCATGCGGCAGGCTTGGGTGCGCAGGTTCAGTTTGTGTCCGTGACCGGTGCCGATGCCAATCGGGATTTTGCGGAGAACGAACTGGCGGCGGCAGGGGTGCATTCATATTTGCTGGCGGGTGATAGCCGTCCCACCACCCTCAAGCAGCGGTTTCGCAGCATGGGAAAGACGCTGCTGCGGGTGAGCCACCTGCATCAAGGGGCCATCGCCATTGGATTTCAAGCCCGTTTTCTGGAATATCTCGAACATGCTACCCAAGGCGCCAATCTTCTGGTCTTTTCCGATTTCAACTACGGGTGTTTGCCGCAGGCCATGGTCGACAAGATCACATCCTTGGCCAGAGCCAGGGGAATGATGCTGGCTGCCGACAGCCAGTCGTCGTCCCAGGTGGGCGACATCAGCCGCTTTAGGGGAATGAACCTCCTCACCCCCACCGAGCATGAAGCCCGGATCAGCACCCGCAATCGCGAGGATGGATTGGTAGTGCTGGCCGCGGCGCTGCGGCAGCAGTCGGCAGCCAACAATATCCTGCTCAAGCTGGGTGAAGAGGGCCTATTGGTGCACGCAGGTGACGACAAAGCGGATGACTGGTTGACTGACCGGGTGGGCGTCCTGAATTCCACCCCCAAAGATGTGGCCGGTGCAGGGGACTCGCTGTTGACCGCGAGTGCGCTCACGCTGGCCAATGGCGGCAACATCTGGGAGGCCGCTGCCCTGGGATCGATTGCCGCTGCAATTCAGGTGGGGCGTGTTGGCAATACCCCGATCCATACCGAAGAATTGCTGCGGGAATTGGGCGGATGAGGGTGATCTTGTTGGCGGCGGGTCTCGGGACACGCTTGCGATCGCTAACCGACGCCATGCCGAAATGCCTGGCGCCAATCGGGGGGAAGTCGCTTCTGGGGATTTGGTTGGAACGATTGACCCAGGCCGGCATGGGGCCGTTCCTGGTCAACACGCACTACTTCGCGGAGCAGGTTGAGCGGTTTGTCTGGTCAAGTCCTTATCGGGACCAGGTAACTTTGGTACATGAGAACGAGTTGTTGGGCACCGCAGGAACACTCATAGCCAATCTGAGTTTCTTCAAGGACGAGGACGGGATGCTGATCCATGCCGACAACTACTGCCTGGCTGACTTTCGAGCATTCGTTCAGGCTCACCGGCAGCGCCCGGCGCCGTGCGTCATGACGATGATGATATTTCGCGCCGAAGCACCTTCCTCGTGCGGAATTGTGGAGCTGGATGATTGTGGCGTAGTGGTCGGTTTCCATGAAAAGGTGGTCAACCCTCCGGGCAATCTGGCAAATGGGGCAGTGTATATCGTCTCCGCCGAACTGCTGAAGACCCTAGGCAGTGAAATGCGTGACGTGAAGGACTTCAGCACGGAGGTGCTGCCCCGGCTTGTGGGACGGATTTACACCTACGAGACATCGGCAACATTCGTGGACATCGGTACGCCGGAAAATTATGCCAGGGCGAACAATTCGCATGGCTACGACAAACGCGCGTGATGCCGACTGCCATTGACATTCATCAGGTAAAAACGCGGGATGGCTCGCTTTGCATGTACGCGAAGAGCGGCGCCGTGCTTGCCGGCGCGGCGCGTCCGGTTGTGTTAATGATCCACGGGGCTTTGCGTGAATCCAGTGCCCTTTTCGACTGGATCACCCTCCTTGATCCGGAATTCGAGGTGGTTTTGGTGGATTTGCCGGGCCATGGACGTAGCCCGCCGATTGCGAATGTGACGATCGAAGGATTTGCGGCAAACGTTGCGGATGTGGTAACTGCCGCTCTCGGAGACCGCGCTGTCGTGGTCGTCGGCGAATCTCTCGGGGGATTGGTCGCCCTCGCGATGGGTGGGCTTCCGATCGAGTCGATTCAGGGGATCATAGCGGCGGATCCGCCCATGACAATGGCCAAATTGTGGCATGTCAAGAACGCTATGAGCGGCATGGTGGCGAGCAATCCGGGCAACCATTTCTGGCGCTCATTGGCCAGGAACGTTTTCGGCGTCGATTCCGATGGCTACGGCAATGAACGTATTTACTACGGCCTCGTTGACCAGGTACAGGTGCCGGTCCTTTTCCTGACCGGCGACGTTCCCCTGTTCCCCGTGCGGAATGTCAACGCAGTCCCGTGCCTGTTTGACGACGTTGACCTCTATGTCGTCAAGCGCTTCGCCGGCGATATCGCGCAGTTTGAGCGCGTACCGGGTTGTGGACACGTTCTTCTGGTCGACGCCAAGGAAATATGCCGAAATATTGTCGGCAATTTTTGCAGTAGCGTGTTGTCTCGTTCTACCCTGCTACCGCCAAATACGCGCTGAGCCGTGATCCGGGCCGGGCGAGAACGGGGTTAGCGAATTCGGCGCAGAAACCCGTCGTTGAAATTGCCCATTCCTTTCCCTGCGAATCTTTCGTCCCTGACGAAATCATTTCTTTCGGCCAGAAATCGGTTTACCGCCAGTCGCGGGTTGGAATTCATTATATCGGGGTATTTTTCGGTCGGTTTGCCGACGGGAGTTCCGGCAAGATCTTCAAAGACGGTATCCGCGACGATCAAATAGCTTCCAGGGGTTACGAGTGGCGCATAAAGGCACATTTCCCGATAGACGTGGTCGCCATTGTGATTGTCGTCCAGAAAAACCAGGGTGCCGCCCTCATTGCCACCGACGGCCGCGATCACCTGATCGACTACGTTCTCGCTCGCGGCGTTGCCGATGATCGATTTCTTGACCAGATTTGCGTGGGGGTGACTATCAAACGTTCCGGTTGCTTCACGATATTGCGTCAGATCGATGGTAATGATGCCGCCGTCCACCTGCCCGAGAAGCTTGAGGATCGACGAAAAAAAAATCGCGGAACCACCGAATTTGGTCCCGGTTTCGATGATCCACTTCGGTTTGACTTCGACAACGATCTGCTGCAGGCGCAATAAGTCGTCTGGCAATTGCCAGACGGGCACGCCCAGCCAAGACTGTTCATACCAATGCTCATTGGCCGCGACGCGGTTCATCAGCCGCGTCAAATCGTTCAACACATACTCCGGAATCGTTGGATCGGACAAATGTTTCATACCGAGGATGTCCTTCGCCTTACGACCTTGCACGGGACTCCGACCGCGACGCTGTATGGCGGGATATCTTGCGTGACGACCGAACCCGCGCCGATTATCGAGCCGGTTCCAATTCTGACGCCGGGTAGCAATTTCACGCCCATGCCTAGCCAGACATCGTCTTCGACAATCACCGGTTGCACGTTTGGCGCCTGGCGCCGCATTGGAACATCCGTTTGCGAATACCCATGGTTGACGCCGGAAATCAAAGTTCCGCCACCGATCATGCAGTGGTTGCCGATCTGCAATCCGCCCCTCGGCTCGTAAATCTGACATGCGGGACCAAACGAAACATCGTCTCCCGTCACCATACGCCCCCTTTCGATACGAATAACGCAACTGGGGTAGAGAATGTTCCTTTCCCCCAGGACAAGGCTCGCTTCCGCTCCTCCATAGATAACTGACAAAGGCTCGATGATTGTCGATTGGGGCAGGGTAAGTTCTCCCAGAAAATCGACTACGACACTGGAGTGAATTCCAGCGCGGATCATTTCACCGCTTCAAGATTCAGGCTCATGAGCCGGCCGTCTAGTTTGTCCATGTGCGGAAGATAAGCTTGGGAGAAGTCGTCTACATGTGCATGTTCGGTAGCGCGCCAATCCCAGCGATGGATGTCGCGGAATCCGGTTTTAGTCAGCAAATAGGTCAGGAAAGGTTCGTCGAAAATGATCTTGTGAAAATCGAACTCGTCGCGCTGTCCCCCGCAAATCAGTCCGACCAGCCCGCTTTTTCCATCTTTCAGCCCTTCGTGTTCATACATATCGACGACGGCTGCGAAATCGGGGACGGCAATGCGCAGTACGCCACCGGGCGCCAATACGCGATGCCATTCCCTGAGCACGCCCTCGACTTCGTAGCGGCCGAAATGTTCCAAGACATGTGAAGCATAGATCAAGGATACCGATTGAGTCGCGAAATCATGAAGCTTATCGGCTAAACAGCGGTGATCAATGTGAGGTGCATCCATTATGTCGACGTGGATATACCCCGGAATGTGGCGCATTCCGCAGCCAATATGCAGTTTCAGAAACATTAACTCCTGTAATGGGTTTCAGACCGAATGATAACCCACCTTGGCACCGGACGGGATTGCAGGATAGTGCAAGATGGTTATGGGTCGTTGGTGCGCAAGATCGAATAAGCCAGTAGCGACGCCGGCACCCATTACCTCGTCGCTGATAGGGGTTACATGACCTTTGTGGTAAACCCGGCAACCCTCTTTACCCCTGCATGACGCGACCAAGGCGGGCCATGCGCGGGATTGTGGGCATGGCAAAGCAATAGGGGATAGCAACGACACCGATTATTTGGCTTCGCGTTGCCTTCGCCACCGCACTCGGCTAAGATAAAGGCGCCGGCCTTGCGAAACCCAGCATCACGGGACGGTCTCCCAAGCGCCCACCTCTGGCCGGCTGGCTGCGGCTTACTCCGTCTATCGGCTAACGATTCCTCCTCCATTCTCACAAGGCGCTATAAATCGAATTCATGACGGCCATACCGCAAACACAACCGATACAGATCGATATTACCGCGGCACCGAAGCGGATGACGCGCATATCGACTTCTTTCACGACGCGCTGCAACCTGCGTTGCGTCTACTGCCCGGAGGGATCGCATCCCGAGTCGTTTTACGGCGACATGACACCCGAGTTGCTGCGCCACATCATCGACTATGCGAAGGCAAACAGCGTCCATATCGACATCAGCTACTACGGTGACTCGATGTTTCACGAGCGCTTCGGCGAGTATGCAGCGGCGATTCATGAAGCCGGCGTCGGACTGGCCATTACCTCGAACTTCGCCCGATTGCTGCGTAACGATGAGATCGCCGCCGTTGCCCGATGCAAGACGGTGTCATTCAGTTTCGAGACGGACGACCGCGATGCGGCTAGAGCGATTCGCAAAGGGCTCGACCTGCGCACGCTTGTGTACAATGTTTTGCGTGTTCGCGCGTATTGCTTGAAGGCGGCGATTCCTGTCCCGCCCTTCGCGCTGCACGCTGTCTTGACCGATAAGACCGTGCACGAGCTACCGAACCTCGTTGCGTTCGCCGCGGCCATGGGCGTCAGTTATATTGGTTGCAACGAATTGGCCGAGATTGAGGGCTCACGGGGCAACATGGTCAACATCGCGGCTCTGCGCGGAGACGAGCTAACCAAAGCGATCGGCAGCATTGACGAAGCAGCCGTTCTTTCCCACCGGCTTGGAGTGCCGTTGAACTTTACTAGCGAGCAAATTCTTCGCATCCAGGCCGCGGCAAGGGGCAATCTGAAAGCGCATACCGTGCGCGAAGAACGTATAGGTATCCAGGGCACGTACTACTTTAGCGGCGGCGACGAAGCGCTCGACCTTAAGCCTGGGATGACGCGCGCCTGCGTGGAGCCCTGGGTTGGGCCGATCGTGGACCCGAAAGGCGACGTTTATTCGTGCTGTGCGCGTGGAACGGTGATGGGAGTGGTCGGCCCCGATGGTTCGCTCGCCGACGTGCACAACAATAAGTCGTTCCGCGCACTCCGCCGCGCGCTTCTCACGGGGCAAGAGCTCGACCTGGATTGCCGCCGCTGCCATATCGCCTCGCAGACAACGCCCGCAGAACTCCAGCAAAGGGTGATCGGGCTTTTTACCTAATGTGACGCAGATAGATTTACCCTGCGGGACCAATGAGCGGTTCTTGACGTAGGCGTGTTCACCGCCCCTCAAGCAGAATCCGGATTTCACCAACGACGCGATCGGAGTCGTCCTCGACTGCCTTCCAGGTCCTGGAGAATACTTTCGCATGTAGGCGGATCCTGTGCTGAATGAATTGCCGGTGCCGCGAATCGGTTGCCTTGATTACCGCGTTTGCCCATCTGGCAATGAAGGCGGGATCCAGTCTCTGATAGCTGATTTGATCCGACCGATAATGCCTGGTGCTTAACTCGAAAGTGACTATTTCGTCCGAATCCAGAACGATGTATTCGTCGGCGGGATCGGGGCAGACGTTTGCCAGATAGTCACCGTCGATCGAAGCGGCTAGGGGTACGAAATTGCCGCCGATATGCGGCCACACCATCAATGGATGCAGGTGAAAGGCGCGAACTATCAGACCCTCCCTCTGAACTTTCCAGAACAAGATCGAAGGCCATGTATTCAAGACTCCGGAATTCCACACGAGCGACTCCGTTTCAGTGTGCAGGTGATTCATTGCGAGCCTGACCAGGTCCCGTTTGCTGATTCCCGGCAGGACGCCACCCTTCATGTAGGGCTGCAGGGACAAGAGGAAGCTTTCCTTCTCCAACCGCGCCGAACCCAGCATCACCAGGCGTTTGCCGCTTTGCGCGATCTCGAGGAGGCGGCGGAACGAACCGTTCCCCCAAATGGTATCCGGCGGTATGAACACCATTGCCGATCCGTCGCTATTGGACTTCTTGATGAAGTCCGCGTGGGCGGCGACCATTAGTGCATAAGGTTTGTCTTTGTCGCCGTCCGGAAGATCGGTTTCCGGACGGACCACTTCGACCGGCATGAGCGCCCTCAATTTCCGTATGGCCGGGGAACAGTCAATTGATTGAACGTCCGAGGGCAAAGTGTAGATGTGATAGCTCGAATGGCTATGGGCGGCGACAAATTGGAGATTGCCCTCTGAGAGCATGCTGGGAAGGCATACGTTCAGGAAGGTGTTTGTGAATGCATCACCCCAGACCGCGCACACGAATTTAAAGCGGATCACGAACTCTGTCAGTTTCAATCGGTTGGTATTTTGGGATTATCCTTCAGTATTGCTGTAAGCAGTGACATTGATGGGGCCCCGGGCAAAGCTTGCCACGGGCTAAACGAATCGACTGAGGTGTCTTAGGGTTACGGCCAGGCGCTCATGCGCTCTTGGGGAGAAGCGCTTGTGCACCAGCGCTGCCACAACTGGCGGTACTCCTGCTCCACCGAGCGCACGTAGGCCTGCTGGTCCCCGATCACCGAGCTGACAATCCCGCGCAGTTGCCCCCGCAGCGCGGCCAGCGCGCGCAGCTCCCCTGCCTTGCGCAC
>ORJL011586165.1_pt1 | contig 20289 bp, 14 predicted proteins | sample 1779941 | NCBI WGS metagenome assembly ORJL01 (sample SAMEA104232317, study PRJEB22302) | groundwater metagenome | biome: forest; feature: aquifer; material: groundwater | place: USA | collected 2011-08-07 | depth 5.8 m | reverse complement strand
AGCATCGCGTTTATTTTATAAGAACATTAGAACAAACGTTTAATTCCTTTTCCAACACATATACCATCTCAGATTGGGATAGCCCATGAACTACGAGTTTATGCTTGGGTTTTCACACAGTCTGAGGAGCGTAGTAACGAGGGTATAAAAGATAAACTTACTTCAAATTTTTCTATACAAACTTTAATGGTGTCAGTAGCCACAGTTATAGTTTCAGTAGGTACTACAAAAGTAGTATTTAGTTCAGCGCCTTTTCTCCTGTTCATATTTCACTCGAGTTACAGTCAAATACTTCAATATTTTTTTTGAATTCTTCATCATTAATTAAATGCTGCCAATCTGGATCTTTAGTAACCAGATTCATTTCAATGTACCCTTTTATTAAACAATCTTTTAATTTGTCAATAGCATTCAATTTATATTTTTCTTTTTTAGTAACCTTAAACAATACTGAGTATGAACAAGCCGTATTGTATAATATTCGCTCAAGTGGTGCATCTAAACTTAGCTCAAGATCGTTTAATGCTTCAAGTTCATTGTTCAGATACGCATAGATTACCGACCTCCAAGCATGATACTCGGCTGATTCCATTTTATTAGCTGCTAATTCTATTGCATTATTGAAACAACTAAGTGCTTCCTTATACCGCGTTAACTTTGTTTCTAATACTCCAAAACTAAAGTAAGCATAATCGTAATCATTTTTACTTTCAATCGCGTTTTCATAATCTTTACGAGCCTCTTCATATTTCTCAAGTTCAAGATATGAACTGCCTCTATTTGCATAAGAATACCATATCTCAGGGCTTTTCAATTCTATCGCTTTAGAATAATCATCAATGGCTGCGTAATAATTTTTCATTTGGTATTTCGTTGAACCTCGACTATTATAACAAGCCGAATAATCAGGATTTAATTCAATAGCCTTGTTATAATCGCTCAGGGCTTCGGAATAATATTTTGTGTTTTGTATTTTGCTTTTAACTCCCAAGTCATGATAGGTCATACCACGGCTATAGTAGTAATATTCTTCAGGTAAAAGTTTAATTGCCTCAGAAAAAAAGATAACTGCGTTTTCTAAATCATCCATCAATCGATAAGACCACCCCTTCCAGTAGTATGCCTCATGTAAATCAGCATAATGAAGTTCAATGGATTTTGTTAAGTCACTAACTGCTTTATCATAATCAGCCTCGTCATATCTTACCAACCCCCTATAGAAGTATGCCTCAGGATTTTTCTCATTCAATTTGAGAGCTGTGTCAAAATTTGATAATGCTCCTCCCAAATCTTTCAATGCATATTTTGTGTTTGCTATATATATATATGCTTCATCAAAATCTTCTTTTAATTCTATAGCTTTATTAAAATCATCAATAGCTTTATCATATTCATTCATATAATAAAATGTTAAGCCACGAACATTGTAAGCTTCAGCAAAATCTTTTTCAATACTTATAACTTCAGTAAAATTTTTTGCGGCTTCTTTGTACTGAGTTAGACATGCAAACGCTAATCCACGATTGTAATATGCCTTAAGGTATTTAGCGTCCAATTCTAAAGCGGTATCATATTCCCTTATTGCAGATTTAAATTCCATTAAACGGTAATATGCATCACCTAAATTGTTATGAATAATTGGATTTTTTCTGTCATGAGATAATGCAATAGTATATTTTTTTATCGCGTCATCAAATTCATTTAATGCATATAATGTTAATCCCCAATTAAACCATACCTCTGAAATATTTGGATTTAATTGTGTACATCGTTTATATTGTTCAATCGCTTGTGAGTATTCCTTCGCTTCGTATGCATCGTTACCCGTTGACAAACATTCCTGAACTTCTTCATCAATTAAATCGTGTAAAGTATTTCCTTTTGAAATTTGTTGTTCAGATAGGGCTCTCTTTTCAAAGGATAAACTTGATTGCGCGAACGATTTAACTGCAGGTTTCAGCATTTCAATTTTCTTTTTTGAGCTTGAAACCTTTTCGACATCCATCGTGTAACTCTCTTTTAAAAGTGAAAATACGGATATTGAATCCGGATCAGAACTAATAGATTTTTCTATATATTTTAGAAAATACATACATTGTTCTTCTCTTTGCGATGAATGTATGGTAGCTTGTAAAGAAATATCCTTGATAAATTGATAACATGTTATTTTTTCCCAATCATTTTGAAGCATATCAATATGACTTGATATGTTATCTACATACTTACTCGCCAATTCTTCAAATATTTTAGTAGGATTATTGAGTGGTTCTCCTTTCAACATAAACGCAACAAACATAAGATAGGTGTATTGTATTTCTCCAACGTGATTGATCGGCTTGTAAGAATTTAATTTTTCTATGGCTTCATCTACCTCGTTTCTATGAATAAGAATAAAAATTGAGGTAAGAGGATATTTTAGATACAATTCGTTTGTAAGAAATTCATAGCCCAAAAGATTTACTGGAAAGTTTAACATTTGAAGAATTAATTGCAACGCCGCAAGCATTCTTTCATCAGTAACGTTACTATCAATTCCTCTTTTAATAATAGAATTTAAGGATTCGGCAGTAAGACTTCGTTTCAAACTTGCACTGATAACCATAGTAAAAACTTCATCAGAATTGACCTCACGCTGATAATTATCCTGCATATAATGTTTGGCGCTATAAAAAGCTTTTTCGATTTCGTTCAGCCCTATATATATTGGAATTTCAAGTATTTTATCAGTAGGATGGCGTTCATTCTTTTTTATTTTGTTAATACTTATCAGAGCATCACTGAATAGCCCAAGTTTTAAGTACGTTTCTGCTATTTCTCTATGATCCTCCGGTTTACGTTTGAAATCGAAAATTGAACGGCCAATTACCGTCAAATATAAAAAGCCCGTAAGACTAATAAGCATTTCATTTGGCTGTAAAGTAAGTAATATCGTGATATCAGAAATATTTTGAATTTTTCTCAGGCTGATTGTAACTTGTTGTATAAGGGCAAAGGAAACAATTGTATGATTACTGATAGAAACAATGTAACTTAGTATGAGAATAACGGATAGTAAATCAACAACTACAATTAATACAAAAAATATCTGCGGATAAGCAAAAAGTTTTCTTAATTGTTTTGGTAAACTTTCAGGATTAATGAGATAATCCAGATAACGTGTAAGTAACACTATAAGCAATATAAAAACAGATGAGTAAGCATAATACCAGTGAATTGATAGAACATAGGTAAAGAAATATATTAATAGAATCATCATCAATACGAAAATAGATACCATAGGCTGATAATATTTCATTTCAGCCCAATATTTATGGTGTACCTTTTTTCTTTCAACAAATGGTAGAATTGCCATTCCAAAAATAATACCAAATAACAACGTGATGGGCCAAGCTAAAGAATTATAGATGTGGCTCATAAATTTTGCTAGATGCACTCTTAATTTATGGAGTGCTGAGTAATGATATATCCACTGTGTATTATTCTCAGGATTGATTGTAGATTTTGTTACCTTTATAACTATTAAACCAGACAAAAGTGTTATCAAAGAAAATAATATGTAGGAATAGAACAGAATAGGAGAAAAGAATGGTTTTAAGATAAATAGCCAAATTACGTAGATGATAGAAACTATTAAAGAGATACCAATAACCAGAATCAACACCTTTGCAACTTTAATATATTTAGAAGGTGGGTCTTTTTGTTCTTCCATAATCCTGCCTATTTTTTATCAGAATTAATCAATTAAATAATGCTTGTAAATTAATATTTATCTCGATTATTGTATCGGATAGAACGTACATTATCCTTTTCGAACTTGAATCGCATAAAACCATCACGTAATCAATACACAGAGATTTTATGAAGAAATCTTAAACCCATCATACATAAAATCTACGCAAATTGTAGAAATTATTAATTTAAAAAGCAAATTTAACGCTCAAAAAACATTCACAAAGGAGTCTGAACTACTTCTCTAATAATTCAAATACTCCCCCCTATCCATTTGACAGGAGCTCCGCTCCCAATCCAAACACAAGGTGATGATAATAAACCACCATCAGAGTACTCATTGCATTGTAATTGACACTCTTGATAGCTTACACATAATCTTCAAGAATAAGAATGTTAATTTCGTTTATTCGTTTTAATGGCTTATCGTTTGTTATAAACAATTTTGCATTCATGTTCAGAGATGCGGCTAACTGTAAAGAGTCAATTGTTTTTAACCAAGGATATTTACCACGCAACATTCCCGCTTTTTCTGCAATTGAATATGTAATTTCAGTAAGGGAAAGTGAATCACCCGAAGAAAAAAGTTCAGTAAATTTTTTGAGAACTTGTTCGTTGCCAACCTGAATAGGTTTTGGTAGCACTTCGGTAAGAGTAAAAACGGACGAAAAGGCTTTACACTCTTTAGCTTGAAATGAATCAAAAATTTCTTTAGCAATCCGACCGTACTTTGGATGAGCCTCTACATAGTAAATAAATGGAGCAGTATCAATAAATATTGAACGAGCCTCGGTAAGTTCCTCCCTTAGTTTCATCCCCTGTCTTCCCGTATTCTGTTCACGTATTCCTGAGCATCTTCCTGCCAGATTCCTTTGCCAAGCCCGTACAACTCATCCCATTTCGCTTGGGTTTCTGGTATTCTCACTTTACGCAATGTATGCGTAAGATGTTCAATTAAGACAAGTTGCTCCTCCGGTAGTAACAGGTCAAGTTGCCTTTGAATTTCGCTTAGTCTGGATGATTTTTGTATCATAAGTATTTCTCTCTTTAAGTAAGGTAAATAACTCTTGAATAAATAACAAAAAAACCCACTCCCGACCGTATATAAGTCGTAAAGTGGGTTTGTAAGATGTTAAATTTTTTATTTCCGTTGGCTACGAGGGCAGGGGAACTCAGCCATTCTCCAGAGGCGAATCTGCGAAAGGCTGATATCCTCCCCACCCCAATAAATACCGCCGATCCGGTGATCGGCTACTACAATTAACAACCTACCACCCCATCTTCTAACCCCATAATATGAGCAACATGATATTGTCCGTGCCAGGCGTAGAGTTGCAATAAGAAGTTAAAGCCTATTAGCACTTGAGAGTATTTTTCTCATCTTGTTTCAGCCTTGTTAACAATTTTATTATTACTCTTTGAACTTTTTGTTTTCTTCTTTTGCCTTCAATTTTTTTTCATTAAGCCGCGTGACAACTTTTTTTCCTGTCTTTGCTTCAATTTCTCTTCGTGTATTCCCTGCTATGGTGCCTCCTTGCTTTGCGATGATAGTATTTTCAACAAAGTTTTTAGGTTTTTTCTCTTTCGATATTTCTGCTGTTGTTGCTTCAGCAAGCATGTTAAGCACCAATTCCAAGTTGGTCATGTGATCGCGAAGGTTTTCTTTTTTCAAGTCCTTATGACGTTTATTTCTTTTACATTCAAACCACTCCATGCTTCGGTAATCTCGTCAGTTAAAATGGCAAACTCTTGTCCTTTTTTGACCCCTCGTTGTTCCCACTCATCAGTAAGTTCTTTCCTTACTTCAATGCTCTTTAACCGCTGATTAATCCATTCTTTGGTATACCCTTTTTTCAAATAGGTTTCCATCGCTCTATCGAAAGAAAGTTCCGGGTTTTCGGTTTCTTCTATTCGTTCATACCCTACCTTTGCAAGCCATTGTTTGAAAGGCTCTGCATTTGGAGAGGGGATTGATTGAATTAATCGCAACAATTGCTCTGTATCGGCTACATCAGTAAAACGCATTTTGCCATCAGCAGCTTCCATTTTCAAAGCGTGACAATTTGTCACGGTTTCATTTCCTTCTTTTTTTAACCGTTCCTTTAGTTTCCGCCAATAAGCAAACGGATCAATACTATCGGTTAATACCGCAATGATATCCACAATCGAGAAATACCACTTCTCATTTTCATCATCCCAATGACTTCTAATTTTTTGTTGGTTAAAAAATTTTATTTTGTTTTCCATACTATTCTATGTCCATAGACTGCATATTAATTAATTGTTTCCATTCAACGAGGGTGTCTCAAAAGGTAAAATAACGTTTCAATAAATTCAAAAGAGTGTGAACTTGGCTAAGATTTAGCCTTCGTCTCCGCTCAGGCTGACGAATCTAATACTTATGAGACTAACTCATATAGTTAGTAAATTTGCATCGTGCATCAAGAATCCTGAATCCCTCTAATGACGAAAAATTAATTGAAATGGCAATACCTTTTCCTATTCCGCCATACTCCGTTAGCACACATAGCCGCAGAAGTGTGCTCAATCATTCCCAATAAATACCGCCGATCCGGTGATCGGCTACTACACGCAACTACCTACCACCCCATCTTCTCCCTCAACCCCGTAATATGAGCAACGTGGTGTTGTCCGTGCCAGGCATAGAGTTGCAACAGGAAATCGAGCACCATCTCGCCCCGTTCAGGGTGCATAAACGGAAGTGAGAATTCTTCATCCTTCATCCCGCGAAGCACCATCACCCAGCGTTCATGTAAACCATTTAATAGTTGCATGGATGCTTCTACAGGAGCAGTTCGTGCATCAAGAGCCTCAGCCCAGACGTTTTCTTTGTATGTTTTTATGGTTGGCTTCTCTTCAGTCATTGCAAGCTTAAATCGTATATAGGCATTCATGTGGCTATCAGCCAGATGATGCACAACTTGACGTACAGTCCACCCACCATCGCGGTAGGGTGTATCAAGTTGAGTCTCCGTTAAACCGCTTATCGCCGCCTTTAATTTTGCAGGTGCATCTGCAATATGTTGAATACACTGTGTGCGGAGTTCTGATGTTACCTGCTCCGCTTTTTGGAATTTTCCTATGGGATATCGTACATCGGTCATGTGGTTTTTCCTTTCCTTTTGGGTCGTTTAACAAGTTCCCCGCCGCAATTCGTGCAGGTGAAATTCATGGCAGTTGAACATTCAGGGCAAAATGTGCATTCGTAACTGCAAATACAGCATTCACTCTCCAATGCCAGAGGTACAAGACATCGTTCACATTCTTTTCTCATTTCCAACGCCATGGTATTTCCTTCATAATTTGATTTGGCAATGTACTAAGTTCAATCTAAAGAATCAAACATACCTTTGTTGGTTTGGCGACTGTTTGATATATTACTACAGTATTCAGTAGCCAGTACTTCAGTAAACAGAACCATAGTAACATCTTTTTGAGAAACTAATTCATGCAGTATTTAACCCTTGACACTGTTATGTCTGACTAACATACTGATTACTTACTATTGACATTCTGACTACTGCCATACTTAATACTGTCATACTTAAAACGTGAAGACTTTTACCCTAAAAAAATCTACCGATCTGCATGTAATCACTCCGCATCATTTTAAGATTGATTACAAAAACGAGTTGAACGCATCGCAATACGAGGCGGTCACATCTGTAAACGGACCGCATCTCATTATTGCTGGAGCCGGAACAGGGAAGACGCGCACCATCGTCTATCGCGTAGCGTATCTGGTAGAACTTGGAGTAAACCCGGCGCATATTCTCTTACTTACATTTACACGAAAAGCATCACAGGAAATGATGCGCCGTGCATCTATCCTCCTTGATGACAGGTGTGAACGGATACGTGGCGGGACATTTCACGCTTATGCCAATTCTATCTTAAGAAAACATGCGACACAAATCGGTTACGAAACCAATTTTACCATTCTTGACCAGCGCGATGCTGAAGATGTGATTAATCTTATTCGCACCCGATTAAAATTAGATTCAAAACAACGCCGTTTCCCTAAAAAAGAAACATTGTACGATGTGTACAGCCGTTCGGTGAATATGATGCTTCCCATGAGCAATCTTCTTGCAAATGATTACCCTCATTATGTTGAAGCAGAAGAGGACATCGTAAAAGTGTGTTCCGGTTACGTTATGTATAAGCAAGCTCATAATCTCATGGATTATGATGATCTTCTCATCAATCTTCTCAAACTTCTCACGGAACATGAGTCGGTGCGGCAAAGTCTATCCGACCAATGCAAGTACGTTATGGTAGATGAATATCAGGATACAAACCGACTTCAAGCAGAAATTGTAAAACTCCTTTCATCAAAATATAAAAACCTCATGGTTGTGGGAGATGATTCACAAGCAATTTATGCATTTCGCGGCGCAACAATAAGAAACATTCTCGATTTTCCCGAAGAGATGCCTGGATGTAAAGTCATAAAGTTAGAAGAAAATTTTAGAAGTACACAACCAATTCTCAATGTTGCCAACGCGATTCTTCAACGAGGGTTGGAGTAATCAATAAAGAAATTTCAACAATATTATTTAGAAAACTGAACAATGCGCACTAAACTATTACTCGCCCTCCTTATCGGCTTTATCACAATCCTCTTTACAGGTTGTCCGCCTCAAGAAGTAAAGAAAGCTGAACCGCCACCACCTACTGTTCAAACACCGCCCCCTGCCGAGTTCAATAAGACGGGTTCGGCGGATATGTTTTTCAGAGCGGCAAGCATTGACTTAAAAGCCTATACAAAGAAAATTGAAAAAGATGCAGTAAAGCAATTTGCATCAAGAATAAAAAAAGAAAAAATCGATATCCTTGCCGTGCAAACAATAGTACGGTATCCCGGCTTGAAAGAACGTATTGACGTGTATGAAGAAATTGCAAAGCAAACCGAAATGTATAAAGCATTCGGAGAGACAATCGCACTTTCAGGAAGACAGACAGGCAACGGATTATACAGCACATATCCTATCCGCTCGCATGATGTTGTGGAATATAAGAATCTGAAATCGTTGGCATTTGAATCAGCCCTTGTCGGATTAATTGATGCAGGCACACGTCCGTTATTAGCTGTAAGTACACGCATCCCTGATAAATCATCGGAAAAAGATGTGATGTATTGCTTGAAATCAATCGCTCTCCAAAAATTAAATTTTAAAGATACCCCGATTGCCATCTTTGGTAATATTTTCCAACCTGCAAATATGCAGTTAATTGAGGGAATGGATCAACCTGTGGAATACAATGTTGTTAAATGGAAACAAGGCGGCGATTCTCAAAAATTTCCCTTCTGGTTCAGTTCCGGCGATTTGCAGGTACAAAGTTCAAATATCATCGAAACTGATTTAGGATTAGTTTTGATTGTTGAATTTAAGCTGGCCGGGCAGAGTGTAAAATAATCATTCTCCGAATTGCAACTTGGAAAGAGATTAACTCTCGACTCAATTCAATCGCTTTAATCTTGCTATCAGCCCACAATCCGAAATGTGGGCTGAATAGATCCCCCTCCTTTGTTCTCTACCTATTTTTTCGTAAACTTGGTACAACTATTTAAGGATTCTACTCAATGCGTTTTTATTCTATCAAATCGTTTGCGTTATTAGTATTCGGAATTATTCTCATTCTTGGCGGTTGTTCAAAACCCGAGAAAAAAGTTGATGTTCAGGCTTACCAGAAAGAACTTCAAGAGTGGCAAACCCAGCGAACTGCCCGTTTAACAAAGGAAGATGGTTGGCTTACACTGTGCGGACTCTACTGGTTGAAAGAAGGAGAAAACAAGTTCGGTGATGATACAACAAATGCCATCGTGTTTCCGGCAGGAAAATCTCAAAAAATTGCCGGTTCAATCTTTCTCGAAAAAGGTGTACTGCGCGTTGAAACGAAAAAAGATGCCGGTGTTACATATAACGATTCGGCAGTTACCTCACTCATTATCAAATCTGATGAAGAAGGAAACTCAGACCCCACAATTCTCAAGTTGAATACGCTCATGTTTTATGTTATTAAACGAGGAGAGCAACTTGGCGTACGGGTAAAGGATAAAGAAAATTCTGCACGTGTTCACTTTAAGGGACTTGAGTTTTTCCCCATTGATATCAAATGGCGCGTTGAAGCAAAATTTGAACCTTACACTCCTCCAAAGATGATTGAAATCGGCACTCAAATCGGGACGACAGCACAAGATTCATGCCCGGGAGCATTAGTTTTTACTTTGGATGGAAAACCGCAACGACTTGATGTTGTGATCGAATCCGCAGGCGATAAAGAATTTTTTATCATGTTTACCGATGAAACATGCGGAAAAGAAACGTATGGTAATGGAAGGCAGCTCTATTCTGCATTTCCCGATTCAGCAGGAAATGTCATCTTGGATTTTAACAAAGCCTTCAATTGGCCCTGTGTCTTTACAACATTTGCTACATGCCCTATCCCGCCAAGACAAAACCGTCTTTCTGTACGTGTTGAAGCAGGAGAAAAAATGTATGCCGGACATGAATAATTTTATTGCTCATGGCTGATCCTAATACTAAAAAAAATACCGAACAGGAAGATTCCAATAGAGATTTAGGACTTGGTTCAAGGGTTACTCAACAAAGCCATAAACGATTTCTGAATCGTGATGGCAGTTTCAATGTTGCACGTAAAGGGTTACACTACTGGAAATCCCAGAATTTGTATCATTGGCTTCTTACGATTTCCTGGATGCGTTTTTTCTTCCTTGTTATCGGATTTTATTTTATCACAAACATCCTCTTCGCTTGCTTTTATTTGTTGGCAGGCGAAAATGCTCTTTCCGGGCTGACCGGACTATCGTTTGAAGAACGATTTGCTGACGCATTCTTCTTCAGCGTTCAAACACTTGCTACGATAGGATATGGTGTCATCAGCCCGAAAACCTTACCGGCAAACTTCCTTGTTTCGATTGAGGCGTTATTTGGGATGCTGGGTTTTGCATTGGTTACCGGAATTTTATTTGCCCGATTCTCACGCCCTCAAGCAAAAATTATTTTCAGTGATAAGGCGGTAGTAGCGCCATTCAAAGATAAAACAGCATTCATGTTTCGCATTGCAAATGAACGAAGTAATCAGCTCATTGAAGTGGTTCCCACCGTCTCCATGGGAAGGTTTGAAACTGTAAACGGTAAGCAAGTCCGCCAATTTCACACGCTTACCCTCGAAAGAGAAAAGGTTACTTTCATGCCGCTCCATTGGGTAATTGTTCATCTTATTGATGAATCAAGCCCATTGTGGGGAGTATCTGAAGAGGATTTTAGAAGTTCTGATACTGAAATTTTTGTTCTTCTCTCCGGTATTGATGAGACATTTTCTCAGACAGTCCATGCCCGCTCGTCTTACAAATCAAGCGAAATTGTTTGGAATGCCAAGTTTGTTGATATGTTTATCGACTCGGATGATGGCATTATTAACGTTGATATGAGAAAAATCCACGATATTGTTAATATATCATAAGAATGTGAATGAAGTAAAAGATAGAAACTGTCGGGTTTATGGATAACACCTTTCACTTAGCATTGGCATCGCAAAAACGCCAATTCGAATAGTTACATTTTTTTGCCCCCCTTGCTATTCATAAAAAAAATAGTTACTATTTTAACTAATCATGGCATTACTTCGTTGAAACAATCATTCAAAAATATTCTACTTCTGCTTGTAGCGCTCAACTACATCGCGTTCCATGCAGAATTATTTGATGAAGAATATAAAGCGAACCATCGCGCTGTTTCCGATAGCCTTTCTTTCGCCCCCCCAAGCGTGACATGGGAAACCTTTGATAAATCGAACGCGCCTCAAGCGTTCACTCTGACTGTAGATGTAACTATCGAACTCATCGGCTACCTCCGATTGCCGAATATTAGAATAACTCCACCATTACTCCGGTTCGATATCATCCGGGATAAATCCCCTCCGAATTTCCTTTCATTCACAGCATAAGCTTTCTGTTTTACATCATTGAACTGAAAGCTGTTTACTAATTCAATAAGATTGTAGTATTACATTTTCAAATACGATAGGTAATCTTGTGTTCGATTATTCTATAAGGATGTATTACATCAATTTTTACAGATATTTTTATTGTAAATTTATGCCGGTTTGGTAAAGGGATAGGTACACCCTGTGTAACTGCATCCATTATCCAAACCCTCAAAAATTGAAAGGAATTTTTATTGTTATGAAACAAGCAATACTCATAGTATTTTTATTCATTTGCACAACCGCAGTGATGGCGCAAACAGCGACCGATAGTGTGAAATATCACTTTCCGATCGTTACTGTAACCGGCACGCGGTTTGCAGAACCCTGGCTTACTGTGCCGCTTTCTATCTCGGTGGTTGAGCAGAAGGATTTGCCAAAAGGAAAGGGATACGGATTAGACGAAGCTTTAACGTTAATTCCGGGCGTTCTTGTTCAATCCCGTTTTGGCAATCAGGATGTTCGGGTCTCTATCCGGGGATTCGGCGCCCGTGGTGCAGGTGAGCGTTCGAACGCAGGAACGAGTCGCGGAGTCCGTGTTCTCAATAACGGATTCCCTGATACCGAACCTGACGGAAGAACTTCGTTCGATCTCATCGATGTATCCGGCGCCGGCAATATTGAAGTCATCCGCTCCAATGCCTCCTCTATTTATGGGAATGCATCGGGGGGGGTCATCAATGTGGTTTCAAACACAACATTCAAATCGCCCTATGCATCATACACGCAGGCTTTTGGGAGTTTTGGCTTTCGAAAGGAATCACTGAATTCAGGTCTCATGGTTGGAGACGGTAAGATGTATTTCTCCATGACAAATACGAAATGGGATGGCTGGAGAGCACAATCAGCCAGCTCACAATTGTTAGTCAGTACCGGACTTGTTTCTAAGGTCGGTGAGAAAACAAATCTTGGAATTCATCTTTCGGGAACCAGCAACATCTTTCGCATTCCCGGACCACTTTCGCAGGGTCAATATGATTCAAATGCAACTCAATCGGATTCATTATACCGTGCCCGTGATGAACGAAGGTACAATCGTCTTGGCAGAATCGGGGTTAATGTAAGTCATGAACTTGATGACAACAATATGATTACATCCTCCGCTTTTATTCAACCCAAATTCATCCAACGTTCTGAACGAAATACATTCCGCGATTTCAACCGGTATCATGTCGGTGGAAATGTGATGTACAGGAATTCTACGTCAAGTGAATCGGAAATAAAGAATGTTTTTCTGTTGGGAGTTGATGAAGCGTATCAGGATGGCTCCGTATTATTCTATAAATTAACCCCGTTGACAGGACGCGGAGATTTAAGCGAGAATAAAGCTGAAGGAGCGAACAACTTTGGCGCATTTATTCAGGATGAACTTTCATTCGGTAAATCATGGTCAACCATCGTTGGTCTCCGGTATGATAATATTACCTATTATTCAGAAGGATATTTCAGCGCCCCGGCGGCAAGAAAAAGTGAAACGAAATCATATACTCATGTGACGCCAAAATTCGGGCTTACATATATGGTTTCTTCAACACACAGTTTGTATGCGAATCTTGGCGGCGGAGTTGAAGTACCCGCCGGAAATGAAACCGATCCATCGGGTACCGTTCCCGGTGATTCCGTCAATGCAATCAACCCGTTATTAGATCCGATAACATCAACAACACTTGAAGTTGGTACAAAACAAGTACTGCCGATAGGTGACGATGCACATCTTACCTATGATGTTGCCGCGTATTGGCTTCAGGTTAATGATGATATCATCCCTTACCGCAATGGAAGATTCTATTTCACTGCCGGAAGAACTCAACGTATGGGACTTGAGATGAGCGGCAACATTCAGTTCACCAATGGCTTATCAGCATCCGTTGCGTTAACTGCATCAAGCAATAAGTATAAAGAATATCGGATTGATTCGGTGCATTATTCTGCAAGTAAAGCAGGTATTTATGCTGACTATGCAGATAATAAGGTCGTTGGCATTCCTGATGTTTTTTATACCATTAGTTTAAAATATGCTCCTGAAATGTTACAGGGAGTATATGCTCAAGCAAGTCTGCAAAGTATCGGTAAGTATTACGCGGATGATGCAAATAAAATTGAAGTCCCTTCTTATGCTGTACTCAATATCGGCATTGGAGTGAATCATTTCAATTTTGCTGATGATAAATTGTATGTGAATGCTTTCATCGGAGTAAATAACGTAACTGATGCAAAATATATCGGTTCTGCATGGCTTAACCCTGATTACCTTGCGGGTAGAGCCGTGTATATTGAACCAAGTTTACCTGCGAATTTTATCGGCTCAATCGGGCTTGGTGTAAACTTCTAAGGAGAACTCTCTACAGTAATAAAAAAAGGCTTGAATTCACGTTCAAGCCTTTTTTTTTGAAGCAGTCAGATTAATTGAATTACATTATAAATTGTATAATATTGTTCGCGTTGCTATATCCGCATCCCGATAAATCGGGACGCTATATCGAATAAAGCCCCGTAAACGGGACTATGTATATAGTCCGATTTATCGGGCTTTGTTTGTAGTAGTGTGGGGTGTCTCAAAAGTCAAATAATACTGTAGCCGCACCCTTTATGGGTGCGTTTCCTGATCAAAAACGCAGGCATGAAGCCTGCGCCTACACCTTTTTAAAACTTTTGAGACACCCCATGCGGGATTTATTATTATGCTAACAGTATTGCCCCAGTCTCTATGAAAATAAATTAGCGCAATAGTAACTTCCCATCCTGATTTACTTTTACCCAATACCCCAAACCGGGCTCAAGCGTTACGACATTTATATACCCGCGAACAAAACTATAAAATTGTGAGGTAATAATTCCTGAAGGGATAGAAGAAACATCATGCACGGAAACTTGTTGCGATATACTACCAATAAGGTTCCATCCTGCTTTTACATCTATCGTATCTTCAACAACAGGAACTCCTGTTAACGGTACTGTTGTTGTTGAATTATATTTTAACCAATACCCTCTCCCCTTCTCTAATATCGAAGAAGTCAAATACCCTGAGGGACTATTAAATACAAATGCAGAACTAACAGCATCAGGATACACTTGTGCCACGGAATCATTCGTAAGCATCACGGGCAATGAAACTAAATTCCAATCCTTTAGCAATGGGACATCAACATCTACCAATGTTATTCTTACCCCTGTCCCTGTAACCGGAATATCATACTGAGCATCAGGTGCGTTATGGGTAAATGATATTATTCCATTTTCAACAATCTCCGAATCGGGAGTAAACGTAACGTAAAATGTTTTACTCGAAAAAGGTTGAATTGTGCCATTAGCAGGTAACACAGAAAAGACAGGGTTATCGGGGATTGCATAATACACTTCCAACGGGTAAACCCCATTGTTTGTAACAATGATACTATCATGCTTCAATGTACCGATATACACGCTATCAAATTGAAGTTCTGTTGTCGTGCAACTGAATATTGGTAACCCTGTTGTAAATTTCCAAACAGGTGACCAATCGCTCCAACCGCTGATATTATGAGCGCGTACTTTCCAGAAATAATCAGTGTGAATCAATAATGATGATACCGTCTGAACCGTATCTGTTACTGTTGTGTCATTGATAATCGGTGTTGCGAATAAGGAATCAGAAGCAAACACTATGTGATATGTTGTAGCTGTCGGAGTCATATTCCAACGCAACGCCAATGCTTTCGGTTGATTTGTATCTCCGTTTGCGGGGAAGACTAATTCCGGTATTCCGGGGGGAGGCGGTGGCGGCTCGGTTGTGAAACTCCAGCGTGATGAATACCCGCTCCACCCTACACTGTTCTTTGCTCGGACTTTCCAATAATACTGAGTAGTATACGATAAAGAATTTAATAACTTTGATGTGTCGGTTAGAGACGTATCACTCAATACAGAACTTACAAAATTAGAATCACTTGAAACTACAATACCATAACTTGTCGCGCCGGAAGATACATTCCAACGTACTCTTAAAGGTACTGTTTGATTCGTTGCATTGTCATTCGGAAATACTAATACCGGGGCTGTCGGAGGTTGAGGTTCAGCCATTGTGCCAAAATTCCATTTCGCTGACCATGAACTCCACCCTACATTATTCTTTGCTTTCACCATCCAGTAATATCTCGTACTATATGCAAGAGAGTTTACAATCTTCAATGTATCGGTCAATGTAGTATCATTGATGAGCGAAGTAGTGAACGTTGAATCCTCCGAAACAATCAGTGTATATCCCGTTGCGCCGGATGATTTATTCCACCTGAATGTAAAAGCAATCGCTTGATTTACTCCATTATTTAACGGATAGACCAATGTTGGTGCATTCGGGGGTTGCGGTTGAGCCTGCGTTGCAAAGTACCGTTTTATTGACCATGCGCCCCATCCCATACTGTTTTTTGCACGAGCACGCCAATAATACGTTGTGCTGTACGATAAACCTGAGAGTTGTTTATTTGTTCCCGTTAAACTTGAATCATCAACAAGAGTTGTGATAAAAGAAGTATCGGCACATGTCTGTACTTGGTATCCGGTCGCGCCGTTTGCAACATTCCATTGTATAGTTAATGTCGTTGCCTGATTTGTTGCCCCATTTGCGGGTGATGAAAGTACAGGTGCATTCGGAACACTTGTGACAGGAAACGTATAATCAAATTCATACAATTCAGTTGGCTCGATATTTCCGTTACCGTTTCCTGTCGGAACTTGTCCTGTAAGGGTTCCTCCATCTGCCGTCTGATATTTACCAACCGCGATATACAATTTAGCGGGAATAGAGCCGAATTCCTGCTGAACATTGATTTTGCCTTCAAGATATGTTCCTGCAAAGTTTCCTACTGAACCGGAATTATCAGCCCATGTATTATAATTATTTCCACTTTCATTGGCTAAAAAAGCATCCCACGATGAAACTGATCCCGCTTTAGCCCAAGGAGATGACCTGACGACACTTTGGGAATCCGACACAAATATGAACACGTCTCCTCCCTGTTGTTGTGCTGACTGAGTTGCTACATATAACTCAGAATTATTCCATCCTAAGTATAAATTTATTCCACTATTTGTTGCAACGAGGTTTGCCGAAGCATCAATAGAACCATCCATAGTAAAGGTTTGGGTAGGTTGGGTTGTATCAGGTAACGTTATATGGTAATCTTGCCCACTGTTGTTATCCCATGTATTATTATTGTAATGAATAACAAAAGCGATTTTACTGACCACCTGCGCGGCATTATTAAATGGACCAATCTTGATCGTCAGATTACTCTCACCATCAGGACCACTCATGGGAGATTGTACAGCGGGTCCCGTACCGAATAACGAAGAACCTGCCGGTCGATACACAGCATTAGGAGACTGCCATGTACTGCCGTTATTATTTACACCCCAATGAAAATACGCACCTTGAGTTGCACCGGCTACTGTGATTGTAATCGTATCATTATTTGTCGGAGTAAAAGGAGTCCAACTGACACCCGTTGTACCACCACCGCCGCCGCCGGAATTTGCACCAATCCAAACATGTTGAATTGCTGATTTACTTACATTATCAAAACTATCAACCGCCTCAACATAATAATCTAAGAGCACATTATTCTGTCCGGTAATTTGATAAGAATATTCTTTCGCTTTGGATAACGGCTGGGGATTTGTTGTCGATGATTTTACAACGCCTGCCATACTTACTTCCGTCCAAGCGGCGACTTCACTGCCGCCTGTGTATGTTTCATTCTGTATAGAACTTGTCGAATTCACGCCATCAACATCGGCGCGATATTTTAGTGTTACCGATTTCAAACCATGTACGTCATACACATACGACCAAACTGTCATATCATTTGGTTGATTTATTCCCCACTCAGTCGCTCCGGGGTTATACGGCTCACGCTGTGGTTGGAAAATTGTCGGTCCTGTTAAATCCGTACCGCTACTAATAACTGATTGTGCATACGTGATGGCTTGATTCGATGCTCTTGTCGGGTGAGAATCCCAAATACCGTTCTGTGAACCATCCCAGTACCAATAATCGCTTGCTTCCGCATTCAGCATGTACTTCCAAGCATTTGTCGTGTTCGAACTACCTGCATTGATTTGCTCGGCAGTCATGACAATATTTTTCGCGGCGGTAACAACACCCCAACTGTTTCTATCGGGGCTGTAACCTGTTCCATCAGGATCACCTAACCATTTTTTAAACTCAGGATCACCATTATCAGCTCCGCTCCAACTACCGCTCTCCACTTGAATGACATCAGTCGGGCTTGGAGGGAACATATCTAAATAATCCTGTATTGTCGTACACGCAAACCTTGTTGGATTCGATTGTACCCAATTCACGAAACCCTGAAAATTGCTGTTATAATATGATTCACTCCCACCTCCGTAATTATCACCGTCATGGTGCAGTACAATCAAAATCGGGTGACTTGGATCGGTGTTGTACGATTCCAACTGGCTCATTACATTCTCATAATTAAGTGCGCCAAACCCGCCACGACCATCTTCATTTCCCATATATCTGTCTGCCGGAACAGCAATCACCTTTGTACTTATTCCGGTTGTGGGATCGATATATTCAACATAGTGCGGTTGTCTTCCCCATTTTGCAGAATTACGTGTAGGAGCCCATAATCCGTTTAATTGCACCCAATCGTTCGGGTCGGGATTCAAAATATCTGCTTTATTCGGCTCATAAAGATTTCCCTGCGTACTAAAGGGATAGTTCTGGCATGTTCTATCAAAATGGGCATTATCAACCAGTACCCACTGAATTCCTTCTGCCGCAAGAGCCGGTATCATTCTTGGAGAAAACGCATTTTCAGGCGGGAATATTCCTTTTGAATATGTCCCGGGAAAATTTGTAGATAAAATTTGTTTGTGAGCTTGTATCTGTTTTCGTGTATCTAAATAATCAATCAATCCCATTAATGGGTGATGATACCCGAATCCAACCATATCTAATCTTGGATTCCCCAAGGAAGTTGTCTGACTTTTAATAGTATTCCATGATGATTTCCAATTCGAGAAATTACCATTTCCACCGGATTCAAGATTGTTCAGATTTTCAATAAGTGAACCCGAAAAACTTACTTGTGCGCCTGCGTGTGGTAAGCCGGCATCAATTCCCTTTTGAACTGCATTCTTGGGCCATGTAGTGTACGGACCTATTCGTTGATTATGAATGTCTGTAACGGAATATCCATAACGAGAATTCTGGTCAGTCTGGTTTACGGTTTCATAGGGCCAATAAATTGGTTGATGCATGTGCCAGAGAAAGGCAATATAAATTGGAGGATTTACCTTTTTTGATTTTGGAGATTTTGCATCAAGAGTGACACTTAATACAACAATTGCTACTAAAAGCAGAAATATTTTTTTCATATCATAATCTTTTTATTTTAAAACAACTATGTCATCATTACATATTCTTTCAGCCTGATCTTGTATGGTGTAATAATGAACTAATGGTAAACGAAGTGCAGGCTAAAATTCTGTAAACGACTTACTTTTTCTTCTTACCCCATTCAACGCTTGTAACAGTATGCACACCACCACGGATGTTATAGTCTGCAATGACTTGCATCCATTTTGGTTTGCAACACTTTACTAAGTCCTCAAGGATACGGTTCACAGCATGTTCCTGATAGATTCCTACATTGCGATATGAGAGCAAATAATACTTATAGGAACGTAGTTCCAAACACACTTTATTAGGGATGTAGTTCACAGTAATGACTGCATAATCCGGTAACCCCGACCAGGGGCACACTGCTGTAAACTCGTCTGTTTCAATATTGATGACGATATCCTTCCCGGCATACTCATACGGAAAGGTATCAAGGACGCTAACATCAATTGTTGTGATGTCCGCTACATCATATCGGCGGTCTAAGGCTTTAGGAAGTTGTTGCTGTGGTTGTTTTTTACTCATATTCTCGTTAATTTGTATATACTATGGTATAATGACATCTTCATTATCTGTTAATATACAAGTTTTTTCAACCTTTTACCAAGTACAATTAACCCTTGTTTCCGCTTTTGGATTTGATTTTCTTACTTAACGAGTTTCAATGATTGGCGAGTTTTTAAAACGCGCAGATAATTTTCTTAAGAATGCCGACTTTGATTCTGCTGACCGCGAAGTTGACCGTGCTTTAAAATATGAACCAAACAATGGTTATGTCCTTGCCTACAAGGATCGTATTATTGAAGCCCGGAGAGTTCATGATGAAAAGAAGAAACGTGAAGATGAAGAACGCAAACGACAGGAAGAAGCCCTTCGTTCTGCAAAAGAACAAATAAAATCAAGCACTCCTATAGAATCTCCGGAACCTGCACGAATTACTTTTCGTGTTGCAACGGCAAAAGAGATTGACCGTTATAAAAAAATTATGGCAGATGCCTGGCGGGATGGACTACTGACACCGCAAGAAATCTCTATTCTAAAAAAAATACGATATGAACTCAATATTGCAGAAGAAACGCATCACACGCTCGAACGGGAAGTAAAACTTGAAAGTT
>ORJL010894705.1_pt1 | contig 20306 bp, 20 predicted proteins | sample 1779941 | NCBI WGS metagenome assembly ORJL01 (sample SAMEA104232317, study PRJEB22302) | groundwater metagenome | biome: forest; feature: aquifer; material: groundwater | place: USA | collected 2011-08-07 | depth 5.8 m | reverse complement strand
CGATGGCGTCGGCAATCTTCCAGCCGATACACAGGTCGCGCAAGGCCGTCAGGGTCATCAAGGACGGTGCCCGGACGTGCCAGCGGTAGGGCCTGTCGGTGCCATCGGAGACGAGATAGAAGCCGAGTTCACCTTTGGGTGCCTCGACGTGGGCGTAAGCCTCACCCGCCGGCGGTTTCAGGTTAAGTGAAACTTTGGTGGTGACCGGCCCTTCGGGCAGTTTTTCTATGGCCTGCCTGACGATGCGCACGCTCTGGCGCATTTCCTGCAGCCTGACCTGGTAACGGTCGTAGCAATCGCCCACCGTTCCGGTGGGGATATCGAATTCATAACGGGAATACACGGAATACGGGTCTGCCTTGCGCAGGTCCCATTTCACCCCGCTGCCGCGGAGGACGGGGCCGCTGGCGGAAATGTTTATGGCCTTCTCGGCCGTCAAAATACCGACGCCCCTGGTACGGGCGAGGAATATTTCGTTCATCGATACCAGCCTGTCGTATTCGTCGATGTGGGCGTCCATCTCGGCGATGAATTTGCGCAGCGCCGGCATGAATTCCTCCGGAACGTCCTGGCTCAAGCCGCCGAAACGCATATAGTTGTAGGTCAGCCGCTGCCCGGAGCACATCTCAAAGAGGTCGAGTATCTTCTCGCGTTCGCGGAACATATACAGGATAGGGGTTTGAAATGCCCCGCAGTCGTTGACAAAAGCCCCGAGGGCGACGAGGTGGCTGACGATGCGCTGCAATTCCGCAAAGACGACCCGCAGGACGTCGGCCCGTTCCGGCACGGCGATGCCGGCCAACTTTTCTACCGCCAGGACATAGCCGAAGTTGTTGCTCATCGATGCCAGGTAGTCCAGGCGGTCGGTCAGGCAGATACTCTGCTTGTAGGTATATGATTCGCCGAGCTTTTCCAGACCGCGGTGCAGGTAGCCGAAAACCGGCTCCAGCTCGACGATGACTTCGCCGTCGAGAGTCGCCCGCAGCCGGAACACGCCGTGGGTGCTCGGGTGCAGCGGACCTATATTAAGAACATACTGTTCGGTTTTAAGTACCATCGGTGAAATCCTTACGCAGCGGAAAACCCTTGAATCCGTCCCAGAGGAATATACGCGTCAATGACGGATGGCCCTCGAATTTGATGCCCAGCAGGTCGAATATCTCGCGCTCCTGGAAGTCGGCTCCCTGCCAGAGTCCGGTAAGCGAGGGCATTACCGGATTTTCGCGGTCGCGGCATTGTGCCTTTACCACCAGCGACTGGTTGTTCTTTATAGAGGTAAGCTGGTACACCAGCTCGAAATATTCTTTGTAATCGACTCCGGTGATGCTGCAGAGGAAGTCGAACTCAAACCCCGGCTCGGACTTGAGAAAAGAAGCCACGGCTAAGAGGTCCCCGGTTTTAACGAGGACGCTGTCTTTCGCTGTTTTTATTACGCTTTCGGGGAACTTCGGCCCCAGTTTCGCGGCTAAATCCTCGCCGGAAAGAGCGAGCGTCATTTCTACCTACCCTTTCTATCTGTCATCGCGAATCAATCTCGAACTCTCATTACCATTCCGGCGAAAGCCGGAATCCAGCGTCCCCCGTCTGTCATTGCGAGCTTCCGCATCGAGCGGAACCGAAGCAATCTATATCAATCGTTTTGTCATTCGGTCATTTGGATTTTGTCATTTTGATTTTATTTGTCATTTGCCGCCGCAGCGGCATCCCGTATGACGTTAAGGAATCGGGATGAGCTTTGACATTTGTCATTCGTTTTTTATCTTTGGTCTTTTATCTTTTATCTTTACTCTTTAATCTTTTATTTTCGAAGGAGTTTTTCCTTCGAAATCTTATCCTGCAGCATCTTGATGCCGTAGAGCAGGGCCTCGGGACGGGGCGGGCATCCCGGCACATAGACATCGACCGGGATGATACGGTTGTAGCCGGGAACGACGGAATATGACTTCCCCTTGGGGACAAAAATACCGCCGCTGATGGCACAGGCGCCCATGGCGATGACCCACTTCGGTTCCGGCATCTGGTCGTATATGCGGCGGACGGCGGGGGCCATCTTCCAGGTCAGCGTCCCGGCGGTGATCATAAGGTCGGCCTGACGTGGTGACGCGCGGATAATTTCCATGCCGAAACGGGAAATGTCCCAGCGTGACGCCGCGGAGGAAATAAACTCGAAGGCGCAGCAGGCGGGGAAACAGACTACCGGCCACAGGGCCGAACGCCGTGCCCAGTTGAGTACGGCTTCGATCGAGGTAACCAAAACACCTTCGCTGGGGGGTTCCTGGAGCCAGTCGTCCGGATCGGGGAACGGCTGCTGGCTGCGCTGGCGGAAGTCTTCGATAACCGCGCCTTCCTCGCGGTTAAGGTCGGTCTCGGAATATATTTTTGCCGCCGGTTCTAGTTCCATTCCAGGGCTCCCTTCTTGCGGGCATAAATATAGCCGACGATAACGATGGCGAGGAGGACGAATACCGCGACCAAACCGGTAACACCGAGAGTCCGCAGGCTGACCGCCCAGGGATAAAGGAAAATTACCAGCACGTCGAAGACCAGGAAGGTAAGAGCGTAGAGGTAGAAACGGAAGTTAAACTGCACCCAGGTTTTGCCGATGGTGTTCATGCCGCACTCGAACGGGGTGCCCTTCTCTTTGGAAGGATGGTGGGGGATAACTTTTAGAAATCTGAGAGCTTTGGGCAGCAGGATGGTGATGAAGGCAAAGCCGATGGCAAATATAAGGAAAAGGACTACATAACCGTACCCGACAGCCATGTCGCAGTATATCATAGGAAATTTTTTTTTGGCAATACCCTGTTAGTCTTTGCGAGTCCCGATCCGGGGGACCGAAGTGCCCGATTATTGTCGGGCATCCCACCTGTCCCGTATGACCGAAGGGAATCGGGATATGACGTTAAGCACTCGTGCCCCGCATTTATCGGGGGAATCGGGACAATCCGGGGCAAATGGCTGGCCATGTCACCTTTTACAAAATGGTAATCTTGTCCACTATTGACCGCAGGTGTATAATCGGCCTATTCGAAAAGACTTGTGTTTCGGTAATCTTAGAAGTAGGTCAGATTCAAATCGGAAAATCCATCTAATGGGAGGTTCGTAGAATGACAGAAATAGAAACAGCATCTCGGATTGCAGAAACGGCAAAAACTCTAAGTCATAATTCAAAAGCTGAAATTGTTAGAAATTTGGATGAAGGTATTCTCAGAAAAGGCATTAAAAGCTTATTGGAGAAAATGGAGCCAACTAGCTATGTGGAACTCTACCATGGATCAGAAGAACAGGGTAAAGATTTAGTTATTGTTAGAAAAAGCGCCTTCGGGGAGCAAGCGACTGCAGTTGTTGTTGTCAGAGGAGATATTCGGACAAAATCCGCAGGATTAGTAGATAAAATCATTAGCCAAGTAGGTCAATGCTTCGCTCAACCCGCAAAATTACAAACTTTACACAAAAATATTAAAATTTCACATGTCTGGGTAATGTTAGCGGGGATACATAGCAAAGGTGCAAATACGAGATTAACCGGCGAAGTTGAAAAACCTAATGTTAATTTATTTGACTTGAATTGGTTGGTTGAAAAATTTACCGAATATTATCCTCATATTTTCTTCGAAAGCAGGATTTCGGAATTTATCGAAGATAAGATTAATGATTTGGAAAGCCAACACCTACTTAAAGATAAAGTAAAGTATTTGACTGACTATTATGTCCCCCAAACGATCGGGAACCTTGACCAAATAATCGAATTTTCTGCTGAAGATGTTTTTTCCCTAATTAGCGAAATTAAACCATTTGAAATAATAAAAACTGATTTAAATGCGGGTGCGAAGATTCTTCTTGCCGGAGAACCTGGAGTAGGAAAATCGACGGCTTTGACCAAGATTGCAATAGATATGCTGTCAGAGAGTCTCAGCTCCGCAACGAATAAAAAGGGGCAAATTTTGCCTATTCCTATTCTAATCAAAGCGAGTGCATTACTTGAAATAGATAACATTGATGCGCTGGTGGGAGCGTTCGGACTTAGTGGTGAAATTAAAGACCGTTTTACCGTTCGGGCTTTGTTAGTTGATGCCCTAGATGAATTGCCAGGTAATTCAAGAAAATCCATTGTCGATAAGGCAATAAAGTTTTCAAATGAGTTAAGGGCATCTCTATTAATATCAAGCAGAAAGATTGACTTGGTCAAAGAAGGGGCTTTACAACTTCAAAAGAAAGAATTATTGCCTCTCGAATACGGTCAGGCTGTGACCCTTTTTTCAAAAATCATCAAAGATAAAACCAAATTAGATTCTTTGAAAGATGGGCTCAATAGAATTCAAGGTCAATTCACAATGACACCGTTAACGCTACTTTTATTAATTGAGTTGGCGGAATCTGATAAAGAAATACCTTCTTCGATTGTTCTTCTATACAATAAGTTCTTTGACCTGATTTTGGGAATGGAAGAAAAAAAGCGCAAAGGCCTAGATATACTGTTTGATCCAGAAATCAAAAGAACGTTCCTCGAGCGTTTGGCTTATGAAATGTTTTTTACCAAAAACCGCGATATTATAAGCCGCCTTGATTTTGATGCCTTTCTTGAAAGTTTCTCCAAGGAATATAGTTGGGACGTTGATGAGTTAAAAAGTTTTATGCTTGAAATAGAACGTGCAGGAATTCTGAACATAAGAGACTCTGTTTATTTTGTCCACGCGACTTTTTTGGATTATTTCACCGCTTCGAGAATTTACAGTATTCGAGAGGAAATCCCGAACCTTTTTGAGCAACTCGACAAAATTTATTTTGACAAGTGGTGGTATGACGTCGTCTTTTATTATGCGGGCCTCAGGAAAACTTTACCAAAAGAGTTCATCGCATTGCTTTCTGAACACCAAACAAATAATGATGATATTTCAACTACCGGATCGAAAGTTCTCATCGGTCGCCTGCTACAAGCAGCATGGCAATCTACCAGCGAAACCAAGATTTTCGGGATTGAAACTTCCCAAAGTTATTGCGATACCCTACGAGATCAGTTTTTAAAATATGCGCTTTCCAAAAATCCAAATATGCCAAGAATTTATGCAGATATTTTCGCCATGAGAATATGTGAAACAGCATATTTAAGCAAGCATTTGTTGAACCAAACCCTTGCAGTAATTGAGAAATATCTTCAAAAACCGTCTCCCCAGTCAATCACAAAAGCAATACAACTGCTCTGGGTCTTTAAAGACAAAATCGATCCTGCTGTTCGGGAAAGCCTAATAGAAAGAATTTACAAATGCGCAATAACTGCGCCAGGGAGTACGACGGAAGAATATTCAATTTATTCTAAGAATCTATTATTTTTAAAAATGATCGGCGACGGAAATACTGCAATCTTTAAGAACATTGAAAAAAAGATTCAAAGAGAATTTAAAGCAAATCCAACAGTTTTTAAACGTTTGTTACCGCCTCCAAAGCATGGATTCCGACCTAGAAAGAAAAATGTCAAACCTAGTAAGAAAGGTTTAATCTAGCGAAATTTTTTACAATCGCAAAGTATCTAAAATCTTACCTCAACGTTAACTGGTGAAAGTTTCGTCCCACGCGGTAAGGAGGGCGATATGGCTGGGAACTCAGCGAATATTAGTAAGCTACCTCCTGACCAAAGCGTCAATATCCTACTCAAAGAATACGAAGCATGTGAACAAAATAACACGAGTGTAGGGAATTGGATCTGGACTTCATCAACGATTTTCGCAAGTGCTTGGATAGCTGGACTTGCTCTAATAGCTTCAAAAGAAACTGTCGATCAAAAAGCATTATGGGTTCTCGCGATTGCCTCTATTCCCGCACAGTTCATTTGGCTAGTTTTCCTTCTGCGCAGTTTTCGTATCATGGACGTGTTAGAGGAACGCCAACGTCAGATTGAAGTGCAGTTAGGTATGATGAAAAACAACCTCCTATACTTGAAAGCTAAACACACTCAAGAAAACATCAAAGCCATGAAGTATTCTCCAAACTACCAACGCATGGTACATGAATCTGCTGCGGCCGTAAAAAAAACTATCCATGCGGGCGTCTTAGAGAGGTGCGTCATGCGGATTTGGGAATCAACTTTCAAGCCCTGGATTGGCGGTGAAGGGAGAGGTGCCCTATATGCACTTGCTGTAATTATCTCTTTGGCTTGGCTCGTTTACGCGTTCTGGACGCAGTTCGGTCATTGAACGCTTTAAAGCGGGCTTTCTGACTAGATTTGGAGCGGGGGTAGATTAGCATAAAGAGTAATATGACAGCCAGCGACCCGTCTACGATTTCTAATGCTCTCATCGGGATTGCGGGAGTGCAATTTGTTGTATCCGAGCTAAGTCTAACGGGGTTGGGAGCTTTACCTACAATAAGAAATACGGCTGGGGTTGACGTTTTGGTTGCTACCACGGATGGTTCTTGGCACGCCACCCGTCCGAGGAATTCAGACTAAGGAGAAGATCTGTTCAACAATCTGTGAAACGACAGCCCTTACGTTGGGCAGGCTAGCGTCTCAGGTGACAGCATTCGCTTGTTTATTGCTAAAAAGTCACTGACCTGTTGATAATCATCGACGAGTGTATATTTCCCCTAAATCCAAAGGTAACATATGAAAAGAGAATATTACTCTGACTCAATCGCCAATTTTATGAATGCATCACCAGAGAGCATTCTTGGAATTCTTGCAGACAATAGTGATTTTGATATAGGAACTTTACAGCGCGACGCTTGGCGAGAACAAATTGACATTTTGAAAAAAGTTCTACGTCCGTTTCAGGGAGATATATTTTTTGAGTATTCGATTCCCCGCATGGGAAAACGAATCGACGTAGTAGTAATAATTAAACACGTAATTTTTATTCTCGAATTCAAAGTGGGCGAAAGGGTATTTACATCCCACGGTATAGACCAAGTTTTCGATTATGCTTTAGACTTAAAATATTTTCATGAGCCAAGCCATAATCAATATATTGCTCCAATCCTTATAGCGACTGAGGCAAATAACCTTCCCCCAATTCACGCCTTGACGTCTCAAAGCGATGAATTGTTTTCTCCTATCAAAAGCAGTGTAGAATTGCTACCACAAATAATTGATGCGGTTTTGCATTCATCCAAAGGTGCCCCAATCGATGTAGCACAATGGAAAGCGGGAAGATACTGCCCAACACCGACAATCGTAGAGGCCGCGTTAGCGCTCTACCGCGGTCATTCAGTCGACGAGATCTCTCGCAGTGATGCCGGTGCAACCAATCTTACCGAGACATCGAAGAAAATTGCAGAGATCATTGCCTCTTCTAGAGATAATCATCAAAAATCAATATGTTTTGTCACCGGAGTTCCCGGAGCAGGGAAAACTCTTGTTGGTCTAAATATTGCGAACAGTTTTTCCGATAAATCGAGCGATCTATACAGTGTTTTTCTTTCCGGGAACGGGCCTCTCGTAATGATTTTGAGAGAAGCGTTGGTTCGAGACAAAGTGCGACAGGAAAAAGAACGCGGAATCATAGTTACAAAAAGCCATGCTATGAGGGCGGTCAAAGTCAGAATTCAGAATGTTCATAACTTCAGAGACGAGTGCTTAATTGACCCTGGGCCGCCAGTCGGACACGTTGCTATATTTGATGAAGCTCAGCGAGCATGGGATTTGCAGCAAACCCAAAATTTTATGAGCCGAAGAAAGGGTAATAAAAATTTCAAGAAATCCGAACCGGAATTCTTAATTTCTTGTATGGATCGCCATCAGGATTGGGCGGTTATTGTTTGTCTCGTCGGAGGTGGTCAAGAGATAAACACCGGCGAAGCAGGGATCGGAGAATGGATCAACGCTTTGAACAGTTTCCCAAATTGGAAAGTATTTGTATCTCCAAAACTCACCGATAGTGAATACGGTTCTGGGGAGGATTTACGGCAAATCAACTCGCGAGGCAATGTGCAATTCGAAGACAAATTGCACCTCTCAGTTTCAATGCGTTCTTTCCGAGCAGAAAAAGTCTCATTGATGGTCAAGCAATTATTAGACATGAAACCAATTGAAACCCGCGCAACTTTAGCAAAAATAAATGAAAAATATCCGATGGTAGTCACGAGAGATATTTTTAAGGCGAAAGAGTGGCTAAAAATGCAAGCAAGGGGATCGGAACGCTACGGGATTGTGGTTTCGTCTCAGGCGTTAAGGTTGAAGCCATATGCGATTGATGTTAAATCGCCAACTGACCCAATTCATTGGTTTCTTGATGGTAAGGACGATGTTCGTTCATCGTATTACCTGGAAGATGTCGCCACTGAATTTCAAGTACAAGGCTTAGAACTGGATTGGGCGTGCGTCACTTGGGATGCCGATTTTAGATATAGTAATGATTCTTGGGAACACAGGTCTTTTTGCGGAACACGATGGAACAATATCAAAATGTCCAAGAGGCAGAACTACCTCAAGAATGCTTATCGTGTACTTCTGACGCGCGCTCGCCAAGGAATGGTTATAGTGGTTCCTGAGGGAGACATTAACGATCCAACCCGTAAACCAGAATTTTATGATCCGACTTTTCAATATCTGGCGGATATTGGATTTAAGACTATTTGAATTGAATTAAGGAGCAAAAATGGCTAAATTCTTGGACACCGCGGGAGTTTCATTCTATCTTCAACAGCTCATTAATGGTGCTACCGAAAAGCTTGTCTTGATAAGTCCTTACCTGAAAATCAGTGATAGGTTAAAACAATCAATAGCCGATAAAGACCTAATGAAGATTGATATTAGGTTAATATACGGAAAAACCGAGATTGACTTGTCTGAAAATAATTGGCTGAAGTCGATGAAGAGCATCAGAACAAGTTTCTGCCAGAACTTGCATGCAAAGTGTTATCTCAATGAAAAAGAAGCCATTATAACCTCCATGAATCTTTATGATTTTTCCCAAGTAAATAATAATGAAATGGGAATATATGTTAATAAACAAGAAGACCCCGCACTATATGCGGATATTCATACCGAGGCAATGCGTTTAGTCAGGCAAAGTGACGAAATCAAAATATCGGTTACTCAAGTTCCTAAAACTGAACCGCCAAGCAAACCGCAGCCAATAAAAACACAATTTAGTACGGCTAGTTCTGGATCCTGTATCCGATGTGGTACTGAAATAAAACTCAATCCGATGGTGCCATATTGCAGTGAATGCTTTAAATCTTGGAAGAAGTTCTCAAACGAAGAGTATGAAGAAAAACACTGTCATATTTGCGGTAAAGAGAACAAGTCTACTCTTGTTAAACCTACCTGCTATGACTGCTATAAATTGAATAAGAATAAGCTGGAATTCCCGCTGCAGAAAACGTAGCTAATTTGGCTGAATTGGCGTTATTATTCAGGTACCCTTAGACTCCCAGGAACTGAAACGGTTTGATTGAAGATTGAATGAACGAATATAATTGGTCAGACCACTTAACCCATGAACTTCGGTCCTCCTTTCCTGGTACTATTTTGGCTGGGTTTATTAATTTAGGAATGGTATCGCTATTGGAGGCAAGCCAATGAACCAGGCTGATCTGCCTAACAAAAACGATGACCTTGAACAAAGGAGATTTGAAGCAGATATTCTCTATAAAGAATACAAGAATAGATTCGATGAAATGTTATTTCATTCAAATCGTTATCATAGGCAGGTTGATTATATCCAACTGTATATTACTCTCCTAGTATCTGTGCTCAGTTTTTTCTTCATTTCGCCGAATTTAGTAACATTCGTCAGCAACTTGGGGGTAAGCTTGCAAGGCTTATATATTACTGTAATATGTTTGGCGTTTGTCATTGCACTTTATTTATTCTCAAACATTATGGACTCACTTTACATGATGTACGCTAATGGGATTCGGTTAGCCAATATTGAAAAGGAAATTAACGGTATTGCCGGGAAAGAATTGATGAGGTGGGACAGCCAGATTGTACCCAAGCTTTTCGCATCTAAACAATTTACCGTCGGAGCATGGGCTCGCCCTAGCATACTGGTTGGTCTTTGGAGTTTCCTCTTTTTCCTGTTGGTCACTGTTGGTTTGTGTACAGTCTCATTTTTTATGACCGGGAATTTTTTCTATGTTTTTACATGGGTAGCTTTACTTTTGACATCGTTTTCTTTAGCTAATTGGGTTTTGCTTCATACCGATGGCATTTCGTACATAGATTATTGCGTAGCGGGCCTAACGGCCAAGAAATTTAAGGCTTCTTCATTATCAACATACTTTCTTGTGTATTTTGCAAATTTCTTTCTCGCCTACTTACCTATGGTACTTATCAGCATAAAACAGGGAGCCTTTGGGTTTGGCAATTATGAATTTCCGTTTATGTCAATTCCTTCAGTATGGTTGGGGGACCTAATCATATTACCAATTTTCGATATGCTTGCTATCAAGTGGTTCGAGGATGCTGGGAAGATTGACAAGAAGCGCGCCACGGTTTCCCTCATAATAAGCATGATTATCAACGCCTATTTGAATTACTCTTGGATAAACGACCCATGGACTGGTTTTATGGATACCAAGTTAGGCGTGCTCGGCCCAGCTGGGTGGATTCATGCCGTTTATAGCTTCATTCAAATAGCTTTAGTTACGTATTTTGCTTTCTATGTTTTTGATTATCTATATTCAAAAAAAGTAAAAACAGAGAACGCATCCGACAATAGCCATATTGTGATCAGGACTATCTCTTGGCTAACTGCGTTTTCATTTCTTTCAATTCCAGATTGGGCAGTGCGCAACTTCTACGTATTTAAAGATACGTTCTTCAATGCAATATATCGCGACTGGGTATCTTTTTTACCTTTTGTTATAAGCATTTTGTTTCTGCTTGCCATAGTTTTAAGGACTCGTTCGTCTTACAGAAAACCGAGAACGAAAGAGAGGTAGGTGCGTATTTCGGAGTAAAAAAGCCACCCTTTCGGAGCAAACCGGCCGGCCTTTCGGAGTAAAGTAGGCCACCGTTTCGGAGTAATCGGCCTGCTTGCGCTAAAGCTTCAGCGAAGGCAAGCCACCCCTGTTGGAAGGGCGCTGGACAATACAAAGGCATAGAATCACCAACGGAGAGATTAGCGATTGGGACGAGAGAAAAGAGCAAGATAAAATATAAAAAATCAAAGACATGTTGGGGGCTGGGGACAAAGGGCTGTGATTTAAGATTAAAGATTCAAGTGACAGGACTCAAGATTTAAGATATTTGGCGCAAGATAAAACCTTTCCCTCAATCTAGCAAATACAACTCGTGGTTAAGCAGCTTTGACCCGCTTGCTGATCAAGGCCTTGTTGAGCCTGTAATCAATTTCAAGGTTAAGCCAGAATCTTGCCGGTATCTCCGGCATTACTTCTTCAAGTTGCAGGGCAGTTTCGGCAGTGATGGCTTTCTTTCCGTTGATAATTTCATTTAGCGCATTCAAAGGCCGTCCCATACACCGGGCTAGCTCCTTTTGAGATAAGCCTCGCGCTGCTATTTCCTCTGCCAGGTACTCACCGGGCGGGATAGCAATATCCGGATAAGACTTCGTCTTAGTTACCATGGTAATCCTCCACATCCATAATCCGTATCTTGTCTTCTTTAACCTTTTCAATAATAAGCCGGTAGTTCCCGGTAAGAGTTATCGCATATTGTCCGGCACGGTTACCATTCAAGGGGTGTAATCTCAATGCATGGAGCCCATATAGCTGAGAGAAATTGTCAGCAGCTCCGATAAATGACAATCAGCTTCGCGTTATCATCCACCAGATAAAGTACCCGGTAATCACCGACACGAATTCTGTAGCCATCTCTTGCGATAAGCTTCTTGCTACCGGGTGGTCGGGGATCTTCGGCCAAATGAGCAATAGCCCGGTTAACCCTCTCCTGAGTCTGCCATGGAAGTCGGCTGATCTGCCGGTGGGCAGCGTGGCTAACTTCCAGCCGGTACACGACTCTTAAGCCTTTTCGACTTCGCCAGGTGTTCCTCGAATGGGATTGTCGGCTCTTGGTCCAGTTCAGCCTGAAGCAGCTCCGCAGCATCTGAGAGGTCTTCCAGGCGCTCTATCATGTCGTTATACTGATTAACCCCGACGAGAACCGCCTTTACCCGGCTGCCGGAGACTATAAGATACGGCTCCCCACCACCCGAGACTTCATCCACAAGCTGGGTAAGTTTTGGCCGAGCCTCGGCCATTCCAACTGATTTTATTCTGCTCATACTGCCCCCTTAATATCTATGTTAACACCAGAGTTAATCTAGGTCAAGGCAAAGCGGGATTAAGACGAGCAATCACAAGGTTATCTTTGTGAATTCGCTAGGCTTGGCGGTGATGAAGCCCGGCGAATTACCGGTTAGTGTCTATCAACTCCCTGGATTCCCATAAAACGACACCTCGCTCGACTTCTTCCAGATATGCCTTTTCTGATTCTCCCGCCTGGAGCAATTCGACCCCGAACATGCAACGTCGCTGCCAAAGTGTCCCATTTGTTGTATAATGATTGGAGGTAATTAATAGAGGTAACAGATGGTAATTAAAATTAATGTGTCCGTATCCGAAGAAGTACTTGGTGAACTGGATAAAGCCGCTCGCGAGGCAAAGACCAGCCGAAGTGCATTTCTGACCGAAGCCGTGAAGCATTTCCTCTCGGAAAAAAGGGCAGCGAAAGAATCGGAGAACCGACTTCGGGCCGCCCGCGAAATCGATCGAATTAGAGAGAAAGCCGCTCCCTGGGATGCTACGGCGGAGGTGCTTAAATGGCGCGACCAACATTAGTCCTTGATGCTTCCGTCGGGGTCAAATGGTTTTCGCCTCAGGACGAACAAGCCCTCAAACAAGCCCTGGCTATTCGTAATGCCCATGTGTCCGAACAGATACTCGTCATTGTCCCTGATCTGTTTTATTACGAAGTTACCAATGCTCTTGTTCAGAAAAAGTTTTTCTCGACAGGGATCGTCCGTTCGGCTGGGTCCTCATTATTCGACTTGGGGTTAACAACGGTGAACTTAAACGGCAGGCTGCTGGATAATGCCATCCGGATTTCACGACATTCCGCGATTACGATTTATGATGCCATCTATGCTGCCGTCGCCGTTGAACGGGGCTGTCCGATGGTCACAGCCAATCCGAGACATCAGAGCCCGGGATTGGGTTGCCGGGTTATTCCTGTCGAAGAATGGCATCAACAAACTAATAACTAAAAGCCTTACGGCGGTAGCAGTGTTCCCAGATTTTCCAGCACCTCAGATATAACGTCGCCAGGCAATGGGCATATCAATTCGGCATTTCGGGCGCGCCAATCCCGCGACTTGGCTGCAGGCAAGGATTATGACTTTACTTCACGAACCATTATGGTTTTAGCTTCACGGAATTGATGTTTTGGCCGCACGATAATCTCCAGTTCGGCATCAAGAGCGTCCGCCACCTTTTTTATGGTGGATAGAGATGGTAGGGAGCCGCCGCTCTCCAGCCGGGCGATGCTCTCCTGTTTTGTATTCAGCAACCTTGCGAGTTGTTCTTGTGTCAGCCCCTTTGCCAGTCGCAACCGAATCAGTTCGGCAGCTAGTTTGAATTCCGGGCCAAGGGCATTATACTCCTCTCTGAAATCAGGGTCTTTCAGCATTCTTTTCTTGTGTTCTTTCCAATTCATATCGATTACCTCCGCCTCGATGCATAATCGTCTCGCCTTTTTTCTGCCGTTTCGATATCCGTTCTCGGCACAGGCCCCGTCTTCTTGGCAAATCCGTGCAAAAGCACGAAAGTTTTGCCGGTGTGCAAGAAATAGATGATACGGTACCGGTTTTTACTATGACGTATCCTGAGTTCCCAGAGTTGTTTTTGGAGATGTTTGGCATATGGCATCCCAAGATTGATCCCGAATTCCTCAAGCATATCTAGCGTCCTGGAGATGCGGGCTCGTGATTTCGCATCAAGCGCGTCGATAAATTCTTCGACCGGACGCTTGCCGGTTGTCGACTCGTAGTACTCGATGCTCCACACGTGATAATTATAACAATATTGTTATAATTGTTCAATGGCGGCAGATAAATTGGAGCGACAAAATACCCTACGAGGAAATTGCCCTCCTCCGCTCTAAAATCGCCATCGCCAGCGAATTACCGGTTAGTATCTAGCAACTCTCTGGCTTTGCTTATAAACTTCTCGGCCGCAGCTATAACAGCGGTTGCTCCAGATTCAGAAAAATGAGCTTCGTAGTCCGCCGCTTCTCGTAAATTCATCGCATTAAGGAAGTCTCGTCCATACTGAGCATCGAGTTTACCTTCTTCTATGAATAGCGCCTTTAGCGCAATCGACAAGCAATGATGGCTCTTTTCACGGTAACCTCTAAAGTAAACCAGAGCTCGGACGGCATGGAACATCGCATAATAAGCCTGAATAGTCGACCATTTAAACCGCTTGTCCTGAAAGCCGGACTTGGCATCAGCAAGATCGCTTTGGCCCACCGAAAATTCCTTCTCCACCAGCTTTTTGCCCTGTTCAAAAGGAACGATTTTCTGGTTTTCCAGGCACTGCTTAAATTCCAGGTTCATTCGCCACATTTTCCCATAAAACGATACCTCGCTCGACTTCTTCCAGATAAGCCTTTTCTGATTCTCCTGCTTGGAGCAATTCGACCGGTGTCTTAATAACCGGTTTGACCCGCAGGTTCGTGAATCCTTGGGGAAAAACGGCCTTACTGATTATATCAGACGATCTTTTTTTATTATTCGAGACTACGAAAAGGTCTATATCGCTTTTGGAAGTATCGGTGCCCTGTGCACAACTCCCGTACAAAACCACGCGGTTTGATACCGCCTTAAGTTTTTCAACCAATGGTTCAAGCAATACCATATTTATCAGCTTTTTGAACTCCTTGATCGCTGGATTGGATGTTTCAATCGAATAAAAGTACATCCTGCCTTTTTGCCTCCGTCGAAGCGCACCGGCAGCGTACAATTGGTTTAAGGAACGGTTCGCCGAACCAAACGCTATTCCCAGGTCCCGTGCAACTTGCCTCTCATAAAATTCTTCATCGCAATATTTAGCCAGAAGAATCAATATTTTTTGATTTACCGTCGAAACGATGAACGTCCCTAGCATCACTCAAACCCCCCGTTTCTAAGTCCTTTGTTCCCCATCGCCCGCTGCAACCCTTTTCCCCAATACTAATGTCAACATATTCACCCCCCAGTCCCCAGTCCCTTTACCCCACACTCTGCTGTTTCTTAAATATTTAAGATCAAGGACTTCACGCTCGATATATTGAGTATATACTCATTATATTGAACACTCACGGAAAATGCAACGTCGAACCAATCTTGCGACAAAATTCCCTTGACACTTGCTAGAACATGACTGATAAAGCTGGGAGAATAGGGACTGGCGACTGGGGACTAGGGATTGGGGATTGGGGATTAGATACCAGGGACTCGACCAGGAAATCGCCCTGCTCCGCTCTAAAATCGCCATCGCCGGGGAGCTACCGGTTAGCATCCAGTAACTGCCTGGCTTTGCTTATAAACTTCTCAGCCGCAGCTATTACAGCAGTCCCCAGCCCAAAACGGGAAAAGGCTCAAAAATAACCTTAAAAAGGGGATGTTTTACATGATAAACACTGGATGAAGCCCGCTTAAAACTGGTTCTTAACTGTTTAATCAGCTAAAAACCAGGAAAAATCCTAATATTGTATTATGGGTAATTATACGCGGGGCTTGTTCAGAGGTTTCTTAAAATATTGGTGAAGCTTACCACGAAACGAGTCTATTTTCAACCAACTTGCGGAACTATCCGAGACAGTCAAACATCCGAAGCAATCTATATCAATTTACCAAATCAAGCTTTACCCGGGGGCTCATTGTGTTCACTGCATTCGCCAACCTTGCATTGCTTACACTCGGCGATATCACAGGGCTCGACGTGGATAGTGACGTTGATGTTGGGCAACTTCGTCTTGAGGTCTCCCTCCAGATGGTCGCATATCTTATGTGCTTCTTCAACACTTATATTCTTCGGCAGCATAAGGTGAAGGTCGATAAAACGCTAGTTGCCCGCTTTACGGGTACGCATCTCATGGAAACCGGGAACCTGGCCGGTGTGCTCCATAATGGCGGAGGCAATAATGTCCTCTTCCGACTTGGGTAGTCTAACGTCCAAAAGTCCGCTGTAAGCCATGCGGGCCACCCGATACGTTGCCCTCAATATCAGAGCTACAACGGCAAGAGCGATTATAGGATCGACGATATTCAGGTGAGTAAACCTGACAAGCACCAGTCCGACCAACACTCCGCCTGTCGAATAGACGTCGCCGCGGATGTTGTCGGCATTGGCTTCCAAGGCTACTGACCCGGTGGCTTTGGATACCCGGAAAAGATGCCTCGACAGAAAAATGCTGACTACCATGGACAATGCCATGACAGCGATACCCGCTTCCTCAAGCTTGATTTGCTCGCCGAACAAAATGCGTCTGATCGCCGAATAGGCTATCGCTACCGAAGCTCCGAGAAGCAGAAGCGCCTGAATGCCGGCGGCGATATCTTCAATCTTGCCATGACCAAACGGGTGGTCCTCATCAGCAGGCTTGGCGGAGAAACCAACGGTAAGGAAGGTTACGACAACGGCAAAGATGTCGAGCGAACTGTCAACCGCCTGAGCCCAAATACTAATGCTGCCGGTGGCCAGGCCGACAACTACTTTGAGTACAAACAAGCCTATGGCGGTACCAAGTAACAGTACGGCGGCACCCTGGGGAGTAGAAATACTCACACGGCCTTTGGGTTCCAAATTGATTACCCCTTACGACCGATAAACCTTCCCCACTCACCCTTCTGCCAAACGACCAGCAGGGAAGGAGCGACGCATACCGAGTCATAGGTGCCGACTACGATGCCCACGAGAAGAACCACGAGCAGATTTTGAATCGAAGCCCCTACCGTGATGAGCAAGGCTACGATCGGGAACAGGGCCGCTACGTTGGTATTTAAAGAACGAGCCATCGTTTCGACGACGCTGTTATTTACCAGCGTTTCGAAGTCTCCGCTCCCTTTCCCCAAAAGCATGTTTTCGCGTACTCTATCGTAGATAACGACGATATTATTGTCGCTAAAGCCTAGAACGGCCAGAACGCCGGTAACAAACATCAGGTCTATCTGCCAGCCAAGTATTTTTCCCAGTAACGAGAAGAGCCCAACCACCAGAAGGATATCGTGAAACAGGGCAACGATCGCGCTCATGCCCCAACGGAACGGATTGGGCATCTTTCGGAAGGCCCAGGTTAGATAGAGCAGAATGCCGAGGGAGGCAACAATAACGGCTATCGTGGCGTTACGCGTGGTCTCAGCGGCAACGAGCGGAGACACGGAATCGAAATCAGCGACCTGCAACGCACCGAACTTTTCGGTTAAACCGGCCTGAAGGTTGGTCCTGGCATCCGTGCTCAACTCGGGGAACCGGATCAGATAATTCCCTTCGCCCGTGGTCTGAATCAGGGCGTTGGAGTAACCCAGGGCAGCCAGTTCCCCGTTCAAATCCGGCTGGCTAACCTGTTTCTCGAAGCCGGCGGTCATTATCGTACCGCTGCTGAACTCGATGCTCGGCTCAAGGCCGAAAGCCACGAGCGAAACGATACCGGCCACCAGCAGGATGCCTGAAATCAGGAAAAACCAATATCTTTTACCGATAATGTTCATCGTTATTTGCCTCCCAGGTGCGGGCTGAAAAGCCTCGGGTTTTGTGCCGCCCCCGTACCGATAAACAGACGCAGCAGCGTCCGCGTAACCAGGACCGCGGTAAACATGCTCACCATCACACCGATAAAGAGGGTGACGGCAAAGCCTTCAACCGCCGTGCTGAATGCCTTCCCCAGGAAGTACAGAACGGCACAGGCGACTAGGGTAGTCACGTTACTGTCCCAGATAGCCGTCCAGGCACGTCCAAAACCCGCTTCGATGGCTCCACCCACTCTTTTACCGGAAATAAGCTCTTCTTTCATTCGCTCGAAAATAAGCACGTTGGCATCGACCGCCATTCCCAGGGAGAGGATGAAACCGGCTATGCCGGCAAGAGTCAACGTGACCGGTATAAGCTTGAATAATGCCATGTTAAGGACAACATAAAAAATTAGACCGAGGGTCGCCAGAACTCCGGGAATACGATAATAGAGAATCATAAAGAGCATGACCGCCCCAACGCCAATCAGACCTCCAATAATGCTCTTGGTGACAAAGTCGGAACCTAATATCGGGGAAATTGTCTGGTCCCTGATGACCTTTAACGGGACGGGCAAGCGTCCGGCGTTCAATTGCCGGGACAGCATGGTAGCTTCCTTGACGCTCAATCCCGTTATTTCGCCCTGCTGGCTGATCACGTCGTTTACAACAGGGGCGATCGGATATCCATTCTCATCCATCAAAGCTGTGCCGCCTTCGAAGATACCTATCTTTTTACCTTTTAACCGGGTAGTAATTTGCTGGAAAAGTTGGGCACCTTCCTGGTCGAACCGGAAAACCAACTTTACCCCGCCCCCCGTTTCGGACTGCACAACGTAGGTATTAGTTTGGAAAAAGCGGCTGGTTAACTCTTCCTCGACACCGTTGTATATTCCTGTCGCCGGTTTCCATTTCCCCAGGATATTTTCCCACTTGACCGAGAAATTACCCGTAGCGTTACCGGTGGCATTAGCTGTTGTGTTGATTGTTACGACAGATGTCGTGTTACCTGTTACGGCAGCAGTTGTGATAATCGTCGCGTTACCGGTGGCGTTGCCGGTATCCTCGATCAACTCGCCGAATTCGAGCAGGGCTACCCTGGAAAGATTCTCCTTCTCTTTATCCGTGATATTAAGACCGGGCAGTTCCACCACAATCCGGTCGGTGCCCTGGATATATATGACCGGCTCGGTAACCCCGAGCGGGTTGACCCGGGTGGGCAAAACGCCGACTACACCCTCAAGGGCCTCCTTCTGGCCGCCGGCAGCGATCGAGGACATATCGGCCTGGTAAACGACATGTATTCCCCCCTGCAAGTCCAGACCCAACCTCGTTCCTTTCTGCCCGAGAATGCCATTATCGATAGGAAGAACCACGAGCAGCGCCAGAACGAAGACTACCAGTAGTATTACTAAAACCAGACTATTTCTTCTTGCCATTTCTTCCTCTTAAAAAATCAATACGAAGCTCTTACGTCCGTAACGAATGATCAATAACCAATATCCAAAACTGGATACAAAGCATTATTTAGCTTTTAATATAATCGATGATAATATATTTTTTAATTCTTCGGATTCTTGTATCAAAGGTTTTATTTCTGTAGCTTTACCTGCGTTTGCCTCCAATATCAATTCAAGCCAATGAACGCTTTCTTTCGCTTCTCTTCTTGCAATCCTCAACCGTTGGACAAAGACCTTCTTACCTAAAGCGTCATTCGCTTCTCTATAATTTGCTCCGATGGAACCGGCCGATCCGACCACCTGCCCTATTAATCTGTCGTTCATTGGACTTCCCGGTAAACTTTTGCATAACCTGATAATAGTCTCTTTTTTGGTTATTGTCCCGATTCCTAACCCCTTCGGGATGCCGTATGACACAAGGAATCGGCATTTCTTGTGATTTGGTTATTCCCTTTTTGTCTTCTCTATTATCCGTCTAACGTAATCGAGCGCTTCTTCCCTGTTCTTAATTTCACCCACTGCCTGAGCTTCATGGACGGCTTCCAATAAATCCCCGATTCCAGATCCCGGTTCCAAACCGAATTTTTCGATTAAATCGTTTCCGTCGACCAGTTTGGGCGGGAGTTTTACGCCTTCCCGTTCCAATCTCTGATTAACCACGTATTCTATCATACCGGCATGCTGCCGCCAATGCCTGATATCGAGTGTAGGACCCCTGGCCGCCAGGTGGTCGGCAAGGCTCAAGAAAAGAATGTCTATCCCGGCATCACCCGTATCGCGAAAAAAGCGATAAATCGCCCGGGGAGTCGGCAATCCTTCCTGGCTCATCTGGGTCGGCCGCATGTGCTGTTCGATTACCGCCTCGACCAGCTTGATTTCTCTGGTGCTGAATCTCAATCTCGACAGAATTACTGCCGCGACGGCTGCCCCCTCAAGGGGATGGCCGAGAAAGCGTACCCGTCCCCCTGCCTCGGTGGTCTTTGTTTGAGGCTTGGCTATATCGTGTAACAGCCCCGCCAGCTTAAGCAACGACCTCCGCGTGCTGCCGTGGCTGACTTCCTCCGCGAAATGCTCTTCCATATCCGGTGTCCAGGGGACGGTGTCCAGGGCTTCTTTGCCGTGATATTCCCAGCTCCCCCGCCGCAGAAGAAAGTCGACCGCCGCCACCGTCTTCAGG
>ORJL011875807.1_pt1 | contig 20322 bp, 17 predicted proteins | sample 1779941 | NCBI WGS metagenome assembly ORJL01 (sample SAMEA104232317, study PRJEB22302) | groundwater metagenome | biome: forest; feature: aquifer; material: groundwater | place: USA | collected 2011-08-07 | depth 5.8 m | reverse complement strand
ACCAAGTACAAAGAACCAAGAACTAAGAACCAAGTACAATAAAGCTACTTTACCAAACTCCCCTCATCAATATCCTTCTCAGTCGAAAGGATAGTCAACTTTCCTTCCGAGTTTGAGGCGGCAAGTAACATCCCTTGTGATTCCTGACCCATTAATTTTGCAGGCTGTAAGTTCGCAACAACTACAATCTTTTTCCCTACCAGCTCTTCGGGCTTATAATGCTGAGCAATTCCAGCAACCAATTGCCGTTTTTCAGAGCCTATTGATATCTGCAACTTTAATAACTTTTCCGATTTCGGAACACGTTCTGCCTCTAATACTTTTGCAATTCTTAAATCGACTTTCTTAAAATCATCAATGGTTATCGTTGGCTTTAATTCAACTGTTTGCGGTTTAACTTCCACTACTGTTGCTGAAGGAAGAGCCTGAATATGTTTATCAATCACTTCATCTTCAATTTTTGTAAACAGGATTGTCGGCTGACCAATTGCATGCCCATCATTTAATCCTGTTAAACTAACGGAATTCCACCCTGACGCTGAAGGCGAACCCTCCAGATTGAGAAGATTCCATATTTTTTGTGCCGCAAATGGAATAACCGGCTCAACAAGAATAGCAAGATTACGAACCATTTGTAAACATAGATTTAATGTTAACGCACACCGTTCACGGTTATCCTTGATAGTCTTCCACGGTGTATTATCATTAAAATACTTATTACAGAATCGTGAAAGATTCATAATTTCCAATACGCCATCACGAAACTTATATTGTTCAAAAAGTTTTGCCGCATTATTTGCAGAGGAATTCAATAATTGAAGTAACGCTTCATCCGATGCATCACCATCCTTCGTCCATAATTGCCCTCTGTCTGAAACAGTAGGAACTTTGCCTTCGAAATTTTTATGGGCAAAGGTAACCGTTCGATTGACAAAATTACCAAGATTATCTGCCAGCTCATTATTATGGCGCGCTTGAAAATCTTTCCAGTAGAAATCCGCATCGCGCGATTCAGGCATATTCATCGTTAACGTATAACGAAGTGAATCCGCCTGAAACTCTGCAAGAAATTCATCTACATCAATTCCCCATCCACGACTCTTGGAAAACTTCTGCCCCTGAAAATTAAGGAACTCATTAGCAGGAACATTCTCCGGCATGATATATTTCATTTCACTGTTATCGTTCCATGCCATTAACATCGCAGGGAACACAATACAATGGAACACCACATTATCTTTGCCAATAAATGCCAGATACTTCGTATCCTCCTGTAACCAATATTCTTTCCATTTATCAGGTTGACCGATGTTGTTTGCCCATTCTTTCGTGCCCGAAATATATCCGAGCACAGCATCGAACCAAACGTAGAGTACTTTGTTCTTAAAGCCTTCTAACGGAACTTGAACACCCCACGATAAATCACGGGTCACTGCTCTATCCTGTAATCCGTCTTTGAACCAACTCTGGCAGTACTGTAATACATTATCTTTCCAGCCGTCGCGCTCATTTCGTTCTTTTACGAATTCTTCGAGTCTGGTCTGGTAATCACCAAGCGGAAAGTACCAGTGAATTGTTTCGCGCACAATAGGCGTTTCACCGCTAATCTTACTCTTGGGGTTTATCAAATCCAGTGGATTCAAAAATGTACCGCACTTTTCACACTGGTCGCCGCGGGCATCTACATTGCCGCACTTAGGACACGTTCCTTCTACATAACGGTCAGGAAGAAACATTTTCGCTTTTTCATCATACAGCTGTTTCTCTGTTTTCTCTTTCAGAATTCCTGCTTTGTGCATCTTTACAAAAAATTCTTTTGCCGTTTCATGATGCAGGGGTAACGATGTGCGCGAATAATTATCAAAACTCATCCCGAATTTTTCAAACGCTTCTTTGTTCAGTGCGTTGTATCTGTCAACAACTGCCTGCGGAGTAGTTTTTTCGTTCTCTGCGGTGATGGTAATAGGCACGCCGTGTTCATCAGATCCGCAAATGAAGACAACATCCTTCTTCAATGAGCGTTGAAAACGCGCATAGATATCGGCAGGTAAATACGCTCCTGCTAAATGACCTAAATGAATTTTGCCGTTTGCGTAGGGCAACGCGGCGGTGATAAGTACTCTCTTAAACGTTTTGTTCACGATTGTTGCTCTGATTTATTATTCGGATTTGGTATGCGGCAGTACGATATGACGATGCAAATCTGCCGCGAGATTCAGCATTATGAGCGGAATATACACATTTTTGTTCAGAAGAGAAACACCTCGCTCTATCGAACGGAACGTCTCATCGTACTGAACTTTTGGATGAGCCTTAGAAAACTTCGTAATTGCTTCTTCATCATCCACATTGATAATTCGGCTATTCCCTGAACTAAGTGTCATCGTATCTCTCAACCACGATTGTAACAATTCAAGAAGCCGCTCAACTTCGGATTTATCATAATCCGCCATGATCTGTTCCAGCATCTTATAATATTCTTCTTTCGATTTGTATAACATTGTTCGAAGAATATCAACGGCATACTTTCGCATATCTAAAAAATCCGATTGCAATAACTCAAGCGCTCTCGTATAACTGCCATTTGCCATGCGTGAGATACTTGCCGCCTCAACGGGAGTAAGATGTTCGTGCTCGCCAAGCGCCTCTGCTATTTCCGTATCGGTCAGATAATCAAATTTAATAACTTGACATCGCGAAATAATAGTTGCCTTCAACTGATCAGGATGAGATGTCGTTAAAATAATCAACGTGTTATCATGCGGCTCTTCAAGTGTCTTTAAAAGTGCATTAGCCGATTCATCCCGAAGGTTCTCGGCATCAAACAAGATAAACACTTTCTTTCCTCTCGAAAGAGAGGACATCGAAGATTGCTTTCTCATCTCACGAACACTATTCACCTTAATCGCATTCGCTCTTGGCACAACAATATCGTGATATGGGTTATTCCGTTTTAATTCTATCTGCTCTTGAATTGCCGCAATATCATCATTGGCAAGTTTCTCAATCGGGGAATCATCACTGCTCTCTCCTTTACCTGTCGGCAAGGCAAAAATCAAATAGATATTCGGATGTTGCAACGCCGATGCCTGAAGACAACTCGCGCACTTCCCGCAACTATCTCCCTTCGGCTTCTCACAATTGACAAGAGTAGCTAATGCAATTGCCGTCGCATCCTTCCCCACTCCGTCCGGACCTGTAAACAAATACGCATGGGCAAGCCTATCCTGTTCCAAACTCGAAACAATCTGATTCTTTACCCGTTGTTGCCCTATGATACTATTCCATGCCATCGTATGTGAACTATCTATGTTTGTTAGATTATCATCTAATTCTGTTATGTTCCTAAATCACAAATTCAAATCACCCTGCCCGAGCGATGGGTTTTATACCCATCGTCTATGCAATCAATGGGTTTTATACCCTTCTTCCTATCGCCATCATCGCATCCATACTTTCCCCCCCCTAAAACGCGTGCCCAATTCCAAAATGAATAACACCATTCCCGAACACATCTGCCCAAAACCGCTTCTGAAATACAAACTGCTTCCCCACCGGCTCTTTCGGATCATACAACCGAAAACCGTAATCAATCCTGAACGGACCAAACAAGGTTTCATATCTGTATCCGAATCCGGCCGCAACCGCAATATCCTGCACTCGAAAATCCTTAATACTGTTCCACACATTTCCCGCATCAATAAAATAGACACCCCAGATATTGTTCATATCTAAAAAGAGAAACTTCCCCATACCTCTGAAATGATTCACTCGTAATTCGGCATTCCACTCAAATAAAAAATTTCCGCCGAATGGTAATAACGAATCAGGCATTGCGCCAAGGTCCCGAGCTCTCCAACCTCTTACACTGCCACTGCCTCCACCAAAAAAGCGGCGATTCAACGGAATACTGATTGTATCATTATAACTGTCACCATACTTATCTTGATAACCTGCCCGCCCTTTATAAGCAAGAATCGTCTTCTGGCTTTTCGATAAATCATGGTACCATCTCCCGAATAACATAAGTTTGTAATATTCCGTGTATGGTGATGAGGACTTATCTAAATTCAATAACTTGGGAAGAATGCCCGATTCTTCCATCGTGATGCTGTTAAAAAAACCTTCTGTTGGAGAAAACAAATCATTCGTTTTATCTCGTTGTAGTGTCAGCGTTAATATGGAATTGAATTGTCGTTGATTTTCCTGACGGGTTAATCGTAATGGAACATTCAACAGTGTATCTGGCCATTTCGGATCAACACGCTCCAGAGTCCATTCTGCTAACCCGTACGTATATGCGGCAAACTGATTACTGATACCGATTTTACTTCTCACAATGCCAAGTGTATATTCCTTCTGCTTTTCCGAACTAATAGATGAAGTCCAAACACCATTTAATTTTCGAGAAAATATATACGGCTGTGATATCTGAAATTGCAATTCCACTGCCCCGGCAACCGATGGGTCGCTTAGTCCGTCCCCTTGAAAAATAACACGTCCGATATTCCACTCCGGTAATGATTGCGCACGAACACTAACCTTTGCAGTCAGTAACCGGGCATCCCCAAGGAAATTACGATTCGTGTACCCTACGCCAAGACCTAAATTAAATGTATTGTTTTCATCCGATACACTTATTTCAGGAGATATCTCGTGCCTGTCACGGGGACGAACAAAAATATTGGTCGGTATAATAGGACTTGTAGAACTATCACTTAATACAGGTTCAATCCGCACAGTTTCAAACAAGTTCAACCGATTCAAGTTTCGTTCGCTCGCCACCATCTTTTGTTTGCCGTACTGTTCTCCTGTGCTGTAATCCAAATGTCGTATTACCAATTCCGGCGTTATATCATCTCTCTGCGGCTCAACAAATACTGTCGACTCTCCAAATTGAAATCGCTTACCCGGAACAAATGTGTACACAAGATCAAAATTTCCCGTTGTCATGGCATGATGAAAGGCGCCCGAATGTTCTTTATCAAACCTCGCCTGAGGATACCCTACCTCTGCCAAAAAATTCATAATACGAACAATCTCAGCCTGACTCCTCGGAGGTTGATACGGGTCTCCTTTTTTTAGCAAGGGTTCACTCATGACATCTTCAAATACATCATGAGGTAAGTCAGTCAATCCTTGATAGACAATGCTATCAACCAACGATGAAACCCCTTCATGAATAATAAATACTACCTCACAAGAAGATGATGCTGAATCAAGTTTATACTCTGAAGTAACTTTTGCTTTAAAATAGCTATGATTCAGGTAAAATGCAGTTAACTCTTTTACATCTTCTTTTACAACGTCATCATCAAGGTACTCCGATTCGGAACCTAATGCTTTAGAAATAGAATGAAAGAATTTCGATATGAATCCGGGAGTTTCCTTTGTTTTAATAACGTCTGCCAACTCGTTGGCTTTAAACTTATCGTTCCCTTCAAAATGAATCGCGTCAATTTCATATTGACTGTATGCTTCTTCCTCCTGAGCATAAACAACAAAAGAATATACCAACAATAATAATACCATCAACGTCATCCGTTGCAGGATGCGTTGCAGGCAGTGAGGTATATTCTTTACTACAGTTTGCATTGTATCATTAGAAGATAATCAACAACTCCGTCTCAAACAACGGAAGAATAAAAAAATTTTTTGTGGATCGATGGAAAATCCATCTTCCTTGAGAAATAAAAAACCCATCCCTTATTAAAAGAATGGGTTTTTTTATATCAATATTGAATACTTATTACTACGTAATTGCACTATGACAAATTCATCATTCGTAGATTGAGTTAATATTCGTCTTCGCTCTCATCCCCAAAGAAATAATCTGAATCTGTTGGGTAATCGGGCCAAATATCTTCCATTTTTTCATACGGTTCTTCAGAATCTTCCAATTCTTGAAGATTTTCAATCACTTCTACGGGAGCGCCTGTACGTATCGAATAATCAATAAGTTCTTCCTTCGTAGCAGGCCACGGTGCATCATCCAAATACGAAGCAAGTTCCATTGTCCAAATCATTACTTTTCCTTCACTTTTTATTATTGTATTTCATAACCACTGTCATTACAAAAAAGTTCAATTCTTGAACTCTTTTAACGTGTTGCTACCTGTTTTCGATAATCTGCCGCTCGAACATCATCCATAAAATAATCTATCGGATTTTGTCGTACACCGTTAAGATGCACTTCATAATGGAGATGAGGACCGCTTACTAAGCCGGTATTACCGCTTCGAGCTACAAGATCACCTCGTTGTACTTTTTGTCCCTCTTTTGCAATCGTTTTGGAAAGATGACCATATAATGTCTCGTATCCATAACCATGTTTCACAATCAAAATAATGCCATATCCGCCGCCGCTATGTCCTGCATATTCAACAACACCATCGGCTGTGGCATATACCGGTGTACCAATGTCATTAATAATATCAATACCTTCATGGAATTTCATAACTCCAAGAACAGGGTGTTTTCTCATTCCGAAATCGTCAGAACCATATTCACCGTCCATAGGCTTCAATGCAGGGAAATGTTTGAAAAACTCTTGATTTTCCTGCTGTTTACGCATTATCTCTCCATAACTCGCCTCTTGAACTTTTATTTCGCCGGATAATTTATCCATCATGGATGAGGCAGAAATCAGCATTTCATTGAGCTTAGATGAAGTAATACCATCTATCGGCATAGGTACAGTACCACCAATACCGGCTTCTTTTTCTTCGGGAGTTAAAATGGGAAGGTTTTCTTTTAATCGAAGTTCATCGCTCGTTGAGCTTAACTTTGAAACAGAATGTTGAATACCTTGAATTTGGGATGTCATTTCAGCTAACTTCTGGTGTAATACCTGATTTTCATTCTCAAGCACCATTTCTCGTTCGTGGCGGAATCCGAAGAAGTCAAAGACATAGTAATCGGCTCCCATAATAAGTATGAGAGCTAACGTTACGGATATAACTATACTGCCGAAAAACTTTACACGAAACCATTTAATTTCGCGTAATTCCGAATGTTCTGCAGAATAGGTATAAAATGTAAATTTACGTTTCAACTTCGTTTAGCTGATTTTATTGTTTTTGTATTCTAATATTCCTGACTCTCCGAGCAGGAAATATGGATTATTTCAACAGGATACCCCAATACGGTGGGGTTATGACACATTCAATCAAATTCCGAGTCAAAGGTACTAAAAAAATCCTTACAAGTCAAGGGATTTACCGATTATTGTGATGTACGCTATAACATTTTAAAAGGTTGCACTTTTTAGCACTTTTTTTCAGAAAAACGACCGGAATCTGTGTTCTACTTAACAAAGAACCAAACCACAGCAAAGCTATATAAGTTCCGTCATCTGTATGAATTTTTCTTCAAGTTTAGTCTGAAAAATGCCCGGTTTCAGAACCAACTACTTATAGGACGGACAAGTAGACCAAATAGTTTAAAAACTCTTTATTTATTCAGCCCCAACCAAATGACTAATAACAAATAACGAATGACAACTAACAAATGATTATACCACCCTAGATTCACTACTTACCTGTATAGTACTTACAGGCTTATCCATCTTAGAATAATCCAATTCCGATCCTAATACACTATGTGGAATTAAATACACAGCAAACGTTATGATAGCGGCAGCGATAGCCCATCGTTCGGGGTGTTTTGAGCGTTTTAACATAAATGCCGCTAAAATCCAGCTGAAAATAGCCAACGCAGTCTTATTATCTGTTAAATCATTGCCAAAGGGCCAGCCTGTCCAATACGCATCAAAAGCGTATTTTTGTACCACAGGACCAAGGAAAAAACCACCAATAAACAAAAACACCACTGTTGCAAAAATAAGCTTCTTTAGATTCTTATTTTTATTAAATACTTCAAATGCCGCACGAACTGAAAGCAACATCCCGCCAAACATTAATATTACGTGCGGAATCAGCACAAATAATGGTACATCCCCTTTATAACGAACGACGATTCCATCACCATCTGTAATCGTTATTGAGGTATTCTCTTTATTCAAATGCACCCTGTAGATCAACTTCCCAGCAGGTGGCTGATGTGGTAGGACAGCGCTCAATTTACCATCTTGGAAGACCATTGGAAGTGTAGACCATTCATCGTTCGTCTTGTATCGCTTCCATTCTACCGAACCGGCGATGGATTGATCATTCGTTTGAATTTCAATAGGACAGCCTGTTTCTCCCCCATGACTATGCGGGAATTTGTACTGAATAGGAACGGAATTGACCATTACTTCTCCCGTTAAAGGATAAGTGGGTCCCGTCATCCGTTGGTAAATAGCCGATGAGGCTGTAATGATAAATGCTAAAATCCAAAGTACAATTGAGCGTTTCATGATGATATTAATATAAATATAATACGGTTTTGAGTGTTGTTTGCCCGATACGAGGCAGATAAGGGAAGTATCAAAAAAGAACAGAAATTGAGATAAGAAATATTTCTAAGTGTACATTATATGAAATTTCCTCGTTTTATGAAAATTTTATCGTCCCACCTGTAGAGACGCATTGCATGCGTCTCCATGACCACATAAAAGCATCTTGTTATTGAAGAAAGAGGTGGTTGATAACAGGTAATCAATGATACACCGCAACATTCCCAATCCTCTCCCGTTCAACTAACAAACTATTCTTTTTCAATCACCATATTAATGTGTTCTTCTCATGAATCGAAAAAATTTCCTCCATCATACAACAGCCGGACTCGCCGGGTTGCTGGTTGTCCCCTCCCTTACTTTCGCTGATGATGCTAAAAAACCTGAACCTTTAAAAACAGAAATTGTTAAAGAATTTGTCGGTGCGGGGCATAATAATCTTTCAAGAGTAAAAGAAATGCTTGCAGAATATCCCAATTTACTCTTTTCGCGATACGATTGGGGTAATGGCGATTTTGAAGAAGCAATTGAAGGCGCCGGACATGTCGGCGATAAGGAAATTGCAAATTATCTCATCACACAGGGCGCAAGGGTAAATTTATTCATCCTCACTATGTTGGGAAAGACTTCTTTAGTAAAACCAATCCTTGAAGCATATCCTCAATTAATTTTTGCAAAAGGTGCACACGGATTTACTCTGCTTCATCATGCTAAACGTGGCGGCGATGATGCAAAAGAATTATTAGCATATCTTGAAGAAAAAGGTTTAAAGGAGATGCAGTATAAGATTAAGTAACTAATGTGGCAAATAACAAAAACCGGAGATTACCGATTACAGTCCACACAGCATTCCACATTCCAAAATCAGCAATCTAAATTCTAAAATTTAAACATTCTCCACAACCGCGCCCTGTGGCAACGAACCAATCACCTGAACGCGCGACTCGCCGTTATGTTCAATGCTTACGTTAGAGAAACGGATGGATACTGTTTCCGCCGCAAGGAAGGGTCCCTTCTGTCGTTGAATATGAAGATGAGGAACAGGCGAGAAACCGGAGTTACCGCACTGACCAAGCACCTGTCCGCACTTTACCGATTCACCCACACTTACCGTAATTGAACCTTCCTTAAAATGACTAATCTCCGTAAACTCGATTTCTGAGTGTTCGATGATGACAAAATTACCCCAGTTACTTAACTCATTCACCACACCGGGCAAATTATCCTTTATATGGTTCACCACAGCAATAATTTTCCCATCTGCGGGTGCAAGCACGGGCAAACCGAATGTATAATAATCATCTAACGTCATACCGAAATCGCGGAATTGCTTTGTTTCATTATCAACCACAATAAAATCATACGCGTACGCCTGCGTACCTTTATGTGTGTGCAAACCAAACTCACCCTGATACACAAACCACTTCCCGTAAAAAGGCAAACGGAAATGTACCTTCCCCCGCTGTCCATGATTCTCCAAATACCACTTACGATTTTTTTCAGGCGTACTCACCACAGCAAGGGGCACAAGATACAGCCCCGCCCGCGCCGTATATAAAATCTGACTATTCAACGGTGATAGCATCACAAGTATGGCAATATTAAATGGCGCAACAATAGCAGGTAACTCAAACGGTGATAAAACTGCATTCAATCCGTTAGCAAGAAACACAGTAACAGCAACACCGCACATAGCATACAACATACCGGGCACATTAGGAGCAACAAAAAAACCGCATAAGCCAATGGCAACAATGATGTAGTTGAGTGAGGAAGAAAATTGTTGAGTATTCCCGGCATCACCTCCAATTAGCGAATACAATATAATCCCCAGAAGTCCGCCGAGTGTACCTGCGAGAAACGAAATACGGCTTGTGAGCAATACTCCAATTGCAACCAGCAATCCCGAATATATATTCGGCTGAAACAGAGTTGTCCCAAATGCGGTTATATATGAACTTAGCCATGTTGGCAATATCTCACCTGCATATTGATTCACGGCATCGGCAATAAAGCCCGCATGAAATGTTGCATGGGGCATTGTGCCATGTATTGATTTCAGCGTAAACAACATGATCCACGTTGTAATGATAAACGGAATACTCAGGACAGGAAATTGACGCTTCCGAGTCAAAGCGGAAAGTAGACTTATCGTAACAAGCGTAACAAGTCCGATTGTAATGAGTAACACAACCAACGCCTCCGTTACATCTGGAACATATAAACCCACACTTATTCCAACAAGAATCCCATTAATCCCAAACACACCGGCATGAATATAATTCTTATCGGTATGCATGAGCGAAGCGAACCCGTTGGCGGCAATGTTTCCGAGTAATCCCATGAAACCGATAAAAGGATCATAAAACGTTGCCGCAAGAAAAATAAACGAGGGGATCAGTTTATCCGAAAACAGTGTATGCGCATAACTGCGTATCACAACATCGAAGAAACTAATGAGCGCGTTTTGTCGCTCAATTCTTATCATCGAATACTATTTATTTCACTTTAAGATGGTCGGGAATGATATCGAGTTGTTTGATATATTCCATTGATTCTCGTTTACGGACAAGAATTGGTTTTCCATCCGAGATCATGACGATTGCGGCGCGTGGCTGAATAAACTGCATACTCTGTGAAAAATTATATGCACCGATATTTTTTATCACCAGCAAATCACCGCTTCGAAGTTGTGGCAATGAAACAGAAGTACGGATGCAATCAATCTGCATACACAAGGGCCCAAAGATTGATGAATCTTCCATAGCCGCTCCGCCTTCCTGTGCAGGAACCACATCGTACTTATACCAGAACGAAGAGAATAATAAATTCACACCTGCATCAATGACGTATGCCTTAGTGCCGTTCGCTAACCGTTTTGCCGCATGTACTGAAGAAATCAAATGCATCGTCTCTTCAACAATGGAACGTCCGGGTTCAAGTAAAAGCAATGGCGCTTGGTCAGGAGTAAACGGACCTCTTAACAAGGTGGGTCCTATAACTTCAGCATATTGGTCAAATGTTGGGCATGTTTGGCTACCGGGTAAATATGCCGTATGTAAAGTATTCGTTGCCGCATAACCGCCCCCAATATCCCAATATTTTAATTTGATACTGAGCTCTTTGTTAATTTTTCGGTAAAAATCAACAAGTTTTTCAGCCATTAAGCGATAGGTCTCAACGTTGTCAATATATGTTCCGGCATGACAATGTAACCCTACAACCTCCAATAAATCACTGCTCATGATACGTTTGATCGCATCAAATGCCTGACCTGATTCAACATTGAATCCGAAACGATCCCATGGCGGATAATTTAATTCCATATTCACACGAACACCGATTTCAAGTTTTTTCTTCTTCTCGCGAGCTATTTCTTCGAGGATATACATCTCATCATACGAATCAATATTAATCATCGCACCATCATTTACTGCAAGTTCTAATTCTTCTTTGGTTTTGTAAGGACCATTAAGAATAATTTGCTTGCCGGGAACCTTCAACGACTTTGCAATTTGATATTCAAATCCTGAAACAGTCTCAGCCCATGCTCCTTCTTTCTGAAGCGTTGCACAAATGGCATTGAGATAATTTGTTTTGTACGAATACGATATCTGCACTTTAGGATAGCGCAAACTAAATGCCCTGTGCATATCACGATATTTTTTCTTGAGGGAATTTTCGGAAACAACGTAGAGCGGCGACCCGAATTGTTCTACAAGACTTTTCACATCGACACCATCGATCTGTGTCATTGGTAACGTTCCGGGGGCGCGTCCGAATTTATTTGATAATCCGACCGAGTGACGGATTATTGTGGGTTTCTCATACAATTTTTTCTGTGGCATATTGTTTACCTATTCTAATGTCACGAACTGATTATCGTGGCTAATGATTTTTTATTAAAACTAATGCTATTATAATAATTAACTCAACTGGGGTTGTTTCAAAAGTAAAATCCTCGTCACCCTGAGCGGAGACGAAGGGTGAATTTGATTCGTATTCGCGTTATTCTACATTACAACTTGTAGGTAAAACGACTTTTGAGACATCCCCATGGGGGTGGTTCCTGCTTTTGAAAAACTTACTCTCTATGTATTAACTCGCCAAATGTCGTCAAACTTTCAAGATAGCTTATCGGGCAGACTAAATCCGTAGCATGACGGACAAATGATATACCGGGTTTTGGCGCTTCAAGAGGTTTCACTTTTTTCCCTTGTGCTAATTCAACAACTGCCGCAGGAAGATTTACACCGACACCCGCTGAAAGATATATCCATGACGGAAAACGAGGATTGATTTCCACAAGATAATACTTACCGGATTTCTGTTCTTTCAAAAATTCTAGCTCGCATGGTCCTTGCCATTTAAGCGCTTTAATCAACTTTTCGGATAACTTTGTAAGAACGGGATCTTTAATTGTTACACCCGCCCATGCTTTACCCTTTTCCGTCAAGCGAAGTTTTCGCATTGGTACTGCGCCGATGAGTTTTCCTGTTCCACTGCCGACACAAGCGACATCATACTCTTCGCCGGGTAAATATTCCTGAACAATAATCGGCAAACCCCATTTTGCTTTTAATCGTTGGAAATGAATATGTGCTTCTTCAACCGATGAAGCCATGTATGCTTCATAAAATGTACCTTTTACAACTAACGGATTTCCGAACTCCTTCAATGCATCACCAAGCATTCGTGGATCGTTAATGATTTTTGTGCGCGGGCAGGATATTCCATGCTTCTTACAGAATTCTGCAAGCAACGCTTTTGAGCGTAAGCGGAATTGCTCTTCTGTTGGAAGAAACATTCTAATACCCATCGATGTTAATTCTGTTTGCAAACGATTCACGTTCGTAATTTCCGAATCAAGTGTTGGAATAAACACATCAATTGGTGTTCGCGAGTGGATATACTCAAGACGCTTCAACAAGGCGGTCTCGCCTTCAGAAGGATATGGAATCAAATAGACTTCATCCAACAAATCGCCGTCATAAATACCCGTATCAAATGCATCATATGTTAGACCAATGACTTTGCCGATATTTTTCTTCAATGCATCACGCACGCAGCGAATAACGGGAATACCGGGGGCAGGATTATCCGTTGCGTTTAATCCTGTGACTGCAATATTTAATTTCTTCATTGTAATCGTTCTCCTCTCGTAAATGTTTTTCTTGCTAAAGGCTGATCATGTTTTTTAGTAACTATATCTGTGTATGATGTTTTAGCAATTACAGTTGATTGTAAAATAATTTTGCCTGCACTCGATATTTTTATCCAGTACCCTTTCCCCGGTTCAATCTCTTCTACAGTTGAATAACCCGATTTGTAACCAAACATATTTGAAGCCAGTATTCCATCGGGAACCGTTCTGATTGATGTAACGGGAACATTGTTCGAGATAGAACCAATCATATTCCATCCCGCTACAACATCAATAGAATCAGTTAATCGTTCAATTCCCGGTATGGTTAAAGTCGCTGATGACGGGAACTTTAACCAGTATCCAACACCGTTATTCAAACTTGTTTTTTGCTGATAAGAACCTGATGTAAATGAAAACGCTGAGGATGATGCTTGTGGGAACAACGTTGCTTTATTTCCATCAACTACTGTTTTGGGAACTGAAACAATATTCCATCCGGCATTAACATTGACTCCAACTTGATTATTATCTTCAAGAAACATAAGCATTGGCTTATCTGCCGCGAAGCTTGCCGAGGAAACGATCATATCGGCAAACCCGTCACCATCAAAATCACCAGCCGCAATTTTTGTCGGGCGAAAATAGCCCTGATCAGTACTATCGGAGGTATGATCATCAGTTGTGTCATCCATAAACACGGTTGAGTATAAATAATTGTTATAATCTGTCACTGAACCACCCGCATACTCTACACGGTAGACTGCTTCATTGTAACTTCCTGCAAGATAGAGTTCAGGAATTGTATCACCATTGAGATCGGCCTTGGTCATTCCAATCATTCCCTTATAGTAATCGTACTGACCTATCCATGTAAAGTTTAATGCTGTCATATGACTCACATCTCCATCATTTGTGGCGACAAACAATGCGCCGTTTCCGGTAATGAGATACAATTCGTTCGTTCCGTCATTATCATAATTGGCTTCAACAACACCATCATTTGCAACATCTAGATAGTACGAAAGATTTTTAATATTAGCAGAAAGAGTGTAGCTGTTTGCACTTCCTGTGTTTTCATAAATTGTTACTCGCAACGTATCCCATCCTACGACAACAAGTTCTCTACGATTATCACGATCAAGATCAGTTGAGGTTAATGAGTAACCGACAACGGGCATCGTAGTGGAATCCACAAACTCAATTTGCCACGAAGAATCGGTAATCGTAGTTGATGAACAGGAAAAAATCATAACTTTACTTTTATACGTATTCCAATCTTCTACAAAAGAGACCGCCACTTCCTGCTTTCCATCATTATCCAAATCATCGGCAATGATTGCAGTCCCTTCATGGAACCAATGCCCCAAGCCAAAATCCCAGGTGGCTGTTGGAACTGTAGGGAAACTGTTATCGTTACCCTCCCACTCAAACACATAAAAACCATGATATGTTGTATCAGCAGGGTCAACCAGACAAAGGATTTCTTGCCTGTTATTATTATTTAAGTCGGATACAGTTACTGCGCTGAAATCGCTTGAGTACGGATAAAACGAATACGACCACACAATCGCAAAACTATCATTGCCAACGGCTTCATACAGGTAAACCATATTATAGTATGACCCACTCCACGATGTTGTTAACAGAAATTCTTTCTTCCCGTCTTGATCTACATCCAACTCTGATTGCACCATCGACCATACAACACTCGATGGATCATATCCGCCTGAATCCCATGGCAACGATTGCCAGTGGGGGCTGAATGTTTGTTGCGCTGATAACGTTGAACCAAAAACAAGCACACCGACAACAGCCAAAACAATATTACACCACGCCGAATGAACGAACCTGCTCAAGGAACTCCTCCAAATCTTTGCGGGCTGTGGATTCTGAAATATCAAATTCTTCTGTTAATGCTTTTATGGTATCAACAGCGGATTTACCGTCCATCAATGTTCGGAGGATGACATTTCCTGTTTCATTCACAGTATAGGTCAACCCGGTTACATGATCGAAGAGGAAACCGTTTGGTGTGAGTGTAATCTCATCTTTAAGATTACGTTGAGTTTTATTTGCCATGAGATTAATCCTTTCAATGCGTTAAACTTAATGCGCCTGATTTATATGCGAGTAACTCGTCGAGGTGAAAACCGTTCTTCGAGCACCAATAACAATCTTCTATTGTGCAATCTGATTTCATGACTTTCTTTCCCCAGATTGCCGCTTCAAATGTTCCACCTGAAAATTTCTTGCCGATCTTTACTACTTTCCCCCATGTTTCACCATTCAATTCGATCTGTTGATGTTCTCCTTCTCTCAATGCATCCTTAAACGATGCAGGATAATACGAGACACCAAGCCATACTTTCTTCCGTGCCGTTCTTACATCAAAAGAAAGTTTTGTCGGAATACCCGAATCATAATCGAATGAGATTTCGGTATTCAACGTAGCTTCTGTTTGAGCACTTGAACCTGACTTCTCCTGTGCTATAACAAACGTTAACAAAAAGAAAACAGATACAGTTATTAAAAGTGTTGTGATATACTTCATAGAATCTCCATAAAAAAAATATTTCAATTTAATTTCTTTACACATACTAAAATCGCTAAACTGGGAGGGAGTTCCACTCCCGACCTTTTGCTGCCGACCTTCCACTTAAAATGTAACCCTTACTCCAACAGTCCCATACCGAACTATATAATCATCAAATTCATCATATTGAAACGAAGGGATAATATGTATTTTTTTCGTAACTCCAATACTTGCGCCAACGACATAACTCGCCGTTTGAACATCAGGCTGGTTATACATAACTAATAAATCCTCGTCAAAATAAAATGCACGTCTCCCTATCCCCGCCGAAGCATTCACACGAAGATAATCAGTGACATTAAAACTCAAATTCTCACGGAACATAAAAAATTGCCCTGCCCATTTCGCATACGTCAGCGTCCCTGTAGAATGACTCCAAAGACTTTTATAAATATTGTAATAAAAATGTATTGAAGTATTATCTAATGAGTGTTCTGTTGTTTTTTTATTCATCGAAAGGGATGAAACATCAAATTCTCGTGTCGTCATAGTACCACCGACATACGAGATTCCTACCGCAGTTGATTTGTTAAACCAATAATTGGCATTTCCGCCGTAAATCTTAAAAATAAAATCTTCAGTATAATATTTTATTCCGCTCTGAAAATTATACGCATAAAAGGCAGAGGCATTCGTGCGATTATCAATCCACACCCCTGCTTTTCCAAGTAAAATATATTGATTGAAATAATTATCCCCCATATCATCGCGGGAAAACGTTAATTCCAGATAAGAGCCCGTCAAAAACCATTGTTTTGGTTTTTCAAGCGAAATGTAGGTATTAAGGGATTTTGAAACGGTAGATGTAGAATAATTTCCTACAGAATAATAAGACGACCCGTGTAGATACAATGGCGATTGCGTATTCATGGGAAACAACTGCACTGCGGCAGTCGTATCAACCATGGTTTTACCATAGACAGCAACAGTAAAAATGATAAGGGTCGTTATAATGAACAAATTAATCATGAGCTTTCAGTAAGTTAGATACAAACTTCGCTACTTGGTTTAATGAACTTTGAAAAAATTTTAAAAATTATTTCTTGTATGATATCTAATATGTGATGCGGAGCAAAATATTTACAAATTTACAATAGCATCTTCCTGATATTAATCTTTGCACCTCAACTTTTGATAACTGAGAAATAACAAGGAAACACCTTATACTATGGAATTTTCCCGGTAGCAACTATCTGAAACCAATTCATATCAACTTTCAGTAATTTTTCTTTTCTATATTCATCCATTGCGAAATAAAGCTTAGTCATTAATTCTCTAAGTTCATTATTTGCACCTTTTTCATCATCAACCTGATTTCCATTATTTCGACTTATATAAACATCGGATAAACTACCCATACCTGGTTGTGCTATATCAGAAAAAACAAGAGCTACTGCATCTGGGCTTTGTGCAATTTGTAATCTCTCCTTAAAATTCTTTACAAGAAGATCATAACCACCCACCTTATGCTTTTCAAACAAAGATTGCATGGCTGAAAGCACTCCAATTACTTTATCTAAGTTCATTGAATATCCTATAAAATTATTATTCTAAAAACCTCATTTCTATCCTATTTCTCAACTACTCCTAACCCCTAAAACCTAACACCGTTTACCTACAAACTCATCCACCTCACTCACAATCCGCTCCAAATCAATCATTTGTATACATTCCAAATCATACGGACATTTATTTTTCCAGCAGGGAGAACAGAACAATCCTTCGGGAATTAGCTTAACCCCTCTATCATATAAATCAATCTCTTGCGGACAGCTTACACCAAACCACGCAATGACAAACTTCTTCAATCCAACAGCAATATGCATCCCGAATGAATCACCTGAAATCACAATATCACAAATATTCTCATAACAAATACCACGGCGTAACCCCTCAGTTGTAGGCGTACTTACCACTTTATTTCCCACCTGTCGAACAATTTCTGCGTTTCGCTCAGTGTCTTCGGGACCACCAAGTAATACTAATTGAATATTCTTTCGTTTCGAGAGTTCATGAATCAATACTACATGTTGATCAATCGTCATTTTTTTATTCGAGTAGAGAAGCGAGCACCCCGTGTTAAACCCAACAATGATGTTCTTTTTCCCGTTTGATGATTTTAGAACATCATTCCTATAATTCGATGAGAAGCGCTGTTCCTCTTCTGTAAGTGTGAGGATATATTCATCTCTCTGCCACTTCAAACCCATTGCCTCTGTAAGCAATTGTGTGTTTGGTTTTTGGTTAACTCTAAACTTAAACTCGTCGTCAAGTCCCAAACGGTAGTTATACTCCGCTTCTTTATTTAACGGAATAATCACTCCATCACTATTCACACCATAGCCCAATTTCGTCTTCGCATCAATTGTGCTTAAGAATGCTCCCGCATGTGCCGCTTTATCAATATTCATAGCAATATCAAACTTCATCGCTTGAAGTTTCAACCAACTTTCAGGCTCCCACACAAACACCTTTTCAATCAACGGATTATTATCCAACAAACGGTAGGCATTCTTTAATGTAATCCAATAGATACTACAGTCCTTATACTTCCGTTTGATTGCAGGCAATAACGATGTTGTCACCAACACATTACCCATCGCCTCAAGATTAATGATGAGTATCTTTTTCCCTCTCGGCTTCGGATCTACGCATCCGTTCAAACAATTCGTATTCGGGAAACATGGTTTATATCCGTTGAAATGCTTACAATCAGGGATAACCAATTTCTTGCTCCTCCGTTTTTGTTGAACTTGTTTCTGCATTGTCTTCTTAATATTCTTCTTTGCCATAATGATGTTTATTTAATATATCATTCATTCTCTAAAATTAATTCGATTAACTGATTTACTGGGAGGGAGTTCCACTCCCGACCACCATCTCAACTACTTAATTTTCAATACCAATCTTTCAAACGCTCCCATCACACTATCAACCGATAATTCTTCCATACAAGGGTTACCTATAGGGCACTTAGTATAATTACATGTTAAACATGTTAATGTTTCATTGCGGATAATCTCTGCCTTATTTCCAAACGGACCTTGCAACATTGGATTCGTCGGACCAAAAATAGAAACAGTCGGCGTTCCCACAGATGCCGCTATATGCATCGGACCCGAATCATTCGTCACAAGCGCTGTACAACGTTTCAATATTGCCGCAAGTTGCGGCAAATTAGTTGGTGGTATTACCACTGATTCATACGCCATCAATGCTTTAATTCGTTCCGCTTCATCCCGTTCTCCGGGACCCCACAACAGCACAATCTTTGCCTGATGCTTTTCCACAATACGGTTTGCAAGCTGTGCAAATTTCGTTATCCCCCATCGCTTTGTGTACCACCCCCCTGCAACATTCATCGCAACAACAAATGAGTTATTCAGTTTTGCATCATAAAAAAATCGCTCGGCAAACAAATCATCTTCCTGCGAAACGGGAAAACGAACTTCTTTTTTCACAATCGGTATATCAACTGCTCGAAGTGCATCCAAATTAAATTCAGTATTATGCACTTCTCCCCCTCGCGGTTCAACAACAATATTGTAACACCGTTCTCTCCAACCAAACCGATACCCAACCCTATACCTTGCGCCGCTGAATTGAGTCACCAACGCGCTTCGCGGGTTCCCGAATAAATCAAACACAAGATCATACTTCCGGTTTCGCACATCCATAATCAGACTCAACCCGCTCTGCTTCTTACTATTAAACACGATAACAGAATCAAGTTCACTGTTACCCAGCACAACATCCCGTGCCGGATTTTCAGTAAGAAAATCAATTTTTGCATTAGGAAACGCCGCCCTGAGGTTAGGCACAACAATCGTAGAAAGCAGTACATCCCCGATTGCCCGTAACTTAATGACTAAAATTTTTTCTATGTGAGATTTATCGATCTTCATGTGCAGGTACGCAACGGATGCCAATATAGAAAAAGGTAGGATGGTATTCAAAAAGTGAAAGAAAGGTTGTGTTTTCTTACTGTTTTTGAAGAAATAACGGTTTTTTATGATGAATTTAATTCCTTCAATTTTTAATACTAGAAGGAGTTAACTATATTTAATTTGGCAGGTCTAAATAACTTTGTTTTTATTGAAAGAGGTGCATGACAACAGCTACAAATAAAAAAGTAAAAAAAGCACTTATATGGATAGTGATACTCATCGTCAGCTTTATAGGTTT